>Ga0265297_10012199_pt1 | contig 10361 bp, 10 predicted proteins | sample Munlanlwell13791_FD_192502 | JGI IMG/M metagenome (GOLD analysis project Ga0265297, IMG submission 192502) | Leachate microbial communities from a municipal landfill in Southern Ontario, Canada - Leachate well 137-91 | ecosystem: Engineered > Solid waste > Landfill > Unclassified | place...
CGTCCCATGGCGGCCATTTGCAATTTGGAAACAATAATCAAACCCAATAAATTCGCGTTGACTTCGCCGACTTTTCCTTTTGACAAATTAACCAATAATATTTTTTGATTATCCATTATGTCTCTGACGTCAAATCCCGAATGTGTTTGACCGATAACATTTCTCATCATTTCATTTTCCACAAATCGTCCGACTTTGGAAATCAAATAACCAAGCATTTCCGATTTATGAAAATCTGAAGTTTTGGCCATTTCTTTTTCCCAAAAAGAACGAACAACCGGATCAGTCAATTTTGACACCCAAAGCGCTTGGAATTCAGCATCAGAAAACATTCTTGGAATTTCGGCAATCGTGCCCGGATTTTTAATATCGTTCATCAAGGTTAACATCACATTGCGCATATTGTGTTCAAACATCGGGCCGATCATTTCCGGCGGAAAAAGTTTGTAAAATATGGCAATCATTTCCTGAACGGCAAAATCTCTTTGATCCATACTTCTGGCTTCCAGCATATTTAAACCGATCGGCCGTTCCGTATCCGAAGGATCAAAATAAATAACATCATCCATTCTTTCTTTTGGAATATTTTCCAAAATTGAATTTACCAAATCGCCATGGGGATCAATAACACAGACTCCGTTGCCGTTTTTAATATCCTGAATTGCCATATTGGAAATCAAAACGGATTTACCCGTACCGGATTTACCGATAATGTACAAATGTCGGCGGCGATCATCTGTTTTAATGCGAATAAGTTTTTCTTCGCCGCGATAAACATTTTTTCCCAAAATAATTCCTTCAGTCGGAAGATTGACCGGCGCCGGAGCTTTTCTGGCAATCAGCCAATGAATGTTCGGAGTTTCCGTAATCGGCAAAGGCAAATGAAAAATACTGGTAATTTCTTCCGTGTTTAAAACGAATTTATATTTTTCATTGAAAAGACGATAAATAAATTGTTTGGCAACAACCGCCGGACTCACTTTAACCACGGTAAAACTGTTGCCGTATTCATAAGCGTTATATTGAGAAAAAGCGTTAACTATATTGTTAAGATACGCTTCGGCTTTTATTTTATCTTGAGCAGAAACAACAATTCTGATATTGACATCCATTCCCGCCCGGCCGGCTTTTTCTTCCAAAGTTTTGATTATTTCCTGTTCCATCGGAGAGAGCTGATAAGGTTTTTTCGGTTCGCCTTTCGCGTCAGGTTTGGAAGGTTGCGGAAAAGCGGCCTCGCCAAAACCTTTGAAAAATCCTGAAAGTCCGCCGCCTGTAATTGACGACATTGCTTCTTTTAATTTTTTTCCTTGCTGCATGGCCGAAGCCACATTCGCTCCCAAACGATGCCATTCGCTTTTGGCCGAGCAAGCGACAATTTGAATCGCCGCCGCGTCGCCTTCGGCAATCTTGCTCAAAGCATTGGTAATGGCGTTTAAAGGATCAACTTCCGATTTGGTATAAGTTTTAATCGGAAAAATATAATGCTTTTTTAATTTTAAATTAACGCCGGCAATAACGTTTTTCGGAGCAAAAATATTATAATCTTCCACTTGATCTATTTCCGCCATCGGATATTGCGCGTGCAATTGCTGTTCAAAAAATTGCTGCAAATATTTGGGAACAACTATATAAAAAGAAATAGTCCCTTCTTTATCGGAAACTATTTCAAAAGAAAAACTGTCTGTTCGTCCGACAAATCCGCTTTTCCATCCTCTTTGAGCTTTTAATCCGCCGATATTATCAAAAAAATTCTCCATCGGCATTAAATATTCTTTAATGGTTGGTTTTTTATTTTCGTCTTCTTTTGATTCTTTGGGAAGAGTAATCAATAAACTGACATTTTGAAAAGCAAAGTTTATGCTGACTGTTTTTTTCAAGCGTTGCCTTAAAATTATAAAAATTATAATTCCCGCTATGACGACAAAAAGAATAATGAAAAACCAAATGCTTTGAAAAAATTGAATATCAGTTGGTGATAAACTTATTTCTATTGATTCCATAGTTTTAATTAAAAAAATAATTATACTCGTGGAGAATTTCGCCTGAACGAAGTCGCGGAAAAGCCTTAGAAAATTAAGGAGTTTTATTGAAGAATTCATCTGTTTGACGACCTATTCGGGAGGAGTTATGAATTTTTCAGAATAAAACGAATATAATTTTCAAGGATTTGGAGCGTTGAGTGAAGGCGAAATTCGCGACTCGTTACAGTATCCTGCCTTTTGCCGCGCCCGGTAAATTTCCCGATTCTTTAATCATACCTGTTTGATATCTTTCCAGCGCTTCTTGAGCGGTAATGCCGAAAACACCAGAAACTATTTTAATGCCCGAAGCTTTTAAAAAACCAAATGAATTACCGGTAATATTTCCGGTAATGATAATATCCGGTTTTTTCTCGGCAACCAAATAAGCCGCGCCGTCATTTTTAACATTATTGGCAATTGTTTCTATCTGTCTGTTTTGAGTATCAATAAATAAAAAATACTTGCTTTGCTCAAAACGCGTAGATAACAAAGAATTAATTTTTTTAGTTTCGCTGGTTAAACAAATAATCATAATTGTATTTTTTGTTTTTTATTTTTTTCAATTAAAGCTAAAATTTTATCAGTTTTTATTTTTGCCTCCTGCTCCAAGAAAAATACATTGACAGCCGGAATAATCAGCAACCATCTTTTTATCAAATCCAAAATTTTCTGAATAACTATTTTTACCGATGAACAAACTTTTTCTATTTTTCTGGCCGTCTCTCTTCCCTCTTCTTTAAATTGTTTTTTTAAATTTTCCGGCAAGTTTTGATATGTTTCTTCCATTCCTTCGGATAAAATAGCTTCAATTTCTTTAAGTGTTTCACTTACTTCCAAAAGTTCTTGTTCTTTTACTTTTTGAGAAACAATAGGAGCGTGGCGGCGCAAAGGATTTATTCTTGTTGTTTCTTCTTCTCTGGAAATTGACTCTTCTTTTCTTTCTTGAATTTCCGGCAGTTTTTCTTTTTCAATTCTAATCTTTTCCTCTTTTGGAGGGAATTGTTCTGGTAATATATCTTTTGATGTTTTTTCTTCAAACATAATAGATTAAAAAAATTTTAAGAATTCTTTAATTTCTTTTTTATAATGTTCTAAAAAATAATGAAGGTCGTGAGTAAAATTATTAGGCATATTTTTCATTTCTTTTTTAAGAAAATCTAAATCATAGTATAAAACGCCACTTGCTTCACGATCAACCGGTTTTGTGGCGCCGTTATAAATACCCAAGAATAAATGAACCTTATTGGCAATAGTAATTTTTTCGCCCTTAATAATTTTGTCTAAAAATAATATTTTTTGATCAATGTGTTTTAAAATAGCGATGCTGTCTAAATAATTTTTTAAGAGTACGTAAGTTTTTTTAAAATCATCATTTGTTCTTAAAACTATTGATGGCACTCTTAATTCTTGAACGGTTTCCACCATAACCGTATAAAATGGGTTATCGCCGAAACTTACATGTCCGCCGATAGCCTTATCAATTAAATAGGGATTATGATTTTTGTCAGGCGCTCTTTTTTGCACAATCATTTCTTTTCGCGCATTAAATAAAATCACATCAATAATTTCACAAGCACGAGTTGGTTTACCGGTTGTTTTAAAGGCTTTAACCTGTTCGCGATAAAATTCGTCGCGGTCCATAGAAATCGGAATTTTAGGTTTGCGAAGTTGATAAGTGGTAATTTTCTCGGACATAAATTATTTTATTTTTTGATGTGTTACGTGGTACCGCTTACCGGAATCGGACCGGTGTTGCGTGGTTGAGAACCACGTGTCCTAACCACTAGACGAAAGCGGCTTATGGAAATATTATAACATTCTGCCAAATTTTGGCAACTAGAGTGTGGACAATTCAAATAAAATTTTGTATAATAACTTCCATATGATTAACAAATTTGAAAATAAAATTCGCTCAATTTCCGATTGGCCCCAGAAAGGGGTTACCTTCCGCGACATTACTCCTGTTCTGCAGGATAAAAAAATGTTTCGCGATTTAATCAATGAACTTGCCAAACCGTATCTTAAAAAGAAAATTGACATTGTCGTGGCGATTGACGCCCGCGGTTTTCTTTTGGCCGCGCCCGTGGCTTATAAACTGGGCGCCGGCGTGGCATTGGTCAGAAAAAAAGGCAAACTGCCTTACAAAACCATCAGTACAAAATATGATTTGGAATACGCCTCAAACATTTTAGAAATGCATCGCGACGCCATTTTGCCCGGTCAAAGAGTTTTGTTGGTTGATGATGTTTTGGCCACTGGCGGAACGATGGAAGCCAGCATTAAATTGGCCAAACAGCTCGGCGGTAAAATTATCGGCGCGGCTTTTTTTATTGAATTAAAAGTTTTAAACGGCAAGAAAAAATTAAAAAATTGTCCAATTGAATCATTGGTGAAATATTAAATTTTATGAATTCTAAAAAAATTAAAAAACCAGATCCTAATATATGGAAGCAAATAACTACTGCCTGGGGCAAGGCCTGTTCCCCGTCTCGGCCGTCTTTGGGAGATATTAAAATTTACGGAAAATTTATTTTACAAAGCATTGGAAAGAAAAAAAATTGCCGAATTCTGATATTGGGCGCGACGCCGGAATTAAGAAGTTTGATTTTAAAATACGGCTTATCTAAAAAAATTGATATTTTTCTGTTGGACTTGAACCTTGAAATGATTCGGGCCATGGATGAATTTGTTGAAATCCCGAATTCAAAAGAAAAAAGAGTGATTGGCGACTGGCTGTCTATGCCGTTTAAAAATGAATATTTTGATTTGGTTTTGGGTGATGAAGTTTTAATTAACGTATCATTGACGAACAGAAACAAATTTTTAATGGAAATAAACAGGGTTTTAAAAACAAGCGGCGCTTTTATCACTCGCGCTTCTCACGAAAATCCTCTGGCAAAAAAATTCACTCTTAAAAAAGCTCTTGATAAATATTCAAATTATTATCTTCAAAACAAACTTAAATTCAATCAAGCCGTAAATTACGTGTTGGAAGAAATATTCCAAAACAGTTATTTTAAAAATCCAAAAGGCCTGCTCTCGCTTAAATTTCTGGAAAAAGATTGTTATAAAGCGTTAAAGTCGCCCAACCCGTTAAAAAGATTGATTATAAAAACTATTTTAGACGACTATTCGTCTTTATTTAAACAATCTTGGTCATGGGAAAGCCGCCCGCAGCAACTGAAAAAATTTAAAGAATATTTTCAAGTCAAAGAAAGTAAAACAGCGCACGATTATTTATATTCTTACATTTTACCAATTTATTATTTGATTAAAAAATAATATGAAAAATGAACAAAAAATTGGAATTATCGGCGGATCGGGATTCTACAGTTTTCTAAAAGGCAAAGAAGTGTCCGTAAATACGCCTTACGGAAAACCTTCGGATAAAATCCTGCTATCCGAATACGCAGGCAAAAAAATCGCTTTTTTGCCGCGACACGGCAAACATCATCAATTTCCGCCGCACAAAATCCCCTATCAAGCGAATTTATTTGCTTTAAAAAAATTGGGTTGCGAAATAATTATCGCGCCTTGCACAGTTGGTTCTCTACAGGCAAAAATCAAACCGGGTCATTTTGTTATTCCGGATCAATTTATTGACCGGACCAAAAACAGAATTGATACTTATTACCACGGGCCGAAAGCTTGCCCGCCTAAATGTCACAGAGATTTTGGCCGGGTGGCGCATATTTCCATGGCCGATCCTTATTGTTCTGAACTTTGCAAACTGGCCGTTAAATGCTGTCAAAAAATAAAAGTGCCGGTTCATAAAACCGGAACAATGGTTGTTATTGAAGGATCGCGATTTTCCAGCAGGGCCGAATCCAGATGGTTTTCAAAAATTGGCGGAGACATTGTCGGTATGACTCAATATCCGGAAGTAACACTGGCCAGAGAATTGGAAATGTGTTATGTCGGCATAGCATTGGTAACTGATTATGATGCCGGACTGGAAGGCTGCAAAAACATTAAACCTGTTGATTCTCAAACTGTTATTAAAATTTTCAATCAAAATAACGAAAAAGTGAGAAAAGTGATTTTAGAAATAATAAAAAACCTGCCCGAACAACAAAAATGTCTTTGCGGCCAAGCCTTGAAAAATGCGATATTATGAAAAAAATCCAAAAATTCATTACCACTAAAAAACATTGGCAAATTTTGGCTAAGCAATGGGAAATGTATACTGAACCCGGCAGACCTGGCAAGGAAGATATTAAAAATTACGATCGTTTAATTAAAATTACGCTTGGCAATAAAAAGAAAGCCAAGGTAGTGGTATTAGGCGCTACGCCGGAAATTCGCGATTTGCTGTATAAATATTATCTTCTTAATAACATTCAAGTTGTCTGTGTTGATATGATGCCGGAAATGTATCAGGCAATGAATGAATTGGTAACGATTAAAATTACCAATGAAAAATTTATTCACTCCGATTGGCTGAAAATGAAATTTCCCAAAAACAGCATTGATTTATTTATCGGCGACTTGGTAATTGGCAATTTACCCAATAAAGAAATTAGGGGGCAATTTTTAGAAAATATCAGATGTGCATTAAAAAAAGATGGCTGTTTTATTCCCCGACATTGGTGGGCTACGCCTAAAACAAAATTAGAAAATGTTAAATTGCATTTATTTAATTATACAGAGCGAGTAATAAAAGAAGATTTAACCATAAAACAAGCGGCTAGTTATCTCCGGTGTGATTTACTGGCCGGCAGTTGGCATAGAAATAAAGAGAATATAACTTCAACTGTTTTTTACGCACCGGATATCAAGAAACTGTCTAAATATTTTACTAAAAAATATTTATCTGATCGCGACAAAATTGCTAAAGCTATTTTCCAATACGCGCTTAAAATATTCACCGGTAAACGCTGGTGTTATTTTGATAAGGTTGGCGAGATTAAACAGCTTAACGAATTTTTTGTTATTAAAAAAACACTTTTCTCCCACTACAGCATCTTTACTAAAAATTCGCCAATTCTGCTTTTAAAACCAAAAAAATAATATGAAAAAAATATTTAAAAAGAAAAATTGGGTTGAAGTACTAAAAATTTGGCCTACAGTTGCTCCACCATGCCGACCATCGCTGTTTGATCTGAAAATTTGGGAAAATAAAATTCAAAAAACTTTACGACAAAATAAACAACCTAATGCTTTAGTATTCGGCTCTACGCCCGAGATTCGCGATCTCCTGGCCAAGTATCGTATTTCGGCAACAATTTTAGACGTTAATCCCGGAATGGTAAAAGGATTACTGAAATTAATGAAATACAAAAAACAACGCAAAGAAAAAATGATAATAAATAATTGGTTAAATATAAATAAATTATTCCCGACCGACTCTTTTGATTTAGTCCTGGGCCATTGTTTTTTTAATAATTTGTCTTGGCGGCTTCATCTTAAATTAGCCAAAAGTATTCAGCAGGTTCTTAAGAAAGATGGTTATTTATTAATGGTTTCACCGATTTTAGGTGAAGAAAAACCGCTTTCGCCGAAACAGATTGTTTTAATGTATCAACAAAATCCGCGATATTTTGAGCAGTTTGCCAATCGCTGGTATTTTAGCGTTGAGAGGCTTAAAAAATTAGATTATAGGCAGAAAACAAAACAAATATTTTTCAGCAAAATAAAAATGAGATTAATAAAAGAAATTAAGAAACAAAAATTGCCGACAGAAATAATTAATAAAATTTGGCCATTTGGCGCCTCGGATGTTATGGATAATTACGTCACTGCTCATCCTTCCTTAAAAAATTTAATTAAAATTTTAAAAGATTATTTCAAAGTTGAAAAAATATCTTTTAGCCCGCTTTCTAGCGGCAGGTGTTGTCCTAATTTTGTTTTAAAACCAAAGAAATAATATGAAAAAAACACGTTGGGAACCAACATTTGCGGAAGTTTGGACAAGGTATATTCCTCCGGCCAGGCCGTCGGTAGCAGAGATTACTTTATATACACGCTATCTGAGGCTATTGCAGAAGAAAAAGACAGGAAAAATTAAATTGCTGGTTTTGGGCTCTACTCCCGAATTTAGAGATTGGGGCTATGAGGAAAATCTTGATGTTACGGTAATCGATTATAATGCAGATAACTCTAAAGTGCTCGGGTCTTATATGAGACACAAAGAGAATAAGGAACACTTTTTTGAATTAGATTGGAAAAACATGCAGTTTTCAAACGAATTTGACATTATCGTCGGCGACCACGCAATCAGTGTTCTGCAAAAAGAGAATGTCAAAAAAGTTTTAGAAAATATTTCTAACGCATTAACCGATGACGGATTTTTTATTACAAAGCATTATCTCCGCTTGAAGAAAAAAGAAAGAAGCCTCGAAAATATTTTAAAAGATTACTATAAAAATCAATCAAATTACGGTATTTATCAAGCCACTAGCACAGAAATAGTCACGTCGCAGACAGACCCAAAAACTGATTATTTTAATTTTGCAAAAGCATTAGAGTCTCTTCAGCAATTATCTAACCAGGGAAAGCTTAAAAAGGAAGATTTAAAAATATTCTATTTTCTAAATTGGGAAAATATGAAGTTTGATTTATATGCTCCAACTAAGTCTGATTGGGGAAATTTGTGCAAAAAATATTTTAAAATATATAAGATAGATTACAGCGAGGATATCTATGCAAAAGATATGCCTATATATTTTTTAAAGAAAAAATAATATGGCAAAACAAAAAATTGAAGCTTGGAAAAAATTTGTTGAAACTTGGGCCAAATTAACCAGCCCCGGACGACCTTCAAGTGGCGAAATTAAAATTTACGAAAAATTCGCCCAACCGATTCTAAAAAAGAAATCAATCCAAATTTTGGTTTTAGGCTCTACGCCGGAAATCCGCGATATGCTGGCAAAATACAAAAATGCCCAAATTACGCTAATAGATCTTAATTTTGAAATGACATTTGCAATGACTTCGTTAATGCGCAAAAAACAGGCGGCTAAAAACGAAACATGGTTAAGGTCTAATTGGCTCACTGCTCCCCTGCCAAAAAATTATTTTGACTTGATTTTCGGCGATTTTGTTATTTGTAATGTGCCGTTTAAATTTCAGCCGCAATTTCTAAATAATATTAAAGAATGGTTAAAACCAAATGGATTTTTTATTACTCGTTGCGATGGCTATAAGGCTGAATATAAAAAAATTTCTTCTCAACAATTTTGCGACATTTTTACTGATAAACCGGTAAATCAAAAAACTGTCAATCTATTTTGGGAGGTCGGAATTTACTTTCTGGGCAAAGCAGATAAAGACAAAATGATTCAACCTAAAATATTTTATCAACAAATAAACAAATATTTAAAAAATCATCCCAACCAAAAAATATCTGCTATTTTGAGAAAGGGCGGCATTCTGTATCCCCTAAACACAAATTGGCATCTTCTATCCGAAAAAAGCTTAAAAAAATTATTATCCCCATATTTTAAAATCAATAAAGCAGAATTTGACCCAAAAATGAATTTTATTTATCCCGACTACGCGCCTATTTATTTATTAAAACCCAAGAAATAAATTTATGGCTGTTAAAAAACAAAAAATTGACAGTCCTGTCTGGAAAAAATGGGCCAATTTTTGGCGAAAAATAAAATCTCCATGGAAACCTTCAATGGAGGAGATTAAATTTATTAAATCACAAATAAAGACATTGATAAAAATAAGTAAATCCAATGGACTAATTCATGGCGCAACCCCAAGTTTTAGAGATTTATTGGCTAATTTAGGTTTTAAAGTTTGGCTTTTAGATATAAATCAAAAAATGATTGAAGGGATGCGTTTAATTATGAAAATAAAAAATCCGAATGAGAACATAAAAATTGGTAACTGGCTGGATAAACCTTTTAAAAAAAATTATTTTAATCTTGTCTTGACTGATGAAACGCTTGATAATATAGCTGTTAAAAATTACGACAGATATCTACGCAATATTAGAGATTTTCTTAAAAAAGACGGCTATTTTATTTATGGCGCTTATTGTATTCCTGATAGAATGCGCCATACCACTTTTGAAGAACTGGGTAAGCTATATAATAAAAATCCAAAATATTTTAGAAAGTGGAAAAATAAATGTTATCTCTGGCACTGGGTACAGAATGAACCGGGAATTTTCAACCGAAGAAAATGGGAGTATAATTTTGACAATTTTGATAAAGAGATCAAAAAACTTTACGATGAAGAAAAAATATCAAAACAAGGACTTAATGATTTGCAGTATCATATGAATTATAAAAGTATAAATATGTACCGTAAAAATTTGGAAGTTTTTTTGAGAAAATATTTTAAAATTGTAACTAGCTGGTCTGATTCAAAATATCTCAATAAAAT
>Ga0265297_10012200_pt1 | contig 10361 bp, 7 predicted proteins | sample Munlanlwell13791_FD_192502 | JGI IMG/M metagenome (GOLD analysis project Ga0265297, IMG submission 192502) | Leachate microbial communities from a municipal landfill in Southern Ontario, Canada - Leachate well 137-91 | ecosystem: Engineered > Solid waste > Landfill > Unclassified | place...
AGGCCTTATGTGGGACAAACGGTTAAATTTTTGCCGGCTCATTGCATGATGGGAAAAGTTCATTCAGGCGTTATTGTGTCCCTGGAAGGCGAAAAAACAAGGATAGATTGTATTGATCTGAAGATATGGGAACATGTGCAGCGGAAAGCATGAATAAATACCCGAAATTTATGTTATTTTTACATGAAATAACAGACAGCACGGTAAGGACACATGCGACTGAAACAGGCAGTACGGAAAACAGGGAATTTGCTTAAAGAGACCTTTGTGGGTTTTGTGAATGATAAAGGGTTCAAATTAAGTGCTGCACTCGCTTTCTATACAATTTTCTCCCTACCCCCTCTTGTTTTGGTTATAATGTACCTTACGGGGCTGTTTATTGGCCCCGATGCCGTCCGGTCAGAAATTTTCGGGCAAATACGCGAGGTGCTGGGGAACCAGGCGGCCACACAGGTGCAGGAGATTCTCCATAACGCCGATTTGACCAATCACGGTACCCTGACCCCATTTCTTGGTTTTGTCATTTTGATTTTTGGCGCATCAGGCATGTTTGCCGAGATCCAGACATCCATTAATTATATCTGGGGTCTGAAAGCAAAGCCACGTAAGGGTCTTGTTAAATTTTTAAAAAACAGGCTGTTTTCCTTATCTATGATAGGTCTTGTAGGCTTTCTTTTGCTTGTGGGACTTATTGCAAATTCATCACTTAAAATCTTAAGCCAGCATATTGCCGAACTTATGGATCGTGGTTCTGTGGTATTATTTCACATTGTTAATACAGGAGTTATTTTTATTGCCATATTGGTTCTTTTTATGTTGATATTCAAAACCCTGCCCGACGGTAAAATATCTTTCACAGACAACATCAAAGGATCGTTATTCACTGCGGTTTTGTTTATGATAGGACAATATTTCTTCAGTGAATACCTGGGCTCTTCAAGGATAGTAACGATCTACGGTGCGGCAGGGTCTGTGATATTGATTTTATTGTGGGTGTATTATTCGGCCATTACATTGTACCTGGGAGCTGAATTTACCATGGTCTATGCACGTAATCACGGTAAAAAGATAAGACCAAATGCCAGCTCTGAATTCATAAAAAAAGACGATCAATGAAGATTTCGGCTCTTTTTCTTTTTTCCTTGTTATTTCTGACAGGATGCAGTAACGAACAGCAATCAATTAACAACCTGTCAAATCTGGATGGAGGCAGGGTGTTTGCTGTTGCTGCGGGTACTGCCGCAGACCAGATGGTGCTGCAACGATTTCCCGATGCCAAACTCATCTATTTTAACAATGTCTTACATTGTGCATTGGCCGTAAAGGAAGGGAAAGCCGATGCCACGGCATACGATCTGCCTGTGCTGGTAAACATTGCTGCTAAAATTGACGGTCTAAGGGTTCTTGATGAATTGATCATGAAAGATCAATACGGTTTTGCTGTACGCAAGGACGATACAGCTCTGAAAGAAATAATGGATCAAGTGCTTTCTGAGATTCAATCGGATGGTACGTACGAAGCTATGTCGGCCCGGTGGTTTCCCAGGGCGGGAACCCCCGGGCCTATGCCTGATATTCCGGAGAACGGTTCTGGCGGTGAGTTGGCTTTCGGAACGGCGGCGGTCACAGAGCCCATGTCTTTTGTAGGAGAAAATCAGCAGGTTATAGGTTTCGATATTGAATTTGCCACACGAATTGCTGCAAAAGCCGGAAAAAAACTAAATATCGTCAATATGGAATTCGGCGCCATGTTGCCGGCCCTGATCTCGGGCAAAGTGGATATGATTGGCGCCGGTTTGTCCATCACGGAGGAACGGGCCAAAAGTGTACTTTTCTCTGAACCTTATTACCTTGGCGGTCTGGCTGTTATTGTGAAAGGACAGGAAAACACCGTTGCCCACAAACCATTTTTCCGTTCCATTGGGGACAGTGTACGTGACAATTTAATAGTTGAGGGAAGATATAAACTTGTTCTGGATGGTTTATTGGTTACAATTATCATTACGGTTCTGGCGGCTCTTCTGGGAACGATACTGGGAGGCGGGGTTTGTTTCCTGAATATGTCACGCAACAAAATGAGCCGCAAGATCGCAGAGATTTATATAGGATTCTTCCGGGGTACGCCGGTTCTGGTACTCCTGTTGATCATTTATTATGTGGTTTTTGCTTCGGTTACGGTTACACCGGTAATTGTTGCTATAATAGCCTTTGGGTTGAATTTCGCCGCCTATGTATCTGAGATTTACAGAACTGCCATAGAAAGCGTAAACAAGGGACAGTGGGAGGCAGGTAAAGCGGGCGGTTTTACAAATGTTCAGACATTCAGACATATAATACTGCCACAGGCCATTCGTCACGCTTTGCCGGTTTATAAAGGCGAATTTATTTCTATGATGAAAGCCACCTCTGTTGTGGGCTATATTGCCGTGCAGGATATAACCAGGGTAAGTGATATAATACGCAGCCGGACTTTCGATGCTTTTTTCCCGCTTCTTCTGGCCGCTGCTATTTATTTAGTCCTTGCCTGGCTGTTAACCCGCCTGCTTAATAAGGTAGAAATATCTGTTGTCCCTGAAAGAAAACGCTTACAGAAATGATAACTGTCAGAAACCTCCAAAAAAAATACGGGGATCTTTTGGTCCTTAAGGGTATCAATGCCGAAATAAAAAAAGGCGAAATAATTTCTGTGATCGGGCCTTCGGGCACCGGAAAAAGCACCTTTCTCAGGTGCCTTAATTTACTTGAAATTCCTGATGAAGGAGAGATTCTGATTGACGGAATATCGTTGCTCGAAAAAGGTGTGAATGTCCCGGCCATTCGTCAGAAAACGGGTATGGTTTTCCAATCGTTCAACCTTTATGCCCACCTTACCGTTTTGGACAATCTCACGCTCGGGCCGGTAATATTGCAAAAAAAGAAACCTGCCGAGGCAAAGGCTAAAGCGCTGGAGCTCCTGAAACTGGTAGGACTGGCAGAAAAATCCGACAGTTTTCCTCACGAGCTCTCGGGCGGACAGCAACAGCGGGTGGCCATTGCCCGTTGCCTGGCTATGGACCCCGAGATCATGTTATTTGATGAGCCCACCTCGGCCCTTGATCCCACTATGGTAAGTGAAGTGCTGGCGGTGATAAGACGTTTGGCCAAAGAGGGGATGACCATGATGATCGTCACGCACGAGATGGATTTTGCCCGCAGTATTTCCAGCCGGATCTTCTATATGGACGAAGGGGTCCTCTACGAAGAAGGTACTCCGGATCAGATTTTTGAGAATCCCAAAAGAGCCAGGACAAAAGCATTTATACAACGTATCAGGAGTTTGCAATATGATATTGTAAGTCCCTTATATGATCTCTACAGACTGCAGGGCGAAATTGCACGGTTTTGCGAGAAGCACGCCATTTCATCTAAGGTCAGTAACCGGGTGCAGATCCTGGCCGAAGAAGTACTGCAAATACAAAGGGACCATACCAGTATCCTGCTGGAGTTGTCCTATTCTGAAAAGGACGAGACGCTCATGCTGGAATGCTCCGGGACCGGGGACCCTTACAATCCCCTTGAATGTAAAGAAAACGATATAGCCGTTACCATGCTGAATGCCCTCTGTGAGAAAGTGGAGTACTTTTACAGGGATAAACGGAATACAATAATGCTGCAGGTGCGGAAATGAAAAAGAAGTCGGGGTGGCCCGACTCGAACGGGCGACCGCCTGCTCCCAAAGCAGGCACGCTAACCAACTGCGCCACACCCCGGACTTAGGGCTGCGAAGATAGGCATTTTTTTGATATCTTTGTATATCTTGCTCCGGGCTCCTGGTTCCGGTATCCAAATAGATTTATTATGAAACTTTTTATTATAGCCAACCGTTTACCGGTAAAGGCACATAAAAATTCCGAGGGCCGATATGAATTTTTTAGAAGTGAAGGCGGTCTGGCAACGGGCCTTGCTTCGCTCGATCTGGATATAGAAATGCACTGGATAGGCTGGCCCGGGATATTTATTAATGATGAACACGAAAAGGAAGAGGTTCGGTATCAGTTAGAAATGATGGATTTTCATCCGGTTTTTCTTTCCGAATCGCAAATCAAAAATTATTACGAGGGATATAGCAACAGCACTGTTTGGCCGTTATGTCACTACTTCTATACGTTTGTCGAATATGAAAATCTTTTCTGGGAGACGTATAAAGAAGTAAACCTGCTTTTCTGCAGGAAAACAGCAGAAAATGCCAATCCCGGGGATGTTGTGTGGATACACGACTATCAATTGATGCTTGCTCCAAGAATGTTGAGGGAAATATCAGAGGGACTGAGTATTGGTTATTTTTTACACATTCCCTTTCCTTCGTACGAATTGTTCCGAATCCTGCCAGAACGGGCAGAACTCCTGAACGGATTATTAGGGGCCGATCTGATAGCGTTCCATACACACGATTATATGAGGCATTTTATTAGTGCTGTTGAAAGGGTTATGGGCCTTCATTTTGAATTGGACAAGGTGCTGTTTGGGAACAGGGTGGTTCAGGTCGATTCAATCCCCATGGGGATCAATTTTGAATTGTATAATAAGGCCATATTAAATCCGGAAATAAAAAGCAAGGCCGAACAATTCAGAAAGGAATACGGCAATCATAAGCTGATTCTCTCTGTGGACCGGTTGGATTACAGTAAAGGAATCATGCACCGGCTCAAGGGTTTTGCAAAATTTCTTACAGACAATCCCCAATACCACGAGAACGTATCGCTTGTTATGGTGGTAGTTCCTTCGCGCAGTAATGTCAATCGATATGCCAAACTGAAGAAAAATATTGACGAGGCCATTGGAGCTATTAACGGTAAATATTCTACCATCAATTGGACGCCTATTTATTATTTTTATTATGGATTTCAATTCAATGAACTTGTGGCACTGTACTATATTGCCGATATTGCTCTTGTGTCTCCGTTACGTGACGGAATGAATCTTGTTGCCAAAGAGTATGTGGCGGCAAAAAGGGATAATCCCGGAGTTCTTATATTAAGTGAAATGGCGGGTGCTTCTGCTCAGTTATCAGACGCCCTGACCATAAATCCGAATGATATTAATCAAATAAGCGCAGCATTGCATACTGCCATGGAAATGCCTGTTGAACAACAGTTAGTTTCAATGAAACGTATGAGGGACTCGGTGTCGTTCCACACGGTCAACAGGTGGGCTGAACTTTTCATTAACCAATTGTTGGCTATTCGGAAAAAAAATCTTGAAAATGATATGAAGCGGATGACAGGCGAGAATGTGGAGAAGATTTGTAATGCTTACAAAAAGGCTAAGAACAGATTGCTTATTCTCGATTACGACGGTACGCTTTCCCCATTCAAAAACAAACCGGGCGATGCCATTCCTACGGCACCTTTACTCGATTTGCTCGGAAAGTTAATGAACGATCCAAAAAATAAAATTGTTATTAGCAGCGGTCGGGATCATAACACGCTGGAAAACTGGTTTGGGACACTGAATATCGATATGGCGGCCGAGCACGGGGCTTTTTATAAAGAAAATGGACAATGGGTAAGGACCGGTGAACCGGTCCTCTGGGACCCCGGAATACTCAGGATTCTTGAAACATTTGTAAATAAGACCCCCAACTCGGTTCTTGAGATAAAGGAGACGGCCCTGGTATGGCATTACAGAAGGGTAGACGCCTGGCTGGCTTCTCTGCGCGAACAACAACTTATCAATTTGCTCATTGAGCCTTGCTCACGAATGAATCTGCAGATAATGCGAGGGAATAAAATTGTGGAGATAAAACCGCCCGTATTTTCTAAAGGCTCCGAGGCGAGAAGGCTGATTAAACAAGACCGGTATGACTTTATCCTGGCTATTGGTGATGATGTAACCGACGAAGACACTTTCCGTGCGTTGCCTAAACGTTCCTATACCATCAAAATAGGAAATGTGTCAGATAATGCGCGATATTATTTGATCACACAATCCGAAACACTGCCGTTCCTTAGCCTGTTGGCTGAATGTTCATGGCCGGATAAAACGCGAAAGTGATTGTTCTTCTGCAAAAAGGGCCGCTGTTTCTATCAGGGCCAGATGAGAATAGGCCTGAGGAAAATTGCCCAATTGTTCTTTTGTCTCGAAATCCAAGTCTTCGCTAAACAGGTTCAGATGATTCCCATAGGTGAGCAACCGGTCAAACAACTCCTTTGCCTTGTCTTTGCTTCCAGTACGGAATAAGGCCTTTACCAGCCAGAAGTTACAAATGGTGAACGCAGAAGTTGGCTGTCCAAAATCGTCGTGGTTCCGGTATCGGAACAGAAGGCCGTTGTGCATAAGCCCTTTCTCAATCGCATGAACGGTTCGGATATATTTTTCGTCATTCGCGGAAATGAACCCGTAGTCTTCCATAAGAAGCAGGGAAGCGTCGAGTTCGGTATTATCATAAGTTTGAGAAAAGCTTCCGATTTCTTCTTTCCATCCGTTCTGCAAGACATCTTCTTTGATTTTTTTGGCAAGGGCTTCCCATTTGACAACATAACCTGATTCGTCCAATAAAGCTGCAGTTTTTACTGCCCGGTCCATGGCTACCCAGCACATCACCTTGGAGATGACAAAGTGACTGACACGTCCACGGATTTCCCAAATGCCGTTATCGGGTTTTTGCCATTCTTCCGAAACTGTTTTTACAATATTCTTTACGACTTCCCACATACCTTCAATCTCGTCCAGTGTCCCCGGGAAATACAGATAATAGTGGTATATAACATCCATCAGGTATCCCAGGGAATCGTTCTGTCTCTGCAGGTAAGCTTTATTGCCTGTGCGTACCGGCCTTGAATTATGGAACCCGGCCAGATGGGGAAGTGTTTTCTCTTTCAAAACCTTCTCGTAGCGTATTCCATACATGATCTGGAATTGCTCCTGCTTGGATTTTAGTATATTGTGAATAAATTCCATAAATCTTCTGGCTGCCCCTTTATGGCCCAGAGATATCAGGGTTTTAATAGACATGGAAGCATCCCGCAACCAGCAAAAGCGATAATCCCAGTTTCTTATATCTCCTACAGCCTCGGGAATACTCGTAGTCAATGCGGCCAAAACAGCACCGGATCTCTGGTAAGAAAGCAACTTCAGAACCAGCATGCTTCTCTCAATATATTTGTTATAAAGAGAGAATTTCCTGGATCGGTTCGTCCAGTCCAGCCAATATACTTTAGTCCTTTGATATTCCAGATCTACGCGGTTCTGGTCAATTTTGATTAGCTTTTGGTTATATGTGATCAGAATATATGCGTCACCGATAAGCACTACCGGTCTTTCATCCAGAATGGCCTGCAAGTTGAGGTTAGAATACAGATATATGGTATCACGGCTGTTTTTTATAGAAACCGTTTTGATATAGGTAGGTCCTGTCTTATGTACGACCCGGTCTTTTCCGTAATTTGGTCTGGGATTGTACCTGACTTTGAAACGCGGAGCACCGTGCTTTAAACGAATAAGGCGGTAGAGCTCAGGCGGGAGGTAATGGCTGTTGAACTCTCCTATCTTATAACGAGGCATGAAATCCAACACTTCAAAAGCCCCTTCCTTCATATCATATGTGGTACACAAAATATTTGTATGTTCCACGTATTTCTGGGAAATAAGGCAATCTTTATCCGTAATGAACTCAAGACTACCCCCCTTTTTTTTGTCAAGTATCTTGGCAAAGATTGCCGGAGAATCAAAATCAGGAAAACAAAACCAGTCAACGCTTCCTTCATTTGAAATAATTGTCGCTGTCCTGCAATTGCCTACGGCTCCATAATCCAGCGTCCCCATGCCTATTTCCGTAAGGCTTTTTCAAATCGTTCCTCTACCCGGTCCCAGTTCACAATATTCCAGAAGGCACTCACATAGTCTGCCCTTTTATTCTGGTATTTCAGATAATATGCATGTTCCCACACGTCCAGCGCCAAAAGAGGAACGCCTCTTTTGGCAGCCACATCCATTAAAGGATTATCCTGATTAGGGGTAGAGCAGATAAAAAGACCTTCTTCGCTGTTATAGCACAACCAGGCCCATCCGCTCCCAAAATGTGTTTTGGCGGCCTCTTCGAATTGTTGTTTAAATGCCTGGAAAGACCCGAATTTTTTCTCAATGGTTTTGGCCAGAGAACCATCAGGCATTCCGCTGCCCCCGGATTTCATGTTTTCCCAGTAAACGTTATGGTTGTAATAGCCTCCTCCGTTGTTTCTTACAGCAACCGGGTGCTTGCTTATATTGCCAAATATCTCTCCAAAAGACATCTTCTCCATTTCTGTTCCCTGAATGGCTTTGATAAAATTGTCGTAATAGGCTCTATGATGCCTGCTGTAATGTATTTCTACCGTGAGACGGTCAATGTATGGTTCAAGGGCATCGTAGGCATATGGAAGCGGTTCAAATGTAAAATTCTGAGAGATAGTCTGAGCCCCCAGTTCGTGTGGCAAACCCGTCAGCCCGGCCAGGAGAAGGATAAGCGTTAATTGTAATGTTTTCATTGTCGTATCTTTTTAACTTATTTGCGATTATATGCTTCAAAGATACAAATAATCTGCCAGAAAATGGATGAAGACAGTACAGTATATTTGCCACTATACATGGTGCCATTGCTTTAGTTTAGTGTAATTTCTTTGAGCAAGCTCGGAAAGGGGGATTATCTCACTTCGTTCGGTGATCCCCGGATGGGGGGGGGCCTGCTAAGAAAAAACAAGCCAAACTGCCGCAGGCAGTTGATAAAGCAAAAAACAAAAAACCGCTTTCAAGCAAGCTTGAGCGGTTTTTATATTTTTTGCTTTGCCCCTTTCGGGGTTTGGCTTGTTTTTTCTTTGGCGGTGAGGGGGGGATTCGAACCCCCGGTACCCTTGCGAGTACGTCAGTTTAGCAAACTGGTGGTTTCAGCCACTCACCCACCTCACCAAACCTTTGCTTTTAAGGAGGGCAAAGGTAAATAAATATTTTTATTTTGCAATCTGCTCGCGCATGTCGGTATCGGCCTGGATGTTCTTCATGCGGTAATAATCCATGATACCCAGATTACCTTTACGGAAGGCTTCAGCCATAGCCAGGGGAACTTCTGCCTCGGCGAGGATCACTTTGGCACGGGCTTCCTGTGCTGCGGCTTTCATTTCCTGTTCCAGGGCCACGGCCATGGCGCGGCGCTCTTCGGCCCGGGCCTGGGCAATATTCTTATCGGCATTGGCCTGATCCATTTGAAGCACGGCCCCGATGTTCTTGCCCACGTCAATATCGGCAATATCAATGGAAAGAATCTCAAATGCGGTGCCGGAGTCCAGCCCTTTTTCAAGAACAACCTTAGAGATATAGTCGGGGTTTTCCAGCACCGATTTATGGGATGAAGAGGAGCCAATGCTGGAGACAATGCCTTCACCTACGCGAGCGAGGATGGTTTCTTCACCTGCCCCTCCCACCAGTTGTTTGATGCTGGCACGGACTGTAACACGGGCTTTTGCAATAAGCTGGATGCCGTCTTTTGCTACGGCAGAAACGGGAGGAGTGTTGATTACTTTGGGATTAACAGACATTTGTACGGCCTCGAACACATCGCGTCCGGCCAGGTCAATGGCTGCCGCCATTTTAAAATCCAGTGGAATATTGGCTTTATCTGCGGAAATGAGGGCATTTACCACTTTGGTGACATTCCCTTTGGCCAGGTAATGTGCTTCCAGCGAATTGGCGTCCAGCGTGAGACCGGCTTTTGTTCCTGTAACCATAGCCATGACAATGGTGCTGGGCGGTACTTTACGCCAGCGCATAAGCACCAGCTGAATAAGATTAATACGGACTCCCGAGATGAGCGCCTGGAACCAGAGCGTAACCGGGAAGAACCATAAAAGGATGAAAAAGCCAACGATTCCGATGGCTATCCACATGAGTGCGACTCCTGTACTTGACATAATCATAATATTTTGATTTTAAATTAATTTTCAACAGGCCTTACGAATATACGTAAGCCATCTATTTCAGTAACCCTAATGGGTGTTTTGGGGTCAATAAGACCCTGTTCTGCACGTACTTCAATGGTGACATCGCCAAAGCGTCCGTTTCCCGCCGGATTGAGCCTGGTCAGGCTAATCCCCTCCATCCCCACAGTAATCCCCTTATCCCCGGGCGAGGCAGTGGCCTTTTCCCCAATGCTTTGCTTAAGTGAAATTTTTCGCCAGGTTTTGGAGCGGAGAATGAAAAAAACAAGTACTCCGCAAACGACCAGGGCGCCGAAAAGCACACAAAAACCTACAACAGATCCGAATTGAGTAAAAGCCAGCACAATGGCTCCAATAAAACTGGCCAGTCCAAGGATCCCGGCTATCCCGAATCCGGGGATGATGGTCAACTCG
>Ga0265297_10012201_pt1 | contig 10361 bp, 11 predicted proteins | sample Munlanlwell13791_FD_192502 | JGI IMG/M metagenome (GOLD analysis project Ga0265297, IMG submission 192502) | Leachate microbial communities from a municipal landfill in Southern Ontario, Canada - Leachate well 137-91 | ecosystem: Engineered > Solid waste > Landfill > Unclassified | place...
AATCTTTGAGACCTACCCGTTCCCCATATCTGATCCGGATTTTATCACACGATCCATGAAAGAGGGCATACGCTATTTCTGTATCCACCAGTCGAAACGGATCGTCGCCGTTGCATCCTGCGAGACGAATGCTGATGCACAAAACGCGGAGATGACAGACTTTGCAACCGATCCCCGGTACCAGGGAAAGGGACTTGCCGGCAACCTCCTCCATGCTATGGAGGCAGAATTGAAAAAAGAGGGGATCCTGCTGGCGTACACGATCGCCCGTGCAACGTCATACCCGATCAACCTGACCTTTGTCCGCGCCGGTTACCAGTACGGGGGATTGCTCCCCAACAATACCAATATCTGCGGATCACTGGAGAGCATGAATGTCTGGTCTAAGAAATTGTAGCCGGGTGAACGAGGTGATCGGGATTCGTAGTGCTGAAATCAGGACAAACAGGGTGATGTAATGGAATCCGGAATATTCTATGCTGTCGTCACCATTCTCTTCGGTGCGGTAACTGCGGGGATTGCCCATCTCATTATCCAGTGGCTGAAGAAAAAAGCAGCCGGAACCGAGTCTCAACTTGATGACATCCTGCTGGTTGCCATCGGAAAACCATTGGTTATCACGATCCTTGCCGGCTCGATATATATTGCGATGACCCATTTTGGGATCATACCTGAATCGGTTGCCGGATTTACCGTTGACCAGTACGTGAATGCTTTTTTTATCCTGATTGGGGCGTGGATCGTCTCGTCCTTTTCGTATAACCTGTTGCATACCTATGGTTCAGTCATGGCAACGAAAACGGATACAGACTTCGATGACCGGCTGATGCCTATGCTTGAAATTGTCAGCAAGTACCTGATCTGGTTTGTTGCTCTGCTCCTGATCCTGGCAAATTTCAATATTGATATTACCCCGCTCCTTGCCGGCGCCGGGATTGCAGGAATTGCTCTTGCGCTTGCTGCACAGGATATTTTAAGCAATTTTTTCGGCGGCGCGATTATTACCATGGACAAGCCGTTTAAAATCGGCGACCGTATTAAGTTTAACGAGTATTTCGGTGATATTGTCAGCATCGGTCCGAGAAGTACCCGTTTAAAAACGCTCGATAACCAGATCGTGACCATCCCGAACTCCAAGATTACCTCCGATATTGTCGTCAATTATGCTCAGCCGGATACTACGCTGAAAGTGAGGATCCCGTTTTCAGTTGCGTACGGGACTGATATGTCCCGGCTAAAAAAAATTCTTTTGGAAATTGCCCGTGAAGCAGCACATAAGACTCCGTGGGTATTATCAGATCCTGCCCCGTCTGTGTATTTTCTTGAGTTCGGGGAATCGAGCCTGAACGGGCAGCTTATTCTCTGGACGAACAACTATGACAATGCGTGGGATGTCCAGGATTACATCAATTCCCGGATCGATGAACGGTTCAGGCGGGAGGGCATCGAGATCCCGTTCCGGCAGGTTGATGTGTGGATGCGAAGTGCGAGGGACAGCTGATGCTCGCCGAACTGATTTTCGGGATACTCGTATGGGTTGTAATCATTATCATCATCACCCTCGTAGGAAGCAATCTTTTTGCGATTATGGTCGGTGAGCAGATCCGCTACCTCCGCCTGATTATTTTTTACACCCCGTTACCTGCGACTGCCAGTATTGCGTCCAATCCCGAACCGGTAAGAGGATATGTTTCGTGGGCACTTGGAGAAAACCCGAAGCCGGTCGACTGCGCACATGTCCGGTATACCGGCAGGATGCGGTATGGGCACACCGGCAGGTGGATGGAAATGAACGGTGAGGCGCTATTTTCCCTTGCAGCACCGGGTTTTGTCTGGCATGCGAAGATCGCCTACGCTCCCGGGATAGGGATCGAAGCTCTTGATTATTATGTCCATCACGAAGCGGGAATGACGTTTTCCCTGTTTTCACTCCTTCCTTTGGATACTGCAAACAGTGACGAGATACGGAGTTCTTCTCTCTTCCGGTACCTGGCATTCACGCCCCTGTTTCCCATGATTTACCGCTCTTCCGGTTTCATTGGCTGGGAAACAGTTGATGAATTGACGGCAAAAGCGATTATCCGGGACGTGGATCGGTCGGTCAAAGCGGTTGCCCGTTTTAACGGGCAGGGGAGGATTGAGAGTATCGGGACATATCCGAAAACGTATCCGGAGATCGCCCGCCCGGTGCCCGGTCTTTTTGCAAACCGGTTCTCAGGATATGCTGATGTGGCAGGGTACCGTATCCCCATGCAGATTGCATCGGAGCAGATCCTTCCTCACGGGGAATATGTCTGTGCAGAATACTCGATTACTGACGTCGTATACAATATTTCAGATACGGTGAAGGGGAGGGCTGCCTGATGGACTCTTCGTGTGGTGTCCCGATCCCCTATCGTATTATCGCGTTGATGCAGGAGCGTAACCGTCTCTTTGCATATCCCATGGAACACCTGGCGGGTGAGATCAAGGCAACCGGGTTCCGGTGCAACTGTTGCGGCACATGCTGCTCCCGAACGGTCAACGGGCACATCTTTCTTTTGGATCACGATGTAGCCGAAGTGAAAAAAATTGATCCCGCTGCATTTGAACCTGCCCCGGATCCTGAATTCTGTGATCAGAATGGCACGATGTATGTATCGGGATATGCGCTCCGGATGAAAAATGATATGACGGGGTCATGCTGGTTTCTTGAAGATGGCAGGTGTCGGATCTATGACCAACGGTTTTCTGTCTGCCGTACCTACCCGCATATGCTCCGCCGGAACTGCGATGAATCGGGAGAGGTGACGTGGCGACAGTTCGCACGATTGAATGAACACGGGCGGTATGAGAAGAATTTACCTGAAGAAGAGTGCATTCTTGTCGCACGGGAAGTCAAGGAATATGAAAACGCCTTTTTCACACATCAGATATCCTTTCTCGAAACCATTCACGAATATTTTACCGTGCATACACTCAGGCATGACCAGAAAATGTATGATGATCAGATGCTGAGGTTTTTGCATGGCGGGCGCATAAAAATCATGGTGTATCATGCCGGCGAACTGAAAGAGCACCGGATTACAAAAGAGGAGTCCTCCGGATGTGATCCCTGCCGGTATGGTGCGCCAGACCGCCGGTAATGCAGAGAATCATTGCAAGAAACATACAATGCATGGCGAGTCCGTATTCATCGAGTACAACAAGCGCAAACTTCCGGCTGGAGAGCAGGAAAACAAACATAAATCCGACGATAAAAAAGATGAACGTTCTATCGTTCATGAAGTTACTGTATGAGAGAGAAGATAACGTATTTCCGGTAGTATAATGCCGCCTCACATGACGACCCGTGTGATGACCCCATGGATCTTCTCCGAAGGCAGCTCGTAGAATTGTACAAACGCCGGGGTTACTTTCTTTAAAAGTCCGTACAGTTTCCAGAAGAACTTGTCACTGACAATACTCTCCATCCCATAAAAGATGGTCTTTTCCTCAATACCGTCTGCCCGTAAGAGCCCGATGATATCAACAATCTCCATGTAACCAGCTGAAATCAGGAACGCATGGAGACCCGGGGCAAGGTCGCGATCATGCTGAGTACTGATGCCAAACGGATGATCGGTGATCCTGATGGAAACCAGGATATTCTCTTCATACAGGATCTCGTTTTTAAACATCACCTGTGCGATATAGGGAGATATGTGGTTCTTATCTGAAGTAAAAAAGAGTGCCGTTCCGTGAACCTTGGGAAGATCTGCATACTTCTTTTGGTAATCAGTAAGGAACTCCTCTAAACGTTCCGGTTTGAGCATGCGATGGAGCTGATCCTGACCCCGGATGAAGGCGACGATAATAATTAATGGAACTGCCGCAATAATAAACGACCAGTACGCACCATGGGGTATTTTTGTAAATGCGGAGAGCAGGAAGATTACATCCACAACGATCAAAATCCCGGAAATGACGGCTTTCCAGAGATCCCGCCGTAGCGTAAAGATCATGGTCATCATGATTGCCGAGATCGTCATCGTGCCGGCAACAGCGAGACCGTACGCGGATGCGAGGTTTTCTGATGTTTTGAATTCCAGCATCACCACAATCACTGCTGCAAGCAGCATCCAGTTGACGGCATCGATATAGATCTGGGACCGCAGGTCCGGCGATGTAAACTCGATCTTCATCTTGGGAATGATCCGGGTCATCATGCCCTGGTACATGATCGAGAACATGCCCGAGATCATCGCCTGGGACGCAATCACGGTTGCACAGATACTTAAAAGGAGGAATGGGACAAAGAGCAGCGCCGCTTGTCCCTGCACCATGCTAAAAAGAACGGTATGTGCATCCGGGTGATTGAGCACATAGGCGCCCTGCCCGAGATAGCTGAGGACAAGTGCCGGAAATATACAGTACCATCCTTTCACTATCGGCTCTTTGCCGAGGTGTCCCATGTCCGCATAGAGGGCTTCCCCCCCGGTCACGCAGAGGAGAACAGCGGAAAGGACGAAGAAGGACCCAATCCCGTTTTCCGCGAGAAAGCCGGCTGCATATGCCGGATTTAACGCAAGCAGTACCTGCGGCGCGGAAGCAATCGAGATGATGCCCGTAACAGCAAGCGCGAGAAACCAGACCAGCATGATCGGACCAAATGCCCATGCGACGCGTTCAGTCCCCTTTTTCTGGAAGACAAAGAGAGCGAATGCGATGCAGATGCCGGTGAAAAGGATCCACCCGCCCCAGATTTCACCTAATCCCGGTATCAGTCGGATGCCTTCGACTGCTGACAGGATGCTGATGGCAGGGGTGATCACGCCATCCCCGATAAAGAGGGCGACCCCGACAATGGTAAGTACAGAGATGAATGAGATCACGTGGGGATTTTTCAGCCGGGAGACAAGAAGCCCCTTGAGTACGATCGTGCCCCCTTCACCTTTGCTTCCGAGATACATGGCAAGCCAGGCGTACTGCACGGTGATGACAATGATAAGCGACCAGACAATGAGCGACAGGAGCCCGAGAATGTTTTCGACCGTAGGAATGATGAAGAGCAGGATAGCACCGATTGTATAAATCGGGCTGGTACCGATATCACCGAAGACAACCCCGAGGGATTTTATGATTTTTCCACTATGGTTGTTCGGCAAGCCCATTCGTTAAAGCTGCGGTGAAATCTGATAAAACCTTTGTGTTTTGAGAGTACATTACTGAGATACAGGTATACGATACTGAAATTCATATCTTCAATGGATGTTTTGTTACACGTCACGACCCCTGCGAAACTTCACCTTTCGGTTCTCCCTGTGCCCTTTTCCCTGGCGGTTTGGGGATGTAGGTTCATCCTTGCACCTCGTTGTTCTCTGAGCTCTGCATAATCCGTTACCAGAGATATGCATCAGAGTAGGGACATTCTGAATGGATAGAATGGCGGAATTAACCGCAATCCATGGTATAACTTCTTGTCAACGGCATTGCCATCTCGTGGTGTCCCGGGAATTTTCCGACGTGGAACACCGACCCCCTACCTATGATGAACAGAGATGGTGCCCGAATGTAACCGGTACCTGTGTTGAACGGGATTTCCTGATAAATTCCATTCGGGGGGACTCCCCTTTCTTGTGCGGTGGTGGCAGTACCTGGGGGTATTGGAGAGACCGGGATACCGGAACGTGCGATTCCCCTACGGAAAAACCCGGCTTCAGAATGCTTCGGGATAGAACGATCACATTCTGTGTAACCGTACATTGATGAGAGTAAAACCACGGGAGAGATAATAATCCTGATAAACCCCGGAGGTAATAGACTACATAGCATCGGGTATCCACAGGAGTACTGTGGGCTCACCCAATTGTCGCAAAGGATGGAGATGATCACGATGAAACTTGATGACTTCCTTGTCAGCCAGGGAACGGAAAAGAACCTAACAGAGCTGATACTTTTCTTCGCAGCACAGGCTGGTCAGGTGAAAAAAGGATTTCTCTGTAATTGTCTGAAAACATCGGTCGATGAACAGACCCGGAATGTGTATGGCGAAGAGCAGATGGCTCTTGACAAGTATGCAGACGGGGTATTTATATTGGGACTGAAAAAATCCCGCCTTGTCAGGTATATTGCCACAGAAGAACAGGATCACCTGATCGAAGTTGACGATCCAAAAAACAATTTTGGGGTTGTCATTGATCCGCTCGATGGATCATCTCTACTTGATGTGAACCTGTGTGTTGGTTCTATCATCGGCATCTACCCGGGGCATGTTCTCACTCCTGGTGCACAGATGGTTGCTGCGTTGTACATGCTGTACGGTCCATTGACCCTCCTGACCCTCACTACCGGAAATGGCGTGCATGAATTCGTACAGGATGAGACCGGTGAATTTGTCTTAAAAGAAGAGAACCTCAAAATGCCGGCAGGAAAGATCTACTCACCCGGGGCATTACGAAAGGATTACCTTCCGCCGCACGCCCGCTGGATCGAACATCTCGAAAAGGCGGGGTACAAACTCCGGTTCAGCGGATGTTTTGTGGCTGATGTACACCAGATCCTCCACAAAGGGGGTGTCTTCACGTATCCGGGCATCAGGGGCAAAGAGAAAGGGAAACTGAGACTCCTGTATGAAGCCAATCCCATGGGAAAGATCATCACCGAAGCTGGAGGAGCGATCAGCAACGGGCATGAGAATATCCTCGGTCTCGTCCCACAGGCAATCAGCGATATCACACCCATCTACGTGGGGGGCACCAATGAAATTGCACTGATTGAAAAGTTTATGACTGAAGAATGATGAATGAAAGGTGATAGTCTATGAACGGGAAACATTTTGGTCCAATCTCTGGTTCGGCAATCTTCCGGGGGGTCTCCGGTCAAAAATCGATTATCATGGCAGCGAACACCCGGATTGCCACGGTTGCAAAAGGGATCATGCAGGCGGCAAAAGATACCGATTCTGCCGTATTCATGGAACTCGCGCGATCTGAATGCGACTTGAAAGGCGGGTACACCGGCTTGACGCCCCGCGACTTTTCAGCGAAGATGAACGAAACAGCAGAGGCAGTTCAGTTCGATACCTGGGCGCTCCACGCAGACCATATCACGGTGAAGAAAGGTGATGCGGCAGAGGTCGAGAGCACGAAACAACTGATCGACGCACAGGTACAGGCAGGCTACACGTCGTTTGCCATTGACGCCTCGCACCTCTTCAATTTTGAAGGAAAGACTGTACGGGAAGAACTCGACCAGAATATCCAGATCACTGCCGACCTGGCGCGCTACATCAAGGGCAAAATGCATAACAAAGAATTCGGGCTTGAGGTGGAAGTGGGCGAGATCGGCAGAAAAGACGGGGAGGGACTCATCCTCACCAAGCCAAAAGAAGCGGTGGAATTTATCCGAGCCTTAAACGAGAACGATGTATATCCCCATGTCCTCGCAATCGCCAACGGCAGCACGCACGGGCACGTATACGATGCGAGCGGACATGTGGTTGAGCAGCTCTCCATTGACATTCCCCAGACAAAAGCGATAGCACAAGCCCTGCGGGAGAACAACCTGCACGTTGGCATCGCCCAGCACGGCATCACCGGGACACCCCGTGACCTCATCAACCTGCATTTCCCGAAAGGGGATATCATCAAGGGCAATGTCGGAACCTTCTGGCAGGATGTCGTCTATGACACGCTGAAAATCTACGAACCTGCGCTGTACAAAGAGATCCAGGAATGGACTCTTGAGACCTACAGGGTGAAAAACCCTGGCAAGAATGATGCCCAGATCTTTGATGGCAACTGCAAATTCGCGATAAAAGAATTTTTTAAAGAGATCTATGCGGTTGAAGAAGCCACTGAACAGGCAATCCAGGCAATGGCGTATGCTGAGAGTCTTGTCTTTTTCAGGGCATTTGGTTCGTATGGATCTGCCTCCCGTGTGCGAAACGCGATGAGTGCCACACGGGCGTAATCTTTTTTTAGTGCCTACCGATTCTATACTGTGAAATATGATGCCAAAGACTACCGTCTCCGTCATCAAAGCGGATGTTGGGAGTTTTCCCGGACACTCCCGTACCCACCCGAAACTTCTGGCAAAAGCCACAGAGATGTTGAAAGCCCAAAAAGGAACCATGCTTATTGACTCGTTTGTGACGCATTGCGGGGATGATCTCGAACTCATCATGACCCACACGCATGGCGTGAATTCTGAAGAGATCCACAAACTCGCATGGGATGTTTTTACTGAATGCACCGGGATCGCAAAGAGCCTGAAACTTTACGGAGCCGGACAGGACATGCTCACCGATGCATTCTCCGGAAACGTGAAGGGAATGGGACCCGGCGTTGCCGAGATGGAGTTTTTTGAGCGGGGATCGGATCCGGTGATGATCTTTATGGCGGACAAGACCGGGCCGGGCGCCTGGAATTTTTACCTGTACAAGATCTTTGCCGATCCATTCAATACACCCGGGCTTGTCATCGATCCATCGATGCACGAGGGTTTTGTCTTTGAAGTGCACGACCTCATCGACAAGCGAAAGATCCAGTTCCGGTGTCCGGAAGAATGCTATAGTCTGCTTGCCTATATCGGGGCACCGTCACGGTACGTAATCAAGCATGTCTGGAAGCGGGACGGGACGATCGCTGCCTCTACGAGCACCCAGCGCATAAACCTGATGGCTGGCAGGTATGTCGGAAAGGATGACCCGGTCATGATCGTCCGCGCCCAGAGCGGTTTCCCTTCAATGGGTGAAGTTCTCGAACCATTTACCATTCCGGTGCTCGTCGCCGGATGGATGCGGGGATCCCACCACGGACCCTTCATGCCCGTCGGGCTCTGCGATGCGAACTGCACACGGTTTGACGGTCCGCCCCGTGTCATCTGTTTCGGGTTCCAGGTCTGCAACGGCACGCTCATCGGACCGGCGGATATGTTTGACGATCCGGGCTTCGATCGTGTCCGGCAGCGCTGCAACGAGCTCGCGGATGTGATCCGGGCACAGGGTCCGTTCGAGCCTCACCGGCTTTCGCTTGGTGAGATGGAGTATACCACACTGCCCGGTGTCGAGAACGCGATGAAAACCCGGTGGGAACCAATCGGGGATTGATACCCCGGCGATGTGACTGTTATGACTGGATACCGGTACGGGCACATGATCGGATAAGCAAACTTTAATTATCTTGCGACCCAAATTAGGGCAGATGGTTAACGGAATTGTCTTGCCGATAAAAAAAGTGTTCTCACTTGTAGATTCGAAAGTATCGGTAGAAATCAAGGACGAGAAGCGGAAGCTGCTGGGGCGGCTTGTCGCTGTGGATGAATATTTGAACATCCACTTGGACGAGACGACGGAATATATCAACAACGAGCGCGGGCGAACCCTCGGTACGGTTGTTATCCGGGGCAACAATATCCTGACGATCGCCCCGTCAATCTGATGGAATTTTTTCGGAGATGGAATGATAGACCCGGTGGATGAAGGACTCAAACTGATCCTGTCAAGATCTGAAGGGATCCTCCAGAGTGAACTCTGGAAGGAGATGGGTGTTGACAGTCGTAAATGTTCACGGATTGTCAAAAAACTGGAAGATGATGGACTCATTGAGAGGGTGGAATTTAAAAAAGACGGCATCAAGACCTTTCTTTTGCGGGGAAAGAGGATGCCGGTCAATCCTTCACAGCTTCTTGCCGGAGATGAATTAATTCCCTGTGTTGGCTGTGAACTGGAGTGCATCGTTGAAGAGTGCCAGCCCCTGATGGACTGGATGTACCAGCTTGCAATAGTCGAACATACCACTGAATAATTCAGTGTTTGCAAGGAAGTTTTTATCTTCGCGAATTTTCCCATGGACTGCATGGACCTGAACGGTTCATCGCGTCTTTTTTAGTAGGGAAATCGGCAAGCCGATTTTCATCACGGCTTCCCTGCTGCACACATCCTGGTGTTTTTAGGTTACAGGCATGTGTCCTTAGATCAAACCTGAGGTTTCCTGATTCCGGCATATCATGTGCCGCGATATCGAAATGTGTCAGGGCAATGATCGCATCAACGGTAGCAAGGGGATTCCGGCATCGGGAACACACAGATACTTATATTACAATCCCACATCTACCTGATACATAGTGCACATATGTGCAATAGGTCGCTATGCACGGACAGACATCCTACAAACGTATTCCCATCTCCCCGGCAACCTGGGAACGGCTCTCTCTATTAAAAAAGCCTGGCGAAACCTTCGATCAGCTCATCTCAGATTTGGTTGAGGAACGGCATGCTGACGAAATCGTCTGCCATGTCAGGAAAGTGAGCGAGACCGGGGAATTTATACCTCTTGACACCGCTGCCGAGATGTGGGAACTGAAATGAAAGTTGAAGTCGAGCGTTTTGCTTGTGACTT
>Ga0265297_10012202_pt1 | contig 10359 bp, 8 predicted proteins | sample Munlanlwell13791_FD_192502 | JGI IMG/M metagenome (GOLD analysis project Ga0265297, IMG submission 192502) | Leachate microbial communities from a municipal landfill in Southern Ontario, Canada - Leachate well 137-91 | ecosystem: Engineered > Solid waste > Landfill > Unclassified | place...
CCATTCTCCGACAATATTTAACATCAAAGAATTTCTTAATGAATTAGAAAATACTTGTGCCTTAGCAATGTTAGCTTTTTGTGTTACCCCACTCATGGAAACAACAATAAGACCGGAAAGAATTCCGATAATGGCAATAACTACCAATAATTCAATTAAAGTAAAAGCTATTTGTTTCTTAGTCATATAACTATTATACCTAAACCTTCCTATGAGCGCAAATGTCTTTAAAGTCACAATACTGACAATGCCACCCCGGGCTAGGTTTAAAGTTACTTCTCTTAATTTTATCTAATAAATCCTTGATTTGCTTTTCTGTATCTTCAATATCATCATCACTAACATTAAAAGAACAAAATGAACCATCATCAAGATAATAATAACTTAACTTGATTGGATGTAATCCTAAAACTTTCTTCGCCGCCACCGCATAAATTAATAACTGAAGTTTTTCATCCTTAGCCAATGTCTTTTTTGGCGATCCAGTCTTGTAGTCAATAATTTCTACTCCTGCCGCTAATTTATCTATTCTATCGATTGTACCGATAAAAACATCTCCATTTATTTTTAAATTAAAATTCTTTTCTAGGGCTGGTTCATCATTGATAAAAAGAACTTCTGCTTTATTTTTTACAAAATCATCATAAAAAAGCTTAAGACTTTCCTTTCCTTTCTCGTAAAACTCTTTTTTTACCGTCGCCGATTCATACCAATCACTAATCCATTCTTTTTCATAGATATTTAATAGATCCTTAAAACTTAATACTCCTAATTCGGCTTTTTTTCCAAAGAGATCTTTTTGATCAACAGCAGAAGTCTTTAGCGACTCCAAAACAAATCGGTGTAAAGTTTGATGGATACTTTTTCCAAAGCTAAAAACTGATTTACCTCTCATCGGAATTCTAAAAATACTCCTAAATTTGTATTCAAGAGGACATTTCCTAAATGATTCTAGTTGAGAATAGGAAAAATGATCCGGAAGAAAAACCCTTAAATCACGACCTGACTCATTAGTTTCATTTGATTCCAACTTAAATCCAATTGAGCGCTTGATACAAAAACCAGAACTTCGAGTAAACTTCTGCTTATTCAACACTTCTTCGTCGATTAATCCTGACTCAATTAAAAAACGAGAAGGTTTCTTTAAATCTTTACCTCCATAATCAGCCGCCCAAGTTAAAAACAAACCTCTTTTAGCGCGAGTCAAAGCAACATAGAATAATCTTCTCTCTTCTTGAATATGAAAATCTCCTTCTGGTAAAACCTCTTTAATTAAAGCCTCGGGAATTTCAATCGGATTTCTTTTTTGATCCGAAGGAAACTTTCTTGAAACCAAATTAGTTAAAAAAACATATTTAAACTCCAATCCTTTTGAAGAATGAACTGTCATAACTCTCACTGCGTCAAAACTTGAATCAATATTTGCTTTTATTGAACCTTCCTCTCCCGCCTCTAATTCCATTTGCAGATTTTCCATATAATAGAGAAGTCCTGAATCATTTTGAGAATTTTCAAAACTCTTCATCTTCTCAAAGAACTGATCAATCATTTCCCACTTCTTTAAACTCTCTTCGCTGTTTTCAGGAAGATACTTTCCATATTCTAAATCATTAATGACATGGATAAAAACCTCGCTTGCATTTTTATCTTTTGATAATTTGTAATGTTTCTTTAAATTATCAACTATCTTTTTTAATTTAACTGTTACATCAGAAGTAAACTTACCCAAAAGATATTTATCATTAATAGCTTCGAATATTGGAATTCCTTTCTTATCACTATACTGAATTATTCGAGAAACTTCTTCTGGAGAAAAATCCATCATTCGTAATACTCGATAAAAATTAGGAGAATCATAAAAATTAAGAACTACTTTTAAATAAGAAATTAAATCTAGTATCAAAGGATTAGTATATAGTCCCTTTGAGGAAACAAATTGATAAGGAATTCCCGCCCTTTCTAATGCACGACAAAAACTGTTTGCTGAATCATTGGTTCTTGTTAAAATAGCAAAATCAGCAAACTCAGCTTTATCATCAATTTCTTTTAATTCCCATATCTTATTGATAACCCCAGAAACTTCATCATCAAGAGACTCAAAACCAAGCAATTCTATTGCTCCTGTTTTTGTTTGATTGCTTTTAAGCTTTTTATCAATACTTTTAAATGATTTCAAATCTATTCCTCTCTCTTTCGCTCTTTTATTTATCCCCACTACTTCATTCAATTGATACTCTAAACGATTAGGATTATTCAATTGAATAAACTGATATGCCAAATCAAGAATATTTTGAGGAGATCGATAATTTTCAATTAAAGCAATCTGTTCTGATTTAGGATAATCCTGCTTAAATCTTAAAGCATTGTTAAAAGAAGCTCCTTGAAAATTCATGATTGCTTGATCGTCATCAAGGAGAATCATAATATTGTTTTCCGGATAAGCTAATTTTTGAACCAATTCATACTGAACCCAATTAGTATCTTGAAATTCATCAACCATAATGTACTTAAACTGCTTCCTTTGTTTTTCTAATATCTCTGGTCTTTTCTCAAATAATTTTAAAGTATAATTTATTAGATCACCAAAATCCATTAAATTATTATCGAGTAAAAGCTTTTGATAAACACTGTATGCTTCGGCTACTTCTTTTATCATCTCGTATTCTTTCGGTCTATTATCAATATCTTTACTTGCTTTTCCTTTTATTGATTTTGCAATAAAAGGAATATTTTCAATATCTGCTTTCAAAAAATCAGCATGCTCTAAATAATTCTCTGGATATATACCTTCATTTTTACAATGGCCAAAATGCGAAACTAAAGCTTCTATAAACTTAGTTGGATTTCCAAGTGGACGATATTCTTTCAAGAAACTAAATTTATCAAAATTCTTTTTTATTAAAACCCAACTTCCAGTTTGTTCTAATAACTTGTAATTAGTTGATATCCCAATACTTAATCCATATCTTTTTAAAATCCTGTCACAAAAAGAATGAAAAGTTGATATCCAAAAATCATAATAACCAAAAGGCAAAAGCTTTTCGACTCTTTCTTCCATTTCTCGGGCGGCTTTTTCGGTAAAAGTAACGGCCAGTATTTCTTCCGGCTTAATACCTTTTTCACGGATTAAATAGGCTATTCGATGGGTTAAAACAGTAGTTTTACCTGTTCCAGCGCCAGCAACAATCAAAAGAGGCCCCCTATCATAGGTAACCGCTTCTTTTTGTTCGCTATTTAGTTTAGATAATAAATCTGCTTCCATTAATATTCTTATACCATAAATTTTGAAAGCAAAAAAGGACAAATGTCCTCACTTTGCAAAAAATATTTATGATTAAATATTTTACTATTTATCACTCTTTTTATTTTCATTCGTAATCCTATCGTGCAAATCATCCAATCCTTTCCCACTGAGAACTTTCCTAGCTTCTCCTATTGCTTTAACTCCAACAATTTTTAATCTTCGAATAGCATTATCAATTAATCTTTCTTCAGAGTTATTGCTTTTTTCAACTGATTCCACTATTTCACTTATTTTATTTTCCTTACTATATATATTATCAAGAAGTTTTTCTTTATTTAAATTATTTCCTTTTCTTATCGTTTTAGATTCATTAATAACATCCTTCTTCTCACTTATCTGCTCTAAATTAATATTTTCTTCCTCCTTTCTTTTTTCTATGTTTTCTGACATTTTACTTTTTATTTAACATTTCTTCTTGTAATAAAACTACTTGCTCTGATAATATTTTATCAAAAGCAGGAACCTTATCATTTAAAACCTTGATAGCTTCTTCAGTGTTATTGGTAATTAATATTGAATTTATATTTTTAGCTTCTTCATCAGTCAAACCCTCTAAAGCTTTTAAAATACTTCTTCTCAAAACTATATCTGCCATTCTTTCTGCCAACTCTTCTTGAACTTCAAGAGGCTCTTGATCAAGATTAAGCTCCTTCATTAAATCTATTTCCTTTCCTTTAATTATTATTTTGTCTAAAGCCATATTTATTTATTTTAATATTAATTAACCCAATCAATTGTCGAAGCATCTTTCTCTTCTTTTATTTTTTTATTAATTAATTCTTTTACTTTTTCCCTTAATCCGTTCTTATAATCTATTTTATTTAACTCACTAATAAGACTATCGGACTGATATTTTAAATCCTCTAAACTTTTAATTTTTTCAATTACTTCTTTAGAATATTTAAGCTTACTTAGCATTTCATATAGTTCCGAAAAATCACGAACTTCGCTAATTTTATTGTTTATTTTAAAAACTAAAGATTCTCCTTCGCCTTCTTTTTCTTGTTTAATAAAATCAACCTCATGATCTTCAATCTCAAATGTTAATGTTTCTTCTTTAACGCTTTCTACTTTTTCATTTATTTGTTCAACATCATTATTCTTTATTTCTTCGATAGCAGACTCTTTTGTGGATTGTTTTTCTTCAAGATCATAGAATTCTAGAGAAAAAACATCTTCTTTAACTTCTTCTTTTTTATTATTCTGGGAAGTACTCTTTTTTTCTTGACCTAACTCTCTTGCTTCCTTCATTATTTTATGCAATAAAGCTCCGCCACCACCAATACCACCAATAGCAAAAGTAGCATTACCAATTACTAGTCCTGTAGCAGTTTGATATGAAATCCAAGTACCAATACCTAAAGCTTGTCCCAACCCTAAACCAAAAGCACCAGCTGCTATTCCTCCAACAGGAAAAGCAACCATTCCACCGGCTACAGCTGCCATAATTAAAAGTTTCGCTCTTTTATCTTTTATTCCAATCTTTTCGAATAAATCTTTTTTCTCCTTACTTTGTGCCTGTTCTCTTTTTAATAAATCTTTTTCATAACTATCCAATCTTTCATTTACTTCTCTTACATCCTTATTATTTTCCTTTTCTCCCTTTGAAAACTCTCTCATAATTGCCTCTTTTGATTTACCAGTAAGTTTTTCCAATTCTCCTAATTTTTCATCATAATCACTGTAAACTAATCTATATTCTTTTTCTACTTCAGGATCCTTCTTTTTAATTCCTAATTTATATACTAAACCACCCCATTTCTTTTTTTCAGCCAATAATACTTTTTTTCTTTCAGATAAAACTCCAAAATTTTTAATCGCCACTTCAATCAATTTATCTTTATTATCTATTTTAATTCCTGTCTCTTCCGATTTCTCTATTTTGGACTTTTCTTCAAGATTTTCTGTTTTCTTCTTTTGAATCTTTTCTTGTTGATTATTAATAACCTCAGATTGTTCTACGCTTTGAACTACTTCTTTCTTTTTTTCTGCTTCTTTTTTCAAGTATCTATCGTATTGCTCTTCAGTCATTTCATAAATATCTTCTGGATCGTTCTTTTCTTTTTCTATCTCAATCTGCTTACTTTTTTCAAGTTTATCTTTTTCTAATTCATCATATTCTTCTTCAGTCATCTCATAAACACGATTAGGATTGCTTTCTTCTTCTTGCTTCTCAATTTCTTTCTTTTTTTCTACTTCTTTTTTTGCTAAATTATCATATTCTTCTTCAGTCATCTCATAAACAGGCTTGGGCTCATTTTCTTTTGTCATAAATTAGTTATTTATTTAAATATTATTTCTTCTTTGTTTTATTTCTTGCTCTATAATCTCCTTACTTCTTCCGTAAGTTAAAGCATAATATTCTTTAATATCTTTAACTCTATCAAAGTCTCCCTTGGTTGGAGAATAGGTTTTTACATTAAACGGCTTAGATATCTGTCCGTTCATCATCATTTTGACATAGAAATTAAAGTTGTCAATGCCAATTAAGTCATGAGCGTTAAAAACTGGAGTAAATTCTTTCTCCAAAAATTGAGCATCTTCCGCTCCAACCCTAAAAGACATTATTGTTCCTACGTTACCAAAAACACTATCCCTAATTAAATCTGGCAACTGTCCAATAAACTGATGAGATATAATTAGTGATAATCTATATTTTCTTGCCTCAGATAATATTGTTGAAATACTGTTCGTGGCAAAGTTTTGGAACTCATCAATGTATAAGAAAAAGTCTTTTCTTTCGCTTTCTTCTGTGTCTGCTCTAGAAAATGCTGCAATTGCTAATTTGCTGGTCATAATTAAACCTAGCAAATTACTATTCATTTCTCCTAACTTACCTTTACTTAAATTAACTAAAAATATTTTTCGATTATCCAAGATTTCTCTGAAATTAAATGAACTCTTAGTTTGTCCAATAATAGGACGCATATAATCATTGGAAATAAAAGTATCGAATTTAGAGGTAATATAAGGCACCATATTTTTTAAAGCTGCTTCTCCTCCGGCTTGTTCCGCCTGTTTCTCCCAAAATTCTTTAACTAAAACATTATTACATTTAGCTAATAATCGATGTCTAAATTCTGCATCAGACATCACCTTAGGAACTTCCATTATAGTATATATTTCACTAGGATCATCCATTAAAAGCATTAGGGCATTTCTAGTGTATTGCTCAAACATCGGTCCTCCTGTTTGTTTTAAATCATACAACTTGTCAAAAATATTCATCATCTCATTAATAATAAATGTTTTTTGTTCGGGAAAACGAGGATCGTATTCAAGCATATTCAAACCAACCGATCGCTCTAGATTAGTTGGATCAAACAAAACAATATCTTCAATTCTTTCGTTGGGAACCTTACTTAAAATATTATCTACCAAATCTCCATGAGGATCTAATAATCCAATTCCTTCCCCATTATTAATGTCTTGCAAGGCCATATTCGATATTAAAGCTGACTTACCAGTTCCAGTTTGACCAATAATGTAGGCGTGCCTTCTTCTGTCATCAGTCTTCATTCTGATATCCTTTTTCTCTTCCCTGTATTCGTTATATCCCAACAACAATCCTTCTTTTGGTAAATCAATTGGCGGAGCCGAATTCTTCGCTTTTACTCCTTTAATATTTGGAGTTGAAGTTAAAGGGGTTGGAAAATGAAACACACTAGTTAATTCTTCAGAATTTAAAATATTCTTTTGTGCAGAATCAAACAATCTAAAACTATATTTATAAATTAAGTCATCGGCAGTTTTACCCTTCAACATCATCAATCTAAAATTATTAGTTTTAGGAGAATTAAATTGCTCAAAAGAATTAGCCATTTGCATAAAAACATCCTCACATCTTTTTTTGTTTTCAATTGAAACAACTAAACGAATATTTGCTTCAAAACTATCTTTACCAATTTTTTCTTCGAGCATCTTTAAAAGTACCTCGTCAACTTTAGGTTGCGTAGTTTTGTTTTCTTCTTTCCCTTTTATTGCACTTATAAAATTAGTAGCTCCAATCGCCTGATTGAAGTTCTTTCCTTGAGCAACCTCGTCAATAATCATCTTAGCTCTAACGTGCCAATCATTATTACCTTTCTTGACAACAACTTGAATCGCTGCTTCTTCGTGCTCCTCAAGCTTAGTTAAAATATTAGTAATACTAGAAAGAGGATCGGTTTCAATAGAATTGTATGTTTTTATCGGTAAGTAAAATGGTCTTGTTGTTTTTAAATATCCACAACAAATACTTTCAGCTGGAGAAAATATATTGTAATCATCTGACTTTTCAATTTGAGCATTAGGGTAAATACTATATATTTCCTTTTCTACAAAACCTTCAAATCTCTTTGGCGCTGCCACATAAAAATATATTTGCTCTTTTACTTTTCCAATCTCTAATGCAATCCATGGATCTACTCCAAAAACTCCTTCTTTATTGAAAGAAGTTAAACTACTGTAAAAATCTTCCATTAATCTAATCCAATCTTTATCTTGTTTTCCTGCTTTCTGTGTTTCTTCGATAGACTCTTTGGTCATTCTTACTGAGAACAAGACAAAACCTAAAGACTCTTTTAGTGCCTCTGATTTATTTCTTTTTTTAAATATAAAAACAAAAACAAGCACCAAAATAATTAATGCTACAAGAGCGGAATAATAAATATAGTAATCGCTAAAATTAAACATATTATCTGAATTCATTATATAATGAATAAAATAAAAAAGAAAGCAATTCAGCTTATCTTTTCATATATTTTTTCTTTTCTTTCAAATCGAACTTCTCAATTGCATATCTCAACATCGTTCGTGGCATTATCTTGTAATGTTTTTCTAAAAACCTTATTTCAATTTCTTTATCTCTTTTCCCTAATTCTCGTAGCATCCAACCAACGGCCTTGTGAATCAAATCCTGTTCATCTTTCAATAACAATTCTGCTATTTTCAAAATATCTTCATACTCTTTATTTCTCAATAAAGTAAAGGTGGACAAAACTGCAATTCTTCTTTCCCATAAATTTTTTGACTTAACTAAAGAATATAATATCTTTCTTTCTTTTTTATTTTCCAAAAGAAAAGCACCAACAATATTTGGAGCGGTTAAATCAACTAAATCCCAATTGTTAATATTTTTAGTATTTTTCAAATAGAATTCATAGATCTCTTTTTTGCTTTCTGCTTTCTTATATTTTTCAACCAAAATAAACATTCCGGTCATTCTATGCTCATGAACTTTACTATTTAGTAATTCCTGAATATCAACAAGAGAAGCTTCTTTGAATTTCCTTGCAATCTCTCTTAAAACTGGAACTTTAATTCCCCAAAAAACATCTCCCTCTCCATATTGTCCTTTTCCTGTTTTAAAAAATCTAGACAATACTTTTGCCTGCTCAGCATTCTTCTTAGATTTTAATTCTTTTAATATCTTGTTAACCATTTTACATTAAAAACTCAACCAAAGCCCCTAATAAACAAAGAATTCCGAAAATAAAAGTAAATTTAGAAAAATTAACTTTCTTTGAAAAATCTAATAACAATTTTAGTGATATTATTCCAAATATAAAACTGAAAATAACAGCCAACCAAGATGATGAAGCAATTGCTGGATTGTCTAAATAAAGATACAAAGACGATCCCAAAACCACTGGTACGGATATTATATATGATTTTTTAAGTATTTCAGTAGGATCACTTTCAGTTAAGGATAATCCAAAGACAGTTGATCCGGAACGAGAAACTCCAGGAATAGCTGACACCGCCTGCAATAATCCAACCATAATCGAAGAAACATCTTTATTAATCTTTAATTTAATATTGTTTTTCTGGAACCAAGAAGTTAAAAGCAAACCTAATCCCATCAAAAGCAAAAGTCCTGAACCAATAACCACATCTTTAGTTAATTTGTAAACAAAAAATCCTAGTGTTCCAGAAATAAAAGTTACGATAATAAAAAATCTTAAAAAATCCTTATCTTTAAATAAAGCTAATTTAATCCAGTCCTTCCAAAAATATACTATTACTGCCAATACTGTTCCTAGATGTAAAAACAAAGCTAAATCAACACTATTAAAATCTTTAATTAAATAATGAGAAGCTAAAGCCACGACACCCTCGCTTGATACTGGTATCCATTCAAACACTCCCTGCAAAAAACCTAATAAAATATATTCCCACATATTATTTCTCTATTTTAACAAACCGATATTTATTAAATTGATCTTTTAAAAATTCAAACTTTGAATATTTACCTTTAATAATCTCTTCAATCCAGTCTTTCTGTTCCGGATCAAACTCAAGATAAATAATCCCTTTTTCTTTTAAATAATCAACAGCTTCATTCAAAAAAATCTTAATGTATTCCATGCCATCATTGCCACCATACAAGGCAATTGAAGGCTCAAACATCTTTACGTCTTCCCCAACCTCATCAATCCTACTTTCAGCCACATAAGGAGGATTAGCTAAAATATAATCATATTGTTTCTTAATGTTTGAAAAAACATCTGTTTTAAATAAATTATATCTCTTACCTTCTATATTATTTAAATCAAGACTAATTTTAATTTGCTCTAAAAACAATTCTTCTTTTTCCCCAAAATCACAAAAAGAATTACTCACATTCTTCAAAATTGCTATTCCAATACATCCAGAACCAGCAAACAAATCGAGACACTCTGACCCCTCTTTAATTTCTTTAATAGCAACACTAACCCAATATTCAGTTTCTTCTCTCGGTATTAATGGTTTTTTTGATAAATCAATTTTCGCTCCCAAGAAATCTTTAAATCCTCTTTTGTAATCTTCTGGTAAATTCATATTATCCAACAATTAAAATCGCAGACAAGATTCCAATAACAATACCACCCGCGATCTCAACAACACTATGACCTAGTCTCTCTCTTAATTTATCCATATCTTCCTCTTCTTCTTCGTTATACATTTCAATCAATCTATTTAAAGATTGAGCCTGTTTTCCCGCCGCACCTCTAATAACCTTAGCATCATAAATCATAAAGAAAGCTAAGATAATCGAAATAGCAAAAGGAATTGAATCAAATCCAGAAATCAAC
>Ga0265297_10012204_pt1 | contig 10358 bp, 6 predicted proteins | sample Munlanlwell13791_FD_192502 | JGI IMG/M metagenome (GOLD analysis project Ga0265297, IMG submission 192502) | Leachate microbial communities from a municipal landfill in Southern Ontario, Canada - Leachate well 137-91 | ecosystem: Engineered > Solid waste > Landfill > Unclassified | place...
GACGATCCTCGCGCATCCGACGGGGCGGCTGCTGCTGGAGCGCGAAGCTTACGCGGTGGATATGCGCGCTGTGATCGAGGCGGCAGCGCGCTGCGGTGTCATCATCGAGATCAACGCGCACCCTCATCGGCTCGACATGGACTGGCGCTGGTGGAAGTTCGCGAAGGAGCGCGGCGTCAAATGCGCCATCAACGCCGACGCGCACAGCATCGCCGACCTGCAATACCTCGCCATCGGCGTCGGCATCGCCCGCAAAGGCTGGCTGACGAAAGCCGACGTGATCAACTGCCTGCCAGCGAACAAAGTCGAAGCGGCGTTGAAAGCGAGGAGAAAATCGTAAGTCGCAATTCGTGATTCGCAGTCCGCAACCGACACGCAACCGCCATCTCGAATCACAAGTCGCGAATCACGGGTAACGAATCACCATGAACGAAGGCACATTCCTCTCATCTCTTGCCCGCCGCTCCAGCAATCCGGCCATTTCGTGGCTGATGAAGCTGACGCTGGACCAGCCGCATCTCATCTCGCTGGCCGCCGGCTTCACCGACAACGAAACACTGCCGGTGGCGGAGGTTGGCGCGCTGACAGCCGAGTTGGTGCGCGACGACGCGGCGGCGCGGACGGCGTTGCAATACGGCTCCACGGCGGGCGACGCCGAATTGCGCAAGCTGACGCTCAACCGCGTTTGCGCGCAAGACGGCATCGCACCGGGCGCGGCGCTGACGGCCGACGATGTCGTCATCACCAATGGCTCGCAGCAGTTGCTCTACCTGCTCAGCGAGGTGCTGTGCGATCCGGGTGACATCGTGCTGGTCGAGGACCCGACTTACTTCGTTTATCTCGGCATCTGCGAGGCGCTCGGCATCGAAGCGACGCCGGTGCGGCTGGAACCGGACGGCATTTCACCTGACGACTTGAAACGAACGCTCCAGCGCCTGATGGACAACGGCACGCTCGACCGGCTGAAGTTTGTCTATCTCGTCACCTATTTTCAGAACCCGACCGGCTGGACAACGAGCTTTGAGAAGAAGCGCGAGGCGTTCGCCATCCTGCGGCACTACGAAGCCGCTGCGGGACATCCGATCTTCGTACTGGAGGATGCCGCCTATCGCGACCTGCGTTTCGCCGGGCCGGACACGCCGTCGCTGAAGTCGCTCGACATGGCCAATGAGCGCATCGCCTACTCGAACACCTACACCAAGCCGTTCGCCACCGGCATCAAGGTCGGCTACGGCGTGCTGCCGCGATCCCTCATGCGCCACGTGCTGCGCTCCAAGGGCAACCACGACTTCGGCTCGCCAAACTTCAACCAGTGCCTGATCGCGCTCGCGCTGCGCACCGGCGTCTACGACCAGCATCTGCCCAGGATGCACGCCGGCTACCGCCGGCGGAAGGAATTGATGGGTGGCGCGCTGAAGAAATATTTCCCGCCGGCAGCCAAGTGGCAGGAAGCCAATGGCGGCCTTTACTTCTGGCCGGAACTGCCCGCGCAGCATGACACGAGCCGTGATGGCGCCATCTTCCGCGCGGCGCTCGACGCCGGCGTGCTCTACGTGCCGGGCGATTTGTGTTTCGTCAACTCGCCGCTGCGGCCGAAGCCGAACAACTGCATGCGTCTTTCCTTTGGCGGCACGCCCTCGGCCCAGATCGAGGAAGGCATCAAGCGGCTTGGCGCGGTGCTGCGCTCGCACGGGCTGTAGCGGCGCTACGCCTTCTTGAACCGCGCGCAGACGATGAGAAGGACGACTTGTTCCGCCGCCAACGCGCACAAGCTCGCAATGGGCGAAATGCGCGCGCCGAGCGACGGCGCCATGCTCACCATCGCCGCCACGGTCAACACCAGCATGGTGACGTTCAGAAGTTTGGCCGCCGTCAACATGCGGCTGTGGCCGGCCGCGAGCAGTTTGCCGTTGCGGTATTCGTTCCAAACGGCGATCAGCGGCAGGAACATCGAGATGCGGAGCACGTCTTTGATGAGCGGCAACAGCGCCGCCGGCGCTTGAAACGCGTGCAGCAACAGCCAGTCGCCCAGCGGCGTCCACGCCAGCAAGCCGACGATCGCGGTGGCGCCAACGCCGGTCTGTACGCAGAACCAGCCCACCGTGCGGTCGCGCCGGTCGTGCGGATGCGCCCCGGCCAGCGGCGCGCTGAAGAACAGCGACACCTGATGGATCATGAACAGCGGCCCCATCAGCAGATACGTGACGACGCTGCCGATGGCGGCGGTGGCAATGACGCTCTGCGGATTGGGGATGCGCGAAAGTCCGGCGTTGATGATGGACATCGTCATCGCGCCGGTGATGGCAGCGACGACCAGCGGCAGATAAAACATCGTCACGCGGCGAAACGTCAGCGGCGGCGCGGCGGCTTCCGAGCGCGGCTGCTGTTGCGGCAGCGTGTGAAACCACTTCCGAAAGCTGCCGAATGCCGACACCGCCTCAACCGCCATGCCCGCGAGAAAAATAACGCTGCCGCGCATGCCGCTGTCGAGCCAGCCTGTTTGCGTGAAGAGCGTCGCCAGACCGAGCATCATCACCACGCGGAACCCCATGCCGAGCGTGATCCAAAGCGTCTTCTGTTTCACCAACAGCACCGAATGAAAGACGCTGCGCAGCACCGAGAACAGCGAGATGAACATCAGCAGCCGGAACACGTCAACCGCCGCCGGAAAGAGTTCGTCGCGCGCACCCATCCAGCCGTGAATCACAAGATACGCCAGTGGCGTCCACGCAACCGCCAGACAAATGAGCTGGTCCACCAAGCCGGCCAGCAGCGCCACGCGCATGTAGGTGCCCCAGCCCGCGCGGTCACGCACAAGCGCCGCGCCCGTCTGCCGCAACATCACCATCGGCGATTCGGCCAGCACGCAGATGGAGTTTGCGACGGCGTAGGAGGCGACCGACTGCGCCGGCTGCGAGGTGCGGTTGAGCGAGCCGTTGATGATGGCGTGGCTGATCGTCATCATCGCGTTGCTGGCCGCCAGCGGGGCGTAGAATTTCCAGAGCGTCCATTGGCTGACGCCGCTTTCGGGAGACGGCGCTCCGACCGGCGCTACGACGGGCACTTCCTCGTTGTCAAAAGGTTCGCTCACGAGACTCCCCGCAGTGTGCGGAGTCGCGGAGGGAAATTCAAGCGAACGGCAACACCCCCAGTCTTGCCGCCGCCGCTGCGGTCGCTTATAAGGTCTGCATGACCACCGACTTCGTTCGCCCTGACAAACGCCGGCCCGACCAGTTGCGGCGCGTGCGCATCCGCAAGAACTACGTCCGCTCCGCGCTCGGCTCGGCGCTGTGTGAGTTCGGCAACACGCGCGTCATCTGTGTAGCCAGCGTCGAAGAAGAGGTGCCGCGCTGGATGCGGGCGCAGAAAGTGACCGGCGGCTGGATCACGGGCGAATATGCGATGCTGCCCTACGCCGGTGGCGAACGCAAACAACGCGAGAGCACGCGCGGCAAGCTTGACGGCCGGACGGTGGAAATCCAGCGCCTCGTCGGCCGCGCCATGCGCGCTGTGATTGACCTGGAAAAGCTCGGCCCGCGCACCGTCTGGGTTGACTGCGACGTGCTGGAGGCCGACGGCGGCACGCGCACGGCGGCGATCACCGGGGCGTTTGTGGCGCTCTGTCTGGCGCTACGCAAGCTGCAAAAGGAAGGGCTGATCACCGACTGGCCGATCAAGCAGCAGATTGCCGCCGTCAGCGTCGGCATTCTCGAAGGCACGCCGATCCTCGACCTCTGTTACGCCGAGGACTCCAAGGCCGCCGTGGACATGAACGTGGTGATGACCGACGCCGGCGAGTTCGTCGAGGTCCAGGGCTCTGGCGAGGAGGCGACGTTCACCACCGCGCAACTTCAACAAATGCTCGCGCTGGCTGAGAAAGGTGTCCGCGAGCTGATGACGCTGCAGAAGCGGGTGATTGGATGAAAAGTGAAGAGTCTCGGAAGGCGCGGTTGGCAGGATTTGTGTTCGGCCAACTCTCAGCTTTTCACTCTTAACCCTTGATGTCTGTCAAAACGATGTTCCGCCACTCCTTCATTCACATTTACGGTGTCGGCCCGAAGCTGGAGCAGGCGCTCTGGCGCGAGGGCGTCACCGACTGGCAGACGGCGCTCGACACACCGCTGGAGCGGATCGCGCATGTCAAGGCCGACTGGGTGAAGCGCGGTTGCGAGGCGGCGTTGCGCGCGGCGGAACGCGGTGACCTGGCGCACTTCGCGCAATGCTGGCCGTCGCGCGACTCGTGGCGCTGGCTGGGGGAATTCACCGACCACGCTGTTTATCTCGATATCGAGACCACCGGCGAGCCGAAGGAGATCGGCGAGATCACTTGCATCGGCCTCTATGACGGCCGCACGCCGCGGATGCTCGTCAATGGCCGCGACCTCGACCAACTGCCGGAGGCGCTCGCGCCGTATTCACTTGTGGTGACCTACAACGGCGGGCCGTTCGACTTGCCGTTCATCCGCGCGAAGTTTCCCGGCATCCGCCTGCCGCCGCTGCACGTGGACCTTTGTCCGTCGCTGCGGCACGTCGGACTGAAAGGCGGCCTCAAGAGCATTGAGCGGCAAGCTAACCTCGACCGGCCCGAAGTGGTTGAGGAAGCGGACGGATGGACTGCCGTGCTGCTCTGGCGCCGGCATCAGGCTGGCGATGATCGCGCATTGCCGACACTGTTACGCTATTGCGCCGAGGACATCGTTGCGCTGGAGCCGCTTGCGCGCATCGCTTACAATCGCCACCTCGACGCGCTTGTTACGAAGCCACCCGGCGTGGCGCGGATGGAGCGGGCGACACGCCCGTTCCTCAACATGCCGTTCTCGCGCGAGCTGCTGGCGGAACTGACCGGCATTCATCTGCCGTCCGCGCCGTCCATGGTTCGCGAAACGCCGCCGCCGTGGCAGGCGCTGGTCCGTCCGCTGGTGATGGAATCAGCGCATGAGAAGGCGAAGGACTGGTTGAAAAGGAAAACTGGAGAGAAGTGAAACTTGCCGCACGCAAGGAACATTTGGACATTCTCCGACGCAAAACCAAACGCGTCATTTTCTGTGTGCGTCTCCTCGACGCGCCCGGCGACACGATCAAAGGCGAAGTCTGGCATTGAGCCAGCACCTCGGCCGGCGTAGGCTGCGCGGCATTGGCGCACGAAAACGGAAACATTGTTCCCATTCAAGATGAAAACGAAACTTGAGGAAAAGAGCATGTATCCCGCGGTGAAGAAGTATCTAACCAGGCAACAAGGTTGTGAGTTCGCATACGCCGACTTGCCCGATGACGATGTCAAGCTGCGCGTTTCCAGAAATCACTGTGTGAGAGAAATAGATGTAGTCGCCATAAAAAATCCACACAGTCAGGATTTCAGAATTCATTTGGCGGAGGGGAAAACGTTCGCCAAAGGCCACAGCTTTGAAGAGTGTCTAAATCAGTTGGATTCTGTCAGCGGGTATGGAGATTATCTTTGGGCATTCTTCCCGGCAAAATCATGGCAGCAGCTTAGCAAAACAGATCGGGATCTCAACGAGACCAAGCTTCGGAAGAAGGGTTTTGGGCTGTTTCTGATAGAGGATGATCGCTGCGACGAACAAATCCCAGCTTCTCTAAACCTTGGCGTTATTGCCGCTCAAAAGAATCAAGTCTTGATTGATTTGCGCCTTCGGAGCGATTCGACCCTGCCTGTGCCCGAACCGCTCGCCTTTCAAGAGGCTCGCAGGGCGGAAACTGCGGTGATTCTCTGCGGGAAAATGCGCACGGTTGTGGAAACTGCAATCAAAGAAGCGTTGAGACAGCGAAGAAAGTGTCGTTGGTGTGACTTAGACGGTTGTTTTCTGGCAGCCGTCTGGGGTGGCAAACCATGGTATTCGGTTCAGATAGAACCTTTCGGACACAGTTTGGAGGATGGCCGGCCTGTCATTTGGATTTGGTTGAATTTGGAAGACTTGAAAAAGGAAGTTTCCGTCGGGGACGCAGACTTCGGGACTCACGTCTATTTGGAATACCCTTCAGAAGGCAACGACAAGACAGTTTTGGTTCAAGATTTCAAGAGCGGGAGCCACGGTGCACCGCGTAATCTTTTCCTTGGGCATCGAGTTGAGCTGATAGGGCGCACGACGGAAGCGATCAAGAAGGACTTGGTGACTTTGTTGCGTCGCAGCAGGAATGTTCTGAGGACAGCTCGGAAGAAATAGGCAACCAGAAGTGTCGTTCTTGGAAAGGAGTCGTCAGATGCATCGTATTACCTTCATTCTACTCTCAGCTCTTGCTGCGCTGTTCTTATCGCCGCACGCGACCGCCGCCAGCCGCGTGCTGGCTGAAAACAACAAAAGCGATTACGTCATCCGCCTTTGCGCCGAGCCGACACCTGCCGAGCGGCACGCGGCAGAGGAATTGAAACGGTATCTGAAAGAGATCAGCGGCGTCGAGTTGCCGATCCGCGAAGCCGGCGCATTGCCGGCGCGCGCCATTCTCGTAGGTCGCGATGCCGAGGCAGACCGGCTCGCGCCCGGTGTGGATTGGGCAAAGCTCGGCGGCGAAGGGTTTGTCGTGCGCACCTGCGGGCCGCATCTCGTGTTGGCGGGTGGACGGCCGCGCGGGACGCTCTACGCCGCATATTCGTTTCTCGACCAGGAACTGGGCTGTCGATGGCTCGCGCCAGATTGCAGCCGCATTCCGAAGCGCGCGCGGCTGGCAGTGCGCGACCTCAACCGCACGGTCGTGCCGCAATTGGAGTATCGCGAGACGTTCTCGTGGAGCGGCTACGACGGCGATTGGGCGGCGCGGAATTTCAGCAACGGCCACTCGGTGCGGCTGACGGACGCGCATGGCGGCAAGGTCGTGTATCAAGGGTTCGTTCACACATTCTATCCGCTGCTGCCGCCGGAAAAGCATTTCGCGCAGCACCCGGAGTGGTATTCGGAGCGCAACGGCAAGCGGTTCCACGAGCACGGCCAGTTGTGCCTGACCAACCCGGAGGTTGTGCGCGAGGTGACCGCCGCCGTTCGCGCGTGGTTGCGCAAGAACCCGCAGGCCACCATTGTCTCAGTCTCGCAGAACGACTGGCACGGCTGGTGCGAGTGCGCGAAGTGCAAGGCGGTGGACGATGAGGAGGGCAGCCACAGCGGCACGCTCCTGCGTTTCGTCAACCAGATCGCGGAAAACATTGAGAAGGAGTTCCCGAATGTCGCGGTGGACACGCTGGCCTACCAATACACCCGCAAGCCGCCCCGCCTCGTCCGCCCGCGGCCGAACGTCATCGTGCGGCTCTGCAGCATCGAGTGTTGCTTCAGCCATCCGCTGGAGAAATGCCCGCAAAACAAGGCGTTTGTGGACGACATCGTCGGCTGGTCGAAGGTCTGCCAGCGGCTCTACATCTGGGACTACGTTACCAATTTCGCCCACTACCTCCTGCCGCATCCAAACTTCGACGTGCTGCAGGCTAACATCCGGTTCTTCATCGCCCACGGCGTGCGCGGCATTTTCGAGCAGGGCGAGTATCAGTCGCCCGGCGGCGAGATGCTGGAACTGCGCAGCTACATCATCGCGCGGCTGTTGTGGAATCCCGGCTACGGCGCCAAGCGCGCGCTCGACGAGTTTGTCGACGGTTACTACGGCCCCGCCGCGCCGCCGATCCGCAAATACATCCGGCTGCTGCACGACAAGGTGAGGCGCGACAACATCCACATCCGATGCTACGTCCAGCCGAACACGCCGTGCTTCACGCCAGAGATCATTGGGCAGGCGGAGAAGCTCTTCGTCGAGGCAGAGCGCCTTGCGGCGAAACAGCCGGAGATTCTCAAGCGCGTCCGCATCGCCCATATGCCGGTGCAATACGTGATGCTCATCCGCGGCCGCGCCTGGACACGCGATGCGTTGCGCGCCGGCAAGAAGACCGGCCCGTTTGGCGCGGCCTGGTCGGAGAAGGAAACCGCCGACAAGTTTCTAGCGACTGCCGCCGTGGCGGGTGTGACACGAATCAGCGAAGGCGGACAGTTCGCGCTGTTCAAGGAGAAGTTACTGGCGCGCATGACCGCGCGCAGCGCACGATTCACGCCGCCGCCCGGCACGGAACAGTTGCCGGCGGGTCGCGTGGTGGACGTGCAGGACGATGAGTTCAGTTTCCACAAGGAAGGCACGCTCTGCGGCATCCGCGCCGACGGGACCGCCTCCGACGGCGCATGCGCGTGGCTCACCGGCGCGACGCACGAATGGGCGATCCAGTTCCATCTGCCACCCAATTACCTCAAGGCTGGCAAACGCTACCGCGCGTTTGCAGTCGTGAAAGTCCGCAAACTCGCCGACACTGGCGACGCATTCAGTTTCGGTCTCTACGACACCGCGGCGAAGAAGAGCATCGCCAGCCGTCGCGTGACGGCAAAGAACGCGCCGACAGATTGGAAACCTTGCGATCTCGGCGTCTTTGAAGCGAAGGGTGACCCCTACCTCTGGTTCGCCGGCTGCAAGAACGCCGCTGCTGTGCCGGAGATCCTGATTGACCGGGTTTATTTCGTCGAAGAAAAAGGCCGTTGATCTGTCAATGAAGGCGCTGTTCGCAGTCTTCCTGGGCGTGACCGCTGCCATCGCGGCTGAAAACACCGATCTCGACCGCGACCCGGCGTGGGCACAAGCGCATCTCAAAGCCCCCATGACGGCGGACGAGACGCGGGCGTTCATGAATCGGCTGGCGCAATTCGTGTTCGACAACCACATGAAGCGCGATACGAAGTCGGCGCAGCGCGGGATGATCTACGAGTACTTCCACGTCGAGCGTAAAGGCCAGGTGGACTCGTTCATGCAGGGCGAGGGGCTGGACACGATGCACGACGGTACGTGGTTCGCAGCGGCGCTGGTCCACGCGCATCGGGCAACGGGCGACAAGTTCTACAAGGAACTCCTGACGCAATGGGTGTTGCCGTTTTACCTGAAGATGCTCAACCACGGCGACCGACTGTTCACCTCCGAGCGCAACGACGGCCGGCCCGGTGATGACCGCGGCTGGCGCGGCAGCAAGGAATGGCTGCTGCAAGGGCGTGAAAAGGGATTCGTGCCGTATTGGTGGGACGACGGCGGGTCGGTGAGCCTCGACATGCTCTCGCGTCGTGACAAGGACGAACACGTCAACTTCGCCGGACGCAACGAACTCGCCGGCCAGCCAAATCCCGGTCGCCTGCTCAGCGGCTATTCGTTCGGCTCGTCGAACCACATGGCGCAGGACCTAGCAGTCATGTTGGAAGGGGCGTGGCCGCTCTTGAAAGACTCGACGGATCCGGCAGACAAGAGACTGGCTGCGGAGGTTGCGGAGGCAACGAAAAACCTGCAAGACTGCCGCGCGCGACACGGGTCGCCCGCCATTCCTGCCGTGCGCGCGGCGCTGGCGCTCACGAGCGGCAACGCGGCAATGCGGAAGTCGCTCCCGGCGGAGACATGGAAATCCGTCGGGACCGGCCGGAGTGATTACCGCCGTGCGCTCTACGACCTCAAGCCGGGCGAGCCGGTGACGATACCCGGTTTTGCTGACGATCAGGAGTATCGCTATTACGTTGCCTTGGCGCGCGAAGGCACCCTCGCAGAGCCGGCGGCGTTTCGGCTGATCTACGATTCGTTGACGTTGCCGATGCTTTACCGTGCCTACAGCGACGACGCGCCGGCGCCGCCTGGCATCAACGTCTTCGATCTCGCGCCTTACAGGTTTGTGGACGGCAAGCCGGCCGATTTCCGCTCCGACCGCAAAGGCCCCTCGAAGCGCCCGCGTCCGATCGGGTCGCGCATGGGGCCGCAAAACATGGTCTGTTGCGGTTGGGCGCTGCAGGCGTTACGGGCGTATCCGGGCATCTGGGAGGAACGCTGCCGGCGTGAAAAGAATCAGGATGTGCGTGTTTATTTCGACGAGTTTCCAGTAACTGGAAAACCCCTGGATGAAATGACGCCGCTCGGGTCGGTGACGCTCAACAACGCAACGCTGCGCCTCGTCAGTAGTCGCGTAAAGTTGAGGATGGACGGCGGATGCAAAGGCGACGCAACGGTAATCAAGGTTTTCAACCGGCCCGACGCGCAAGGCAGCCACGCTGTCGTCACGCTCGGCAAGGACAGGACGGTGCGCGCTGTAAATGACAAAGGTGAACCGCTGGTGGTTGAGGCCGAAATTGTTCCGACCCGCGACGGTTTCAAGATCAGCTACTTGCATCTGCCCTACACCGCGGTGAAAGGCCAGAAGGCGTGGGCCAACGGCATCGAGCACGGGCGCTGCTCGATCCAGGTCGGCGACGCGACGCGCAACTTCTGTCTCGCGAGCAGCGAGCGGCAGGTGGCGATATGGTTGGAGCACGAACTGGCCGGTGGTCTGCGCACGTGGGAGGCGATCTTCGATA
>Ga0265297_10012205_pt1 | contig 10358 bp, 12 predicted proteins | sample Munlanlwell13791_FD_192502 | JGI IMG/M metagenome (GOLD analysis project Ga0265297, IMG submission 192502) | Leachate microbial communities from a municipal landfill in Southern Ontario, Canada - Leachate well 137-91 | ecosystem: Engineered > Solid waste > Landfill > Unclassified | place...
CAAGACCGCGACTGTTGCGGATGTCATGCAGATATTTACAGATGCCTATCAACAAAAGTGCAAGGGTATTACAGTATACGTTGATAGTTCGAGAGAAGACGAGCCCTTATCAGCAGATGCTAAGAAAATCACGATTTAAAATATAATTGCATACGTTTAAGGTTTCTAATATAATATGATAACACATAGCACGCCATACAAATCCCCCATGATAGTAGATACCTCTACAAAACATTATGTAGCTGCTCAAAAAGCAAAACACTTGAACTTTGTTCAAGTAATGACGGAACCACCAAAGAAGGAAGAGCTACAGGCTAATAGAGAGTGTTACAAGTGGAGGGCTGTAGATACCATCCCCAGGCGTCGCTTAACCGAGCAGGAGATTAACATGATGAAACAGACTGCTCACCGTATGAGGCAGTACTATGATACGGCCAAACAGGATATAATGGCTGTCCTACCTAGTAGAGAAGCCAGTTTTGCTATCATAGAAGATATTGACCTAAAGAGTCAGACAATGCCCAAGTTACTTACTCTGGAAGAAATAGTTGATACTATTGTTTGTATACCAATTCCCAGGCGTAATGTTATTTTTAACGTCCTGGACTCTGTAGTCTCAGTCAAATTTCCAGAGATGGCGCCCGTTATCCGTGCGTTAGCTGCGCGTGCTGCTGGTCGTGAACTGGGAATAACCGACTTGGATATAAAAGGGCTCACTTCTATGTTGTGGGAGCTGTTGAAACGGCTAGGTGAAGAGAGTCAAATGTTGCTAATTCTGGAACGTACTGAAACGGATCCATCCCTCCTGTGCGACTATTATATCACTTTTTATAACAAGTGGTTGAAGGTTAGGTCAAAGAAGTAATTTCCGAATCCAATGGCAGACCCCCTACTAATCAGACGTCGCCGCCGATACCTTCCAACTTCGTTCATCGCGACCCCAGAAGCAATGACGCGGTTGCGGAAGACCGCACTAGACATGGCTCTGCACAGATATAACAGGGAGAATAGGACAGCTCTCACCTTTGAGGATGTGTGGGCCGCCATGAGGCATCATAACCTCAAACCGGATGTCGAAGAGATGCAAAGCTGGATAAATGCATACTATAAGGCGCCGCAAATCTTTCTTAATAACGGCTGCGGCGTGTGCGGAGCTAGAAATGTACAAGTTTATCGTTGGTCGCCAATGTGTTTGCACTCGGCATGCTGGAAATGCATTGACAGTCTGGTCACTGACTCTGTACTAGCACAACCACTACAAAAGATGACTTGTCCAAACTGCACACCGGCTCTATTATGTGACCCAAGGAACATCCTGGAGGCTCTAAACTTTTCAAAGATTGCAAAGATTGCTGCAAGCAGGCTCATAAATGACTTTATTAGCGTGAGCGACCAGGCCCCCATGCATGAATGCCCCCAGTGCCATTATTCGTCACATGGTTCTCCAGATCCGAACGCATACAGCATCAGGTGTTGCAACGTGAACTGTGCCCTCGAATTTTGCAGGCTTTGTAGGAAACCGTACCACTATGACAGGCCATGCGCGCAGATTCAGACTGATCAGTGGAGGCTGCATTCTAGGCCACCTGAGTGCGTCAAGACTATGAGCGAACTTCAATGCCCATTGAACCCGTGCACTGACCCATCACACGACCATTATCCATTGTGCAACACTTACTGCGACAACTGCGGCCGCGTTTGGGATGGGAATTCTCAGTGCCCTTGTTCGCTTTTTGATATGGAATCGCAACAGTAGAAAACAACGAATCAAAAAAATATTACTATCTTTTATAGTTGCAAAGTTTGATGTCAGACCCTACCCTCTCTTCTAGTTCCTGAAGGTACGTGAAAAAGAGAAAAGGTACGTGGGGTAGGTAAGTATTTCATTAATAAAAATATTAAGAGTAAAGTATAACGAAAGGTAAAAAAGGAAAAAATGGCAGAGGTCGTAGCAGCCATTGGTGCACTGACGTTGGCCGGTACCGTAGGTTATTTTTCTTTAGGTGGAGGTAAAACTAATAAAATTTCAAGGCAACCTTCTGTACCTCACCACGAACAATTAAGCACACCAGAAACACTCGTAACAGGTTTTGCTGGTTATGGAACTGAGACCCCACAGAGGACAGCGCAGTCAGACACAGAGTCTGGCAGGTGGGATGGCGAGACCGAGTTTGCTCCATATCCAACTTCAAGGTTCGGGTTCACCTCGTCGGGAGATTTGGCAGATTCCTCAATAATGCATCACGGTAACACGCCAGCTACGATGGATGACTTTTGGGGACCAACAGATTGGAATGCGCAGATCAAGCAGCCCGTGATGCCCGCCACATACACGGCAGCGACGAACCCATGGGAGAACCCCAAGGATGACGGCCGTATGATAGCTACAAGCCCTTACCCAGAGGGCAATGCCCCTGGCGCATTTGGAGCAGAATACGCAAGGAATGATGATGTCAGGCTATTAGGCCTGAACAACTATGGGTCGCAGGTGGTCAAGTCTAACCCAGTGGGTATGTTCAACCCCCCGGCAGCCTACGGAGGTGCTATGGGCAAGGGAGCTCCACCAGTCTTTACTGAGATGTACACAGAGCCAGTTAAGCCGCGTGACTACGTGCCTACAGTAACCATGGGCTTGGGAAATGGGCAATCAAGGGAACGGATACCAGCGGAATCTCAGATGCCGCAGCACGGCAGGGCACCGCTACATGCTCCATATACATCAAGTGCGGAATCTGGAGGCGGCTCACTTTACGGCGGGCCACAGACTGCGCCATATCATGGGCACAGGGTTAAACTCATAGACTTTACACCTGTCATAGGCCTCAAGGCGGGACCAGTCGGTGCATATGCACATCCCGACATATCAAACAGGGAAGGAGGACGTGTAGGAATGAAACCCACATATGAGGTCATGGGCAACACGCAGGCTGCCAGCGGTGGTCAGTTTGCAGGCATGGACGTCCACCCCCAAGAGGCGCCGAGATCATCCAGGAGTACAATATTCCTGCGCAACCCGTCGGGCGGCGGCAATATGGGAATGGAACGTTTCGGTGGAGATATTGGCACTGGGCAACATTATGGCATACTAAGGAGGGATGTTGGTCTTACAGGGCCAGTGCTGCAGCTAGCTCCACAGGGCATGGCACAGGGCCGTGTTGTTGGAAGGAACATATCACTGCGTCCGCCCACGCAAGGATGGGATGATAGCCCAGACCCAGTAATCCAGCTTGGCGCCAGGAGCAACCCATATGCAGAGGCATTCCTTGATAGGACTCCAGAAGCTCTACAAACAACACAAATATATAATGAATGAGTATACTCTTCTTTATTACATGCAAACTTAATAAAAAATCACTGGTTATAGATAAAAATGATCGGCGACCTATACGAGAACAAGATCCAGACCTTAGATCCCAAGAGGGATACTAACATGTACATAGGCCCAAGACTATTCGGCCAGCCGATAAGATGGCCAGATGTTGCACTGCCATTTTCAGAGTGGCCAAAAGTGCCAAAACCTGGGGAAGGGCCTCACACAGATATGCCTATGTTTTCATGCAACGGCAGCCTCGGCCAGGACTATCTCACCTGGGATGCGCCCATAACACCAATCAAGCCTCAATGGACAGGACAGATGGCTCGTATATGTAACGGGCCAATATCAACACGGCCAGATCTGTTCTGTACAAAGTATGAGGATAATGCTGGAAAACCTGTACCTGCCGTAGGAGTTAGACCAGCCTACTATGATGACGCCTGGCATCCCTTTAAGTCTGCGAAACCCACCGTATACTGTTCGTACAACTTGACAGATCTGCAGCGAATAAAACCAAAGAGCATGGCCGAGTTTTTAAGGGACAACCCCGCTGCGAAGGAAAAGGTGCTAAGCAAGTGGTGCGAAGGGGCCGCCTCAAACCCTGAGACATGCCCCAACTATCCAGTAGGAGAGTGCTCCAAGTTCGTATCTCTGGACCGTGACGAGGGCGATTTGTGTCGGAAATTTGCAGAAGAAAGCCATGACAAGGCCGATCAGGCCATGACAAACTGGTGTGCAGATCCTATCCGGCGAACTTACAAGGAGTGCAGATGTCTGCGCAGACAAGAGAATGAGCTCTATAATACGCTCGCCCAGGAAGTGACAGACAGCGGGCAGGACTGGTGCTGGTACATTCCATGCAAGGACACGAACCTCACAGCATATCTTAACACGTACGACTTTCGCAAGCCAGATAAAGACGCACAGAAGTGTCCCAACGTGTGTGCTATTGTTAACAGGCTTAGTGGGACGACCATCACAGACTCGACATGGAAACAGACTGTATCTTGCGATGGAGACAAGCCCAACCCAAGCAGACCCGCACAGTGGTTTGACTATGTGTCCCTACTGTTCAAGGAGATTGCTAAAGATCCAAAAAACTCACCACAGCTCATCCAAAAGTTTTATGCAGAGCATAGAGACCTTGCTATTATGCTGTTCGGAGCATTTACAGCATCCACAATAGCTATCATTACAGCCATTGGCGTTTCCATGTATTTATTGATAAAATAATTTTAAATTATTATTTTCAGTGTGTCAAAGCAATATGTCTATGCTAATCGATACACTGGGGATAGACGTCGATGGATCGCTGATGTTTAACGCAGATCTCAACGAAACCGACGAAAAGAGGATGGAAGCGTACCGTGACGTCATAGCGAACATAGTATACATGTCAGCATCGAAGAAGGCCCTAGCTATGGCATCCAAGGCTACTTATGAAGAGGCAATGTCATCACATGATGATGGAAGCAGTTTAACGCTACTTGATACGCATCGGCGTTGTATTGCTCAATGGTTACTAAACAACAAGCCATCAGTGGCTCGGAGAGTTTTAGTGATTTTAAACAAGCTCAATCTTTTGTTTTATGGCATAGCACGTGAACAAATATATTAATCCATTATGCGTAAAGTAAAACTAATTGAATCACTACTCACACCGGGGCTTCCTCCGTACACTTCTGGTACAAACTGTAGATGTAAGCCGTAGGCCTCCAGTTTCCTATTAAGTATGCTGCACGCAGCTATATCAATGGTTTCGTTGCCACGTTCATTTATCACTATGAACTTCTTGTAGACCCCGATCCATTCGAAACAGCAAGTAACATATTTGTGATTTTCTTCATCGACCTCCCACGTGTTTCGATATTTTTCGTTGCGTATATGTTCCAAGATCACCCCAACGATCTCGTCCAGGTCTCGGTTTAGCACACGGTAGTTCTCTGCCGTGCGTCTTTCATATAATTCTGACTCACGTCGCCCATTATAACTATACCGACGATCCTTTGGGTCACGTGTAGCAAAGTATTTATCGCAATAAAACTTCCCAAATGACTTCTTGTTATCCATCTCTGTAAAGAAAATAATGAATAAATTTAATTCCTTTATTGAGGTTCGTTATTCATAACATCATACAGCTGGATAGTAATATCTATCGCTGCAGGCTCTGCTATGTTGTCCTCTGCCAGGTTCAATATCCAATACCGCATCATATTGTCCAATGCCTCAGATGTTGTTGTAGACTCTTCAGGCATTTTGACCCCACGCTGACAGCGCAAATAGAATAATGACGTTATGACGTATAAAATATTGTTAGCCAAATAAAATAACGATTGAGTGTCATAGTGAATGGCTACTAAAAGGGCAATAGCTATTGGAGCAGCAATAGCAGGCGTCGCCATTGGCATTGGTCTAGTAGTATATGTTCTAAAAAAGAGAAAGAGCGTATTTGTACATTGGGGCTACAAGCATCAGAAGAAGATGCCATGCAAGAGAACTACAACTCCCATAGATTTGAATGTCGTAGAGGTCGCAGGTAAAGTAACGCTGCGAATACCAAAACTAAATCTTATGGAGACGACACCTCAGCTATTCAAGGAAGGTGATATTGAATGGTCGGCCATCTACAATCACAAGCTACCCAAACCAACACATCCTGTAAAGCTGCTACTTCCTGTTGTCAGGGGCGCTACAAACGTTTCTAAACAGTGTACAGTCCTGTTGATAGATGCCGATGGCACTCTAAAGCTGGTTAGCATGCCGCAGGTACAGGGTGATGATAAACGATACTACTGTGACCTTAATGGTCACGCATCCCATCCGATACAGGGCGGAGGGCTGTTCCAGTTGCCACAGGACTTCTCGATCACATATAATAAAGCAGTGTCTGGTAGAAAATATTAATTTATTCGATTAAAAAAGCGAGCTGATGGCTGCGAATAACGAACAACATCCAGTTGCGGACCTCATCGATCTAGATCAGGACGTGCCCAATTTCTCGGTCACGGACGAGACAGACGGCGCGCAGCAGCCTGCGAAGAAGAGAGCCAAGGCATCTGATGGACAGGCAGTGGTGGTAGTTGATACTGGAACCATTGGACTGAAGAAGGTCAGGTCAGACACCGTCATCTACAGTAACCAATACGATACGGTCGAGGCTGCACGCATCGTACCAAACAAGAAGCCATCAGTGTCACAAATGAACGCAAGTATCAATACCCATTTCCTGAACTATTTGTACAAGATGCCGGATGGTGAACTCAAGTCTGCAGACTTTATCATCAGCACACCATACTTGTTCTGTCCCGCGGGATTAAAACTTTGGCCAGAACGGCAGAATCAAAAGGGCGCTGCCGCATCGAATGCAAAGCCAGAGGCACCAAACGTCAGCCTGATGATGGTCATGGGTGCAGAGGATAAGTGGGATGCGGAGATCATAAGCTTTGTCAATATGCTTCGTCGAATTGACGACCGCATAAAGGAGATAGTAAAGACGACCGATTGGCGCATCAAGGGCTATGAGAATCCAGACGGCACCCCCAATGAAAAGCTGAGCGATCTGATAACTCCTATTTTCAGGCCCGGAACCGTAAAGAATGGCGTGCCATTGTCGCCATTTATCTCTGGGCACATCGTACCGCCCGTTGATAACGACAAGGTTGGAACTAGGTTCATCGACTACAAGGTGGTCAATGGTGAGACCGTATACAACACCATCCTACAACCTACGACAAGCCGCTTATATGGTCATCCTTTTATGGGATGTGCTCTGTTGCATCTCAGGTGGATCCATGCAAAGAAGGGCGAGTTCATGGTGAGGATAAACATTATGCAGCTCATTGTCAAATTCGATACAGCTCTCAATCAGGAAGGTGTCGTTTTAGTAGACAAGTAAGATCCTGAAAAATAATGAGATAGTTAAAATAAATATAGGCGCTTTTTAAAGTAAGATAAACCAATGTCTGCAGATCAGTTATATGTAATAGGACAGGGCTACAGACTTGCACCCGATCTTGATTTTGCGGTGGGCATGGCATCTAGCAATGACTGGTACACGGTCATGCAGGAATCTGAACTTGCCAGGGGCAACCCTGACATGCTGCAGAGGTCATCTCACATGACGGCAGATGAGCCTATGTGGTCATCCATTGTGCCCGACAAACCCGACGCCGTTAGCATGGCCGGCTATGATGTGTTTGGTCCCCCGGCATTTCAGACTACAACCAGGAACTCTGTGCTCGACCTCAGAGGTGAGGCAGTGACTGGCCCCATCATCGGTCAGGCGCCCGAAGGGGCAATGATGTCTCCCCTGATGGGCATGGTTCCCGGCGGTTTTTCGGCTGCATTGCAAGGAGGCAGTGATTGTCCTTGCAATAGAAATAGGAGTGGGTACACAGCGGCACCATACTATGTTTCCAAGCCCAAGGTTAACTTTTTGGCACACCCAGTAGAGTGGGTCAAGAGCAAATTCTCGGCTTAAGAAAAGTAAAAATATAGATTTCATTTTATAACAACTAGCCATGACAGAGGGTGTAGACTTCAAAGAGATCGAAAAGGATATCAAGGCGTATGTTAAGAAGGATGACCTGCTAAAGGAGGACAGGGCTGCTACGAAGCAGATAAGGGCAGAGGTTAAACAACATACGGCTGCCATTATCGCATGGATGCAGAGCAAGGGATTGGAAAAGATTGACCTCACCGCAAAGCAGCAGGTACTACTGCTCAAGGAGCGTGACATCAAGATCCGTCCCAACGGGGATGTGATCAAGGCCAAGATCCAAGAGCTGATGAACAAGGGTGTTAAGGACCCAGAGGAGATCTTCGCTGCCATACAGAACTGTGGCGGTGTACAGCACGTTGCCAGGCTATCTAGGCGGTCTATAACCAGACAACACGCCAGCAATCCTGTACACAAGCGCAGGAGGGTTGATGAAGAAGAGAGTGAAGAGAGCGAGGAAGAGGAAACAAAGTAGATGGATATTAAAACTTCCATAGTTTAAAAAATACATTGACGTCCTTGAAGAGATCTTTTATGCGTGACATGTGGGCTTCTTCTATATCAAAGCCGTCATCGTCTTCAATGTAGACACCAGCCTTGCGTATATTATCCCCGGTGTGGGCATCATACGTTCTGGTAGCAATGCGGCGCCTTTTCTGCTGAGGTTCCCAACCCATGTACTTGACGGTGATAGCGCATGGCACCTTGCGCAACCATTCCAGCTCTGTTTTGTACTGGACATCTCCTATGATGATGATGGTCTTTTCCGTGTAGGTACACAGCGCGATGCGGCGCAGAATGCTATTGATGAAGAAGTTGTTGTCCAGAGCATTGATGATCTGGCCAAAGACGGTGAAGAGCTCCTTTGCGGTGATGGCATTGCAGAAGGCCTCGAAACTTCTGACTGTCCTGCAGACACCCTCATAGAACTTCTGGATGCTTATGGCGATGAGGTTGACCATTGATATCGGAACCTCAAAGCCGACATGCTCAAAGTTCTCGACGGTCAGGCTGTTCAGGCCAGCATCCAGCTTTTCGGGGGTGAGATGAAGGCGCTCATGCCAGCGGTTCGGAAAGAAATTGCTGCAGTCGAGGCCAAAAGCTTCGGCACAGAGATGCTTAAGCGGGGTACGAAAGGTGAAGTAGCGGGACTCATAGCCGCACGGCAAGTAGTAATCGCTTATGGCCTGTACCAGTTCGGCTACAGCATCTGCCTCTGAGCAGTGGATGCCAACCAGAACACACTTGTCGGGAATGGCCATACCCTGTTCGTTCCAAATTAATAACAAATGGTGACGTGGCCAGGGCCCGTCCTTTTATACACATATAATTGGTAATACCAGTTTCGGTTCAAAAATGATTAATTACAGTTTTATAGATTTCATTTATAACTTTGCCTTGTGCGAGTGGGGTCCCTTTAAAAAATGGCTGATGACGATACAGTTGGGACTGACTCGGATAGGGAGGAGTATGAGCCAGATGCTGAAGAGGACCCCGTTGTCGATGTCGTAGAGGAAGAGCCAGAGCCAGATCTGATAGAGGTGGAGGAGCCCCAAATGCCTCTCAAACGTCTTCGGCTCGAAGAGAAGCCTCAGCCATTGCAACCTATAGTGGATCCAATCCATGACTTTTCGTGGATCAGAGCACAGGGGGAGACAGAGCTACGCCCAATAATGGAATTCCAAGTGAATGACATCGAGATACTCATGGCACCTCAGATGCTGGACTACGAACCCAAGGACATTTTAGGCTTCCGCGCACAGCATGATGATAACGACGACGATTTCGGGAATCAGAGGAAGAGACATAGCACATATGCGCCGATGGTTCCGATGGTCAAACTCTATGGCAGGACAGAACAGGGTGTATCCATCTGTGCAGACATCTATGGCTTCTATCCCACCGTTCAGGTCGGGGCCACCATGGGATTGGATCCTAACCGGCCATCTTATGTCGCCGCTGAGATCGTCGAAGTCATCGAGAGGCGTTTACAGGCCAAGGAGCAATACCAGTCCAATAAACGCCTAGCCATAGTCAGCTACCGCGTTGTAAAAGGATTTCCACTCTACCCGTACACCAATGAGTCCAGCTACTTTTTGGAGCTTACTCTGGGTTCTCCGTATCTCGTGCGCAAGTTTGGAGAGCTGCTGGATGCAGAGAACGGGGCCCTCATTGCTACCAAGGCAGGAGATATCAGCTGCTGGCCCTATGGTGTGATCGACGCTCTATCTCAGTTTCAGAGCAAGTACGAGGTATACGGCTGTGGATGGGTCAAGATGCGCAGTGCAAGATCCTACAGATCCGAAGAGGGTTTGGAGACAAACAAAGCAAGGACTCAGATGGAGTGCATGGCCAACATCACAGACATACAGGCAATGCCTGACAAGGATACAGTTGCTCCTTTGCGCGTGCTGTCCATCGATATAGAGTGTGCTTCCAATCAGGGGTTCCCTACGCCCGAAACGGATCCTGTCATCCTCATCGGTTGCGTAGCCTTGACTTGGACGCCAGAGAAGGAGAAGCAGCAGAGGATAATCCTACCGA
>Ga0265297_10012206_pt1 | contig 10358 bp, 7 predicted proteins | sample Munlanlwell13791_FD_192502 | JGI IMG/M metagenome (GOLD analysis project Ga0265297, IMG submission 192502) | Leachate microbial communities from a municipal landfill in Southern Ontario, Canada - Leachate well 137-91 | ecosystem: Engineered > Solid waste > Landfill > Unclassified | place...
TTTGACCAGCTCCGCCAGCAGCTCTTTAAAGGTCTGGGCCGCTTTTTTGGCCCGCACCAGGTCGGGCACGCACTTTTCGGCGTACTGGCACCACTCGGCGCAGCCCAACTCGATCTTGGGGTTATAGAACATGTGGCCGCACCAGGCGCAGCGGCGCCGGGCGTCGTCCTTGAAAAATTCGATCTCGGCCCCGCACTTGGGGCACTCCGCCACAAAAATATCCTCTGGCTTCCAATAACGGGTATCCTGGCCGGGGCATTTCATCTGTTCCATGGCAGCCTCACTTCCCCTTGATTTTCTGCTGTTGCAGAACCTGGCCGGCGGTTCCCAGGGTGCAGATGGTCACCGGCAAATTCTTGCCTGAAGCCTCCAGGGCCTGGCGGACGATCTGCACCAACCCGAAGCAGCACGGCACTTCCATATTCACGATGCTGATTTCCCGGATGTCGTTTTCCTTCAGGATAGCGGTGAGCTTGGCCACGTGCTCCGGGGCGTCGTCGAATTTAGGGCAGCCGCACACCACCGCGTTGCCCTGCAGGTAGCGAGAGTGGAAGTCGCCGGCCGCAAAGGGGGCGCAGTCCGCGGCCACCAGGAGGTTGGCCCCTTTCAGGAACGGGGCCTTGGGAGCCACCAGGCGCAGCTTGACGGGCCAGTGGCTCAAGGCCGAGGCTTCCGGGCCGGGCGCCTCAACGCGCTTGAATTGCTGCATGCGGCTGCCGGGGCAGACAAATGCCTCCCCTTGAGGTTCCGGGGCCGCAGCCGGCGCTTCCACATGCCCGGCGCCGGGGGCCGGGCCCACGAACTCCTCGGCTTCCCGCGCCTCGATGGTTAAAGCTCCCTGGGGACACTCCCCCAGGCAGGCCCCGAGGCCGTCACAAAACTGGTCCGCCACCAGTTGCGCCTTGCCATCCACGATTTGAATGGCCCCTTCGGCGCAGGACGGCACGCACATGCCGCAGCCGTCACATTTGTCCTGATCTATCCGAATAATCTGCCGTTTTGCCATGAGCCGCCTTCCTTTGATTCCCTTGAAATTGCCACCGAGGCTTGCCGCCGTCCTCAGGCCGGGGCCGAAGACTTTGCCGCATCCTTATGATTACATTCTAATCCTTAAGATTGGCAGCACTATGACCTAAGTCAATTGTTGGGTAAATATTCGGAAAGATCATAGAGGAAGGCCCGGACAGGTTTAGACCCATTCCGGTATCAAGGCGTTGGCGGGCTGACGGCAACCTCCCCCCCCTGGTGGGAGGGGGCTGGGGGGAGGGGGATAAGGCTAGAGTATCTGGCAGTAATTCACCCCCACCCCGACCCTCCCCCATCAAGGGGGAGGGAATGGATGGGCGATGCAATGGCGGAGGGCGGGCACCCCTGCCCTCCCCTTCGGTGCGTTACATCTTCAGTTCATCCCGGGTCTTGGCCACGGCCGCCGCGGATTTCTGCAGCATGGCCTCTTCATCCCGGCTCAGTTTCAAGGTCAGGATCTTTTCGATGCCGCCGGCTCCCAGGATCACCGGGACGCCGAAGTACAGGTCACTCAAGCCGTACTCCCCGGCCAGATAAGCCGACACCGGCACCAGGCGCTTCTGGTCTTTTAAGATGGCCTCGGCCATCTGCACCGCCGCGGCCGACGGCGCGTAGTACGCCGAACCGGTCTTGAGCAGCCCCACGATTTCGCCCCCGCCTTTGCGGGTGCGCTCCACCAGGGCGCTGATGCGCTCCGGCGCCAACAGATCGGTGAGAGGCACGCCCGACACGTTGGTGGCGCTGACCACGGGCACCATGTCGTCGCCGTGGCCGCCCAGGACCATGGCCTGGATTTCTTCCACCGCCACGCCCAATTCCATGGCGATAAAGCAGCGGTAGCGCCCGGTGTCCAGGATGCCCGCCATGCCCATAACCCGTTCCCGGGGCAGGCCGCTCACTTTCTTGGCCACGTAGCACATGGCATCCAGGGGGTTGCTGACGATGATCAGAAAGGCGTTGGGCGACTTGGCCATGACTTCCTTGGTCACCGTGGCCACGATGTTTTTATTGGTATTGATCAGATCTTCCCGGCTCATCCCCGGCTTCCGGGCGATGCCCGCGGTGATGATGACGACCTGGGAATCCTTGGTGGCCTCATAGTCATTGGTCCCGATGACCTCGGCGTTAAAGCCGAACACCGGGCGAGCCTGCATCAGATCCAGGGCTTTGCCCTGGGGCATGCCTTCCACCACATCCACCAACACCACATCGCCCAACTCCCGGGCAGCAGCCCAATGGGCACACGTAGCCCCCACATTGCCCGCCCCTACAACGGTAATCTTCGGGCGACCCATAATCTACCTCCTCACGAGACGTTATTTAGGGAGGGAGACCGTGCGGTCCCAGCCTCCGCCGTAATCTAATTGTCAACCTGTTTTTCTTAACCCGTTTACGATCATCCTGCAACGAAATTCTCTCGGCTGCCGTTGACAGCTTTAAGCCGGAACCCTATAATCGCTTTCTGGGGTAATGTTTATGGGATTATTTGTCTACGTGCGGGCCGTACGGCTGCCCTTCCTCACCGGCTCCGTCCTGCCGGTGGCCGCGGCCACGGCCCTGGCCTACCTGACGGAGCACACCTGGAACTTCCTCCTGTTTGTCCTGACTGCCGTAGGGGTAGCCGCCTTGCAGATGGGGGCCAACCTGATCAACGACTATTATGACTCCTTCGGCAGCGATCCCTTGAACCTCAATGTCACCCCTTTCAGCGGGGGCAGCCGGGTGATTCAGGAAGGCCGGATGAGCCCGGGGCAGGTCAGGACCCTGGCCTACCTGCTGTTCGCTCTGGGCGTGGGCTGCGGCCTGGTCTTGATTTTTCAGGGCCGGCCCTGGGTGGCCCTGGTGGGCCTGCTGGGTCTGGGCGCGGCCCTGTGCTATTCCGCCTCGCCGGTCCAGCTCATGAGCGGCGGTTTGGGCGAGTCCCTGATTTTCCTGGCCTTCGGGCCGCTCCTTACCTGGGGGGCCTATTACGTCCAGACGGGCAAGTTTTCCCTGGTGGGGGCCATGGTCAGCCTGCCCCTGGCCTTCCTCATCACCGCCATCATCTGGATCAACGAATTCCCCGATTTCGAGGCGGATATGGCCGCGGCCAAGCGCCACCTGGTGGCCCGCCTGGGGTTAAGGCTCTCCCGCTGGGTCTATGCCGCCCTGATGCTGGCGCCCTTTGCCAGCCTGGTTTTCCTGATCGAAATCTTCCACCTGCCCGATCTCATCATTGCGGGCCTGCTCACGCTGCCCCTGGCGGCTAGGGCCGTGCGCCTGGTCTTCCGCGCCGCCCCCACCGACCCCGAATTCGTCACGGCCCAGGCCCTCACCATCCAGACCCATTTCTTCACGGGCCTGACCCTTACCATGGCCCTGCTCTATGCGGCTTGGTGGCGGTGAAGATAGCTGTCAGCTGTCAGCCAAAGACTACGATCGGACGGTACGTAGAGTGGGTTCCACGCACCTTCTATGGTTGGCGGGCTAAAACAAATATGGTGCATAGAACGCACCTTACCACCTATAATTGACGCAGGCAGAAAATCATGTAGGGTGGCATGACCCACCTTTCCTCTCGTTCCCAAGTTATACTTGGGAACGCATTTTCACTCTCGTTCCCAAGTTGTATTTGGGAACGCATTTTTTCCCCAAGCTGGGCTTGGGCGTTCTGGCGCTGAACGAGCCAAGATTCGGTGGGCCGTGCCCACCCTACACCGTATCCTGACGCTTTTTAAGCTGAAAGCTGATCGCTGACCGCTGAAAGCTATCTTTATAAAGGAAACAACCATGAAAAGCCAAGCAACCTCCCCCGTTTTAATCGAAGTAACCCGGGGCCCCCTGGTGGAGTCCCGCCACCGCGGCCAGATCGTCGTGATGGACGCCACCGGCGCCCTGCGCCATAGCCTGGGCGACGCCGAGGCCTGGGTGTGCATGCGCTCCCTGGCCAAGCCCTTTCAGGCCTTAGCCGTCCTCACCTCCGGCGCGGCCGAGGCCTTCAAGTTCGGACCGGAAGAATTGGCCCTGTTTTCCGGGTCTTTAAGCGGCCAGGACTTTCAGGTGCAGTTGGCCGCCCAAATCCTGGAGCGGCTGGGGCTCACCCCGGACGCCCTGCAGTGCGGCACCCATCCGCCCCTGCACCGCCCCACGGCCCAGGCCCTGACTAAGGCGGGCGCCAAACCCACGCCCCTGCACAACACCTGCACCGGCAAACACACGGCCATGCTGGCCCTGTGCGTCCACCACGGCTGGCCCGTCGACGATTATCTCAACCCCGCCCATCCGGTGCAGCAACTGATCCTGGGCACCGTGGCCCGGATGGTGGGGTTCCCCAAGCCGCAGATCAAGGTGGCCATCGACGGCTGCGGCGCCCCGGTCTTCTATGTGCCTTTGAAGAACATCGCCCTGGGCTATGCCCGCCTGGCCGCGGCCCAACAAGGCTCGCCCGCGGGCAGCCTCATGGCCGCCATCCTGGCCCATCCCCGCCATATCGCCGGGGACGGCCGCCTGGAGACCACGGCCATGGAAGCCCTGCCGGGTAAGCTCTTTGCCAAATCCGGGGCCGAAGGCGGCTACGGCCTGAGCCTCATCGACGGCGGGCTGGGGGTGGCCTTCAAGATCGAAGACGGCAGCCAGCGGGCCCTCAACCCCACGGTGGTATCCATCCTGGAGCAACTGGGCGCGCTCACCCCCGCGGCCCAAGAAGCTTTGGCCGCCTTTCGGGAGCCGCCCATCCTCAACCACCGCAAAGAGGAGGTGGGCCGCATCCGGCCGGCTTTTAACCTATCTTCATAGTGGCACAGGCCTCCGGCCTGTGGGAGGTTAGATATGGCAGCGCAGTTTTTCCACAGGCCGGAGGACTGTGCCACTGATTTCATGTCTTAAGATGCTTAACCTCTTCCAGCTCGAAAGGTTTTTCAGAACAAAAATCTCGCCGGGGGCCGCGGCGGCCCGCCTGCCGGGGCGCCCCCGGCCGGAAAAACCCCTTGAATCTCTCCCCAGTCATGCTATATTTCAACGATATGGAAAGCCATGGAGCAGTGCGGATCGGAGTCGAACCATCATGAAACCCCTGTGGGCCCCGTGGCGCATGGAATACATCCTCGGGGAGGACAAGGCCCCGGGGTGTATCTTTTGCCCCGAACCCGGGGAGAGCCTGGCCGAGCGGCTGGTGCTGTTCAGCGGCAGACTCACCCGGATTATGATGAACAAGTACCCCTATATCAACGGGCACCTGCTGGTCTCCCCGCTGCGCCACACCCCGGGGCTGGACGACTTGACCCCCGCGGAAATGCTGGATCTGTTGGGCAAGGTGCGGAATGCCATCGCCGTCTTGAAGCAGGTCATGCACCCCGACGGTTTCAACGTGGGCCTCAACTTGGGGGTGGTCGCCGGGGCCGGGGTGGAAAGCCACCTCCATTTTCATATCGTCCCCCGGTGGCACGGCGACACCAATTTCATTCCGGTGTTTGCCGATGTCCGGGTGATTCCGGAGCACTTCCGTCAGACTTATGAACGCCTGGCGCCCCATTTCCAGGCCCTGCCAGATGAGGATCAGACATGCGTTTCGTTAAAATAATCATCTCCACCGTTATCGTCCTCCTGGGCATCGTCTTCATCATCGAAAACCTGGAGATGCTCAAGCATACGGTGCGCATCAAACTGGATCTCTATGTCACCACCTTCCAGAGCCCCGACATCAATCTCTGGGTCATCATCCTGTTCACGTTTTTCCTGGGGGTCTTCACCACTTCCCTGTACGGCCTCTACGAACTCTATAAACAGCGCCAGACCATCCGCCAGCTCAGGCACAACCTGGATATTTTGGCCCGGGAACTGAAACAGGCCGGCGCCACCGCCGAAGTGGCGGCGGCGTCTCCCGAAGCCCAGGTCCCTCCCCGGTCCGAATAACCCGGGGCGCCTCGTTTCCCGGGAGGGCCGGGAACCTCTCAGGCGTTGCCGCCCTCCTTCGATTCGTTAGTTGCCGCCATGACCGGCCCGCCGTCCGATAAAATCACCCCTATGTTGCGGCAGTACCTGGAGCTGAAGAACCGGTACGCCGATGCCCTGGTGCTCTTTCAGATAGGGGATTTTTACGAGACCTTCTTCGACGACGCCGAGACCGCGGCCAACGCCCTGAATATCACCCTGACTTCCCGCTCCCGCCAGGGCGAGGACCGCATCCCCCTGGCCGGCTTTCCTATCCATGCCGCGGCCAGCTACATCCCGCGCCTGCTGGAGCAGGGCTTCAAGGTGGTGGTCTGCGACCAGACCGAAGACCCGGCCCAGGCCAAGGGCCTGGTGCGCCGGGAAGTGACCCGCATCCTCACCCGGGGCACCGTGGTGGATCCCGCGGCCCTGGACGCCCGCACCGACAACTACCTGGCCGCGGTGGCCTTTAAAGGCCCCAAATGGGGCCTGGCTTTCCTGGAGCTGTCCACCGGGGAATTCCGCCTCACCGAGGCCGCCGGCCTCGATGCCCTGGCCGATGAACTGTGGCGGCTGAAGCCCGCCGAGCTGGTCGTCCCGGACAACCTGGACCCGGCCGTGCTGGCCCCGGCCCTGGCGCCTTTCGACGTGCCGCCCACCCCGCGGTCGGTGCCGGCCTCCGCCTTCGATCCGGACGCGGCCCGCCGCGAGGTGGGCCGCGCCCTGGGCACCCTGTTCCTGGACGGCTTCGGGCTGGACGGCGCCCATCTGGGGGTGACCGCGGCCGGGGCCATCCTCAGGTATCTGAAAGACTCCCATACCCCCGACCTGCCCCACCTGGACCGCCTGTTGGCCTATCACCGGGACGACTTTCTGGGCCTGGACGAAGCCACCCTGCGGCACCTGGAGATCTTCGAGACCTGGCGCAGCCGGGCTCGCCAGGGCTCGCTCCTCGAGACCCTGGACGACACTGTCACCCCCATGGGAGCCCGGCGCCTGAGCCAGTGGCTGCGCTATCCCCTCAAGGACCTGGCCCCGATCAATGCCCGTCTGGACGCGGTGGAGTTTTTCAAAGCTGACGGCCTGCTGCGCCAGCGCTGGCGCCAGACCCTGAAAGGCCTGGGGGACCTGGAGCGCCTCACCGCCCGGCTGGCCCTGGAGCAGGCCACTCCCCGGGAAGCGGGCGCGGTCAGAGAGGCCCTGGCCCGGGTCCCCCTCCTGAAAGCCTTGCTGCCCGAAGACCTCCCGGCCCTGGTGCGGCAGGCCGCGGCCGACCTGGACGGACTCCCCGACCTCCAGGACCTCATCGGCCGGGCCCTCGTGGACGATCCGCCGGCCACGCTGACGGCCGGCGGCATTTTCCGCGAGGGCTACGACCCCGAACTGGACGAACTCATCGTCCTCAACCGGGAAGGCAAAGACTGGATCGCCCGTCTGGAGGCGACGGAGCGGGCCAACACCGGGATCAACTCCCTGAAGGTCCGGTACAATAAGGTCTTCGGCTACTACCTGGAAGTCTCCCGGGCCAACCTGCACCTGGTGCCCGCGGCTTATATCCGCAAGCAGACCCTGGTGAACGCCGAGCGCTTCATCACTGCGGATTTGAAGGAGTACGAATCCCGGGTGCTGGGGGCCGAAGAGGCCCGCCTCCATCGGGAAACAGAGATGTTCATCGAGCTGCGCCGGCGTCTGGGGCAGGAGGCCCCCCGCCTCAAGCAGGTAGCCCGGGCTTTGGGGGTCCTGGACGTGGTCGCCGCCCTGGCCGAAGTGGCTGCGGTGCGCCAGTATCACCGCCCCCGCATGGTGGCCGAACCGCGGCTTTTGATCCGCCAGGGCCGCCACCCGGTCATCGAACGGGTCCTGCCCGCCGGCAGTTTTGTCCCCAACGACATCGCCCTGGACGGCGACTCACAGGTGCTCATCGTCACCGGCCCCAACATGAGCGGCAAGTCCACCATCCTGCGCCAGGTGGCGCTGATCACGCTCTTGGCCCACCTGGGCAGCTTTGTCCCCGCCGCCGAAGCGGTGATCGGGCTCACCGACCGCATCTTTACCCGGGTTGGCGCGGTGGATGACATCGGCCGGGGCCAGAGCACCTTCCTGGTCGAGATGCACGAAACCGCCCGAATCCTGCACCAGGCCACGCCTCGGAGCCTGGTGATCTTAGATGAGATCGGCCGGGGCACCTCCACCTTCGACGGCCTGGCCCTGGCCTGGGCCGTGGCCGAACACCTCCACGACCTGGGCGGCGCCGGGGTCAAGACCCTGTTCGCCACCCACTACCAGGAACTCACGGAACTGAGCCGCCTCAAGCCCCGGGTGCAGAACTTCCAGGTGCTGGTGACGGAATCCGCCGGCGATATCGTCTTCCTGCACCGGCTGGCCGCCGGGGCCGCGCCCCAGAGCTACGGCATCCAGGTGGCCAAACTGGCCGGCGTCCCTAAAGAGGTCATCGCCCGGGCCCAGGAGGTCCTGGAGAACCTGGAGGCCGGCAGCCTCGATCCCATGGGCCTGCCGCGCCTGGCCCGCTCCCGCCGCCGCCCCACCCGGGAGGCCCCCCAACCCACCCTGTTCGACCCGCCCCCGGAAGAGCCGCATTAATATCACATCGGTTGGTATGATGAGATTTCGCGGTCTGAGGCGCCGTCGGCCGCGGCGTTGGCTTGCCGTGTAGCGACGGTCACCGCAATCGGCCTGCCGCATCACCCCCGGGGTTTTGGGGGAGCGAAAAATAGAAGGTCGCGCCTAGGTCAACCTTGCCTTCGGCCCAAACGCGGCCGCCGTGTTTTTGGATGATCCGTTGGACAATGGCCAGGCCGATGCCGGTGCCCTCATATTCCTCCAGGCTATGGAGTCGTTGAAAGGGGCCGAATAGCTTGTCAACATAACGTTCGTCAAAGCCGATGCCGTTATCTTTGACGTAATAGATATTTTCGTTGCCATGAACCCGCCCGCCTACTTCAATGATCGCGGTCTCCCTGGATCTGGTGTACTTGATGGCGTTGCCCAAAAGATTCATCATGACCTGGAAGAGCAAGGAGTGGTCGCCATAGGCGCTAGGCAGGTCAGTAACCGTTAACTCCAACTTCCTGCCGGGCGCCTGGAATTTTAAGCGCTCAAAGACCTGCCTGGCCATATCAGCCAGGTAGATGTCCGACTTTCTCACGGGCTGCAGCGTCAGGTGGGATAGGCCCAGCAGGTCGTCGATGAGTTGCGCCATAATCTTGGTATTGGTGCAAATGATCTTGAGCAGCCTGAGAGCTTCGGCATCCAGTTTGTCGGCATGTTCGCCCGTCAGCATGCGGGAATAGCCTTCTATGGCCCGGATAGGGGTCTTGAGGTCATGGGCCACGGAATAAGAAAATGACTCCAACTGCTGGTTGGTGGCCTCCAACTCGGCGGTCCGGTCTTTCACCCGCATTTCCAGCTCTTCGTTGGCCACCCGGAGTTTCTCTTCCATCTCCCGGCGCAGGGTCATTTCATCCTGCAACCGCTTCACGGCTTCCTTGAGTTCGGCGGTGCGTTCCTCCACCCGCCATTCCAGTTCCGCATGGGCCTGCTTGAGCGCCTCCTCGCCCCGCTTGCGCAGGAAGGACTCAACAATAGCGAAAGACAGGTTCTCAATGGCTTCCTGGTCCGCCGGGCCATAGCTCCCTTCCAGGCTCCCCAAACCGATCAAGCCGATGGCCTGGCCGGCATATTTTAACGGCACTCCCAGGAAGGCGGTGAGGGGGGGACAGCCCGGGGGGACGGAGATGCTGTCGGGGTGGCCCCCCAGGTCATTGGCGATCAGGGACTGCCCCTCGGTGATGACTCTTTCGAAGAAGCCCCGGAGGTGCGGCAAGTTGTCGGGCCAATCTTCCTGGGCCGATCCCAGGTTCCCGCAGGCCGCCCAACCCGGGTCGCTGAGGGCAATATCCAACTTGCGGGCCTGGTTCACTTTCCCCAGGAAAGCCAACCTGCTTCCCGTCAAACCTTTGGCCACCTCCAGGCTGGTGCGGGTCAATTCTTTTTCGGTCTCCGAGGTCAAGGCTTCGTGAAAGACCCGGTTGATCCCGGTCAAGATTTGGGTCTTCACCTGGAGCCGGTCCTCGCTCCGTTGCAGCGCCTTAACCTGATCTATGAGCTTGTCCACCACTAGTTGCAGGTGCTTCTGCTCAAACGAGGCGGGCAGAGGTGAAACCTCGCGCATGTCCCTGGTTTTCAGAACCTCGGCCACGCTCTCCAGGATTTTCTCCGGGTCCATCGGTTTGAAGAGCACTCGGCTGACGCCGCATTCCCGGGCCAGATCCCGGGCTTCTTGCTCATCAAATACCGCGGTATAGAAAATAACCTGAGTCCCCGCGATCAGGGGATCGGCGCGCAACTGTCGGACCAACTGATAGCCGTCCATTTTGGGCAGGAGCACATCGGTGATGACCAGG
>Ga0265297_10012207_pt1 | contig 10357 bp, 12 predicted proteins | sample Munlanlwell13791_FD_192502 | JGI IMG/M metagenome (GOLD analysis project Ga0265297, IMG submission 192502) | Leachate microbial communities from a municipal landfill in Southern Ontario, Canada - Leachate well 137-91 | ecosystem: Engineered > Solid waste > Landfill > Unclassified | place...
GATGATGGGAGTTCTTTTGTTGCCAAATTTCTTGCCAACGGTTCATTATTGCATTATAACATAGGAAATTTTACAATTGCATCATGGATAAAATTGAAGAAATTTTAACCAGAGGGATCGAAAATGTTTATCCTTCAAAGGAAGAATTAAAAAAAGTTTTGCTTTCCGGCAAAAAGCTTCGGATCTATAACGGAATCGACCCAACCGGCAGATTGCATTTGGGCCATATGGTGGTTTTAAGAAAACTCCGCCAATTCCAAGATTTGGATCAGGAAATTATTGTTTTGATCGGTGATTTTACAGCCCAAATCGGCGACCCGACCGATAAACTGGCCACCCGTAAAAAGTTAACTTTGGAACAGATAAAGGAAAACTCCGCCAATTATGAAAAATTAATTGGAAAAATCTTAGATTTAAAAAAGACCAACGTTCGTTTTCTCCATAATGGGAAATGGAACAATAAGCTAAAACCCGCAGACATGCTGCAAATTGCTTCGAATTTTACTGTCTCCCAACTACTTGAAAGAGACATGTTCCAAAAAAGAATCAAAGAAAAGAAAGAGATTTATGTTCATGAATTTCTATATCCTATTTTCCAGGCTTATGATTCGGTAACCATGGATGTTGATATGGAAATCGGCGGTAATGATCAGACCTTCAATATGCTGGCCGGCCGAACCCTGATGAGAAAAACAATGAACAAGGAAAAATTTGTTTTGACAACAAAGCTTTTGTCTGAACCCGGAAAAGAAAAAATGGGGAAAACCGAAGGCAATCTTATTGCTTTAGACGAAAAGTCGAACGAAATGTTTGGCAAAATCATGTCTTGGCCGGATGAAATGATTGAGTCAAGCTTTATACTCCTGACTGACATTTCAATGGAAAAGATAAAAGCGGGTAATCTTTCTCCCCTCGAAAAAAAGAAATGGCTGGCCCGGGAAATTGTAACTAACCTTCATTCAGAAAAAGACGCAAAAAATGCGGAAAAAGAATTTGAGAATGTTTTTCAAAAAAAAGAGATGCCCAAAGAAATTATCGTCGTTGAATGCTCTTCTGGAGAAAATCTGATTGACGTTATTATCAAATCAAAATTTATTAATTCAAGGGGCGAGGTGAAAAGGCTTCTTCAACAGGGCGGAATTGATATTGACGGGGAAAGGATAATTTCGGCTGATAATGTTTCTTTGAGGAACGGGAATATTGTTCGTCTCGGTAAATTAAAGTTCTTTCAAGTTCGTTTGGTTTAATTATTTAAATTAAATTAATTAAAATGATACTTTCAAAAAGACAGAAAAAACTTTGGATTGTCCTTGTGACTATCGCTTCATTGGCATTGATCTTGACTTCGATGTTGCCTTTTGCCTATTCGCTGTTCCAATAAAAAATGGATCTTAAAACATCGGTTGACAGTCTTTTTATGGTGGGTCCCGCCCACGCCAAAAAGCTGCAGAAATTAAATATCCAAACTCTAGAAGACCTCCTTTATCATTTTCCTTTCCGCTACCAGGATTATTCTTTAATTTCTCCAATTTTTAAAATCCAACCAGGCGAAGTTGTAACCATCAGTGGAGAACTCTCAAGTATAAAAAACGAATATCTCCGCTCCGGAAGAAAAATCCAAAAGGCTCAAGTCATTGATCGTTCAGGCCGGATAGAAATTGTCTGGTTCAACCAACCTTTTTTGGTTAAAACTTTGAAGGTCGGGGAAAAATACAGCTTCTCAGGAAAGGTTGATTGGTTTGGCCGCAAGAAGGTAATGATTTCTCCAGAATATGAACTTGTTTTTAACGGAAAAACAATCCATACCGGACGGCTTGCCCCGGTTTACCCGGAGACTAGAGGCTTAAGCTCTAAGTGGCTTCGTTCATACTTAAACAAGTTGATTGAACAGCTTTTACCGATTGATGATTTTTTACCCTCGAAAATCAAAAAAGAGAATGATTTGATTGATTTTTCTTCTGCTTTAAAGCAAATCCATTTCCCGGAAAATTTAAAACAAGTTGATCAAGCCAGAAAGAGGTTTGCTTTTGAAGAACTTTTCTTACTTCATCTTAAAGTCTCGCAAAGAAAAAAAGTTCTGGAAAAAAGCAAACTGGCTTTTCAATTTTTCATTAATCAGGAAGAAATTTTGAAATTTACCCAAAATCTGCCGTTTGAAATGACTTTATCCCAGAAAAAGGTTTGCCGGGAAATTCTGGATGATTTGGATAAAAAAAGGCCGATGAACCGTTTGTTGCAGGGGGATGTCGGCAGCGGCAAAACCGTGGTCGCGGCCTTGGCTATTTATGTGGCCTGGCTTTCCGGAGCCCAGTCAATTCTTATGGCCCCAACTGAAATTCTGGCCAACCAGCATTATCAAACTTTAAAACAGCTTCTGGAGCCACTGGGCGTTAAAATCAACCTTTTAACCGCCAGTCATAAAATAAAAAATGAAGATGCTGACCTTTTGGTCGGAACGCATGCCTTAATCTATCATCAGGCCAAATTCAGAAAGTTAGGTTTGGTTATCATTGATGAACAACACCGTTTCGGTGTAGAACAAAGAGGTAAACTGATTAAAAAAGCCCTTGGCGGGAAAACGCCCCATACTTTAACCATGACGGCGACTCCGATCCCCAGAACGATTGCTTTAACCTTATATGGTGATTTGGATCTTTCCGTTATCGACCAGATGCCGGCGGGAAGAAAAAAAATAAAAACTTGGGTGGTTCCGCCGCAAAAAAGAATGGACGCCTATGAATGGATAAAGAAAAAGGTCAAAGAAACTGACGAACAATGTTTTATTATCTGTCCTTTTATTGAACCATCAGAAACACTCCCAACAATTAAAGCAGCCAAGGCTGAGTATGAGCAATTATCTCAAAAAGTTTTTCCTGACTTAAAAATGGGCTTGCTTCACGGAAAAATGAAAAGCCGGGAAAAAGAAAAAGTTATCGAAGAATTCAGGGCAGGGGATTTGGATATTTTAGTCTCCACCCCAGTGGTGGAAGTCGGCATTGATATTCCTCAGGCCACCATCATGGTCATTGAAGAATCGCAACGGTTCGGACTCTCCCAGCTTCATCAGCTTAGAGGACGTGTCGGAAGGGGAAACAAAGAATCTTTTTGCCTTTTGTTCAGCGAGATAACTTCCGGCAAGGCTTTTGAAAGAATCAAGGCCTTGGAAAGAATTGATATTGGTTTTAAACTCGCTGAACTTGATTTGAAAATGCGCGGTCCCGGCGAAGTTTATGGAACTTCTCAGCATGGTTTTTTTGATTTAAAAGTGGCCTCTTTCGGTGATTTGCCTTTAATCGAACAGACACAAAAGGCTGCCGAAAATTTTTTCCCATCTCTTGAAAAATACCCCCTCTTGAAAGCAAAAATAAAAGAAGATACAATTGAAAACATTGAAGTTAATTAAAAAATATGGGAGCTTTACCTAAAAGAAGAATCTCCACCAGACGCAGGGGCAAAAGGCAAGCCGCTTTAAAAAAGCGTTTTTTGCGTATGGCCGGCCGGCAGCTTTCTGGAATCAAAAATAAAAAATGAAAACGCCTTTCGACCCCCGTCATAAAAAACGAGAGGAAGTCGCTCAAGACCTTTTTGCTTTTTCTTTTCGGCAAGAAAATAATCCTCAAACAGAAATCGGGGAGAAAATAAAAAAACATCTTTCCAAAATCGACCAAACTATTACTGAAGCCGCCCCTGAATGGCCCTTGGAGCAAATTAATAAAATTGATCTGGCTATTTTAAGATTGGCGATTTGGGAATTAACAATTAAGAAAAAAGAGCCGCCCAAGGTGATTATTGATGAAGCGATTGAACTGGGAAAAACTTTCGGAAGTGAAAAAAGCCCGTCTTTTATTAATGGTGTTTTGGGAACAGTTTTCAAAAACCTCAAATGAATTTTACCGATCTGGAAAAAAATCTCGGTTTTTCTTTCAAAAATTCTGAGCTTTTAAAAGAAGCTTTAACTCATCGTTCTTATCTTAATGAATATAAAAATCAAAAAATAGAATCAAACGAAAGGTTAGAATTCTTGGGGGATGCCGTTTTATCTTTCATCGTTTCCTCCTGGCTTTTTGAAAAATTTCCTGATTTTCCGGAAGGAAAATTAACCAGTCTTCGTTCTGGATTGGTTAACACCAACGCTTTGGCCAAAATTGGTCGAGAATTAAAAGTAGGGGATTATCTTTTGTTAAGCCGCGGAGAAAAAGAGGCCGGCGGACAAAAAAACCCCACTCTTCTGGCCAATACCATGGAAGCGATCATCGGGGCTCTTTTTCTTGATCAAAAAATTGAAGTTGTCAAAGCTTTTATCAGAAACCACTTTGAAGGACTTTTAAACGAGATTATTTCATCCGGACGGCTTAAGGATTATAAAAGCCTTCTTCAGGAAAAGTCTCAGGCAAAGGTTGGCCAATCACCGACTTATAAAATTATTAAAGAAGAAGGACCGGAGCATAATAAAACCTTTACCGTTAAAGTTATTGTCGGGAGCCAGACTCCCTCTCAAGGCGTCGGAAAAAGCAAACAAAAGGCCGAACAGGAAGCCGCCAAAAAAGCCCTTGAAAATTTAGGTTCAAAAAAGTAAAATAACAGAATGATAAAAATAAGACTTTCACGCATCGGTGCCAGAAACCGACCATCATACCGCATTGTCGCGGTTGAAACCAGAAGCAAAAGAAATGGCAAGCCTTTAGCAATCATTGGTCTTTACGACGGCAAGAACAACCCGCCAACGGTTAAAGTTGATAAAACCCTGCTTGACTCCTGGCTAAAAAAGGGTGCCCAGTTAAACCCGGCAGTCAAAAAGATACTCTCATGAAGGAACTCTTTGAATTTTTAGTCAAAAATATTGTTGAACATCCTGAAGACATTGTCATTGAAGAGGTTGAAGAAGAAGGACAGGTTAACTTAAATTTCCAGGCCAACCCTGAAGATATCAAAGTTATCATCGGCAAAAACGGCAGAACCATCAAAGCAATAAGAGAATTACTGAAAATAAAAGCAATCAAGGAAAAAAAGAGAATTAATCTAAATCTTAATCAGTAATCTTTAAGGAGAAAAAAGATTTTCCTTACCTACCGGCAAATTAGGCAAACTTTCTTCATCGGTAAAAAAAGCAAAACCGTTAATCTTTTCAAAAGTTTTATCTTCTTCCGAAGTAATCGGAACCAATTGTTGTTCCGGCTTGCCGATCGTTTTAGGAAAGGGGAGGAAAAAAGCTTGGATTTCCAAACTTGTTTCCGTAACGTCGGCTTTTTTCTGGCTGATGGAAACGCTGGTGATTTTCATTAAAGGGGCTGTTGATTCCAATTGTTTTATAAAATTTTTAATCAGTTCACGGCTGCCGATAGTTTTTATATCCAAAGTGAAGAAGGGAAGAACGCTTCCCTTGACGACTTTTTGTTTAGAACTAGTTGTGGCAATTTCCCCAATGTCGGAAATAGAAATATCACTCACAAGCAAACTGTTATTAAGGGCAATTTTCTTAACCACTGACAGATTGCGCGGAACATCTTTTTCTGAAGGCAAAACATTTAAGACAACATCCACTTTATCTGAAAACTCAACCTCAGCCAAACCTTCCAGGGTCGCCAATTTCGAAGTCAAGCCCGCCAATAGTTTTTTATCAGCTAACAGCCGATTCCTGTTTTCGACAGTCAACGAGAACCTTGGTTTTAGAACAAAGACAGTTATGATTAAAATCAAAAGAATGATTATCCCCGGTATTAAAAATGTTTTATAGTCTTTATTGTCTATTTTCATTGATTGTTTTTAGCCTCAAAAAGAATAACCAAAAAGTAACTCCCGTCATCTCTTTTGTCCAAAGACGATAAAGTCACCCCTGAAAAAAGCCTATCAGTTTCTTCTTGGTTTATTTTTTCTAAAAAACGCTCCAAAACAAAAGTGTCTGCCGCTCCGCCGTTAAGATTGACCTTCCCGTCATCTTGAATAATCAAAGTTTTTAGGGTTATTTCTTGGGTTAAATTATCAAAGTAATCCAAAAGCAGGGGATAATCGGAGCCTTTCTGGCTGTCGAAAAATTTACCTAATGAAGAAAGACGCTGTTTTAAAGCAACCTGTAAAGTTTCTACTTCTTTTAAGGATTCTATTTTCTCCTTTTTTATTTTATTTTCTTTAGCAATTTTTTCCCCTTGGCTTTTTATATAAAAATCATAAGAGAAAAAAACGCTTAAGATCAAACAGTAAACCAGCAAAACAAGAATACTTCCTGTTTTGACCATTCTTAGAAGTTTTTGCCTTTTTTCTCTCTCACCCCTGTTGCCTTTAAGAAAATCTATTTCTGTTTTCATTAAATCTCCTTCATAGCCAAACCGGTAGCGATAGCGTAAAGGGGGATTTCCCCGTGAGGAATTTTCTTCACCAAATCATCCTTGATAATCTGGGTGAAAGGATCACCAATCTGAATCTCCAAATTAAGTTTTTTAACCATTAAAGAAGCCATGGCCGGCAGGCCGGCGGTCCCGCCAGTCAAGATAACCCGGCTGATTTTTTTGTTTTTTTCCAATTGGTGGAACTGAATCGTTTTTTCCATTTCCGTCACGACAACATCAATCACCGGAGTTATTGCTTCCAGCATTTTCCCCTCCAGTTTTTCCGGATCGGCTCCATAGGCTTTTTTGTAAGCCTCAGCCTGGTTAATATCCAAACCCAAACCGGCAGCCACCGCTCTGGTCAAGGCCTCACCGGCCGTTGCCAGGGAGCGGACAAAAATAGTTTGGCCTTCGTCAATCACGGCAATGTCCGTGGCTTTGGCTCCCAAATCGACAATCATCGTTGTCCCGGAAACCGAGGGGATTAAGCTTCGGGTCACAGCCATAATTTCCAATTCCAGACTGACCAAGTTAAGACCGGCTGTCTTTAAAATCATCAGCATCCTGTCAACCAGACGATTGGGGGCGGCCGCCAGTAAAACGTCAATTTTTTCTTTACCTTTTTCTGTTGATTTACCGATAATCTGATGAGTTAAAGTTACTTCAGACAGGGGAATCGGCACATATTGTTCTGCTTCCCATTTTAGGGCGGAGACCAATTCATCTTCGGAGAGTTTAGGCAGGCTGACCACTTGAGTAAAAACCTGATCTTGTGGCAGGGCGGAAACCACATTCTTGGTGTTAATTCTGGCTTCTTGGTGAAGTTTTTTGATAATGGTGACTAAATTCGTCAGATCACTCTCTGTCTCCGAAAGAATGCCCTTTTGAGTCGAAGGGGCATTCCCCAAAGCCATCAAGCGGTATTGATTACCGCTCTTGGCCAGTTTAACCATTTTAATCTGATGAGAACCGATATCTAAACCGAAAAATTCCATAGGGCAGTTTTAATTATTTTTCCAGACTTTCGTTGGAAAAAATGACGTAATCAAAAATCTCCGGCGGGGCTTGGTAAAATTGGCATTGACGAACCTTACGAGTCACTCCCGAGCTCTCAATGGAAGCCGAAGATTCATAGCATTCTCCCTGATTAGGCAGATTTTCACTAGTACGAACAGCGATCGGCTGCGACTCGGTATTATATAAAAGTTTTAATCTTAAAAGATAAGGGATATCATTTCCCCCTAAAGCAAAATCTCCGCCACCCAATGAAATATCCTGGCCGAAGGCGAAACCCGCAGCACAATTCTCCACATCCTGAGGATTGTCAAAACCGACCGTCCGCCCTTCCGGATCATAACCCTGACGGATAACTTTGTAATTGCCGGAACCCTCATCGTTATAGACTAAAGCCAATTCCAAAGCCGGTGAATCGTCCTGGCTGGCGCCATCCCCCCAACAAAGCGTCATTTGTCCATTGGAGGAAAAATGAACGGCGGGATTAAGTCCGCCGTCATCATTATGGCCGATAAGCCAAACGTTAGCGAGCTCGCCGCTGGGAAAGGTTGAACCGCCGAAATCAAAATCACGGCCGCCACCCTGGGCGGCTTTTGAAACCTTGGCGGTAATTTCCCCAACGGTAACGTCTTGGGCAGAACCGCTTTTTAAGGCCTCTTCAATACCGGCTTCGGCCGCGGAAAAAACCCGGGCCGATTCCTCTTCCTGCTGGGAAATTTTAATGTCGGTAATTGAATAGGAAGCAACAGCCAAGCCAATCGTTAGAATAACGGCCATAACCAATAAGATAACCAAAAGGCTTTGGCCAGATGTTTTTTTGGACATTAATCTTATTTAAGAATAAAAAGTTGATGATGTCAAGCTTCTTTATAGGTAAAAGCCTTGTATTTTGAGCCTAAAGATGTTATAAGCAATTTAAATGGACTTTATTGAAGTCTTAGCGGCCAAAAAGAAAATCGTTTGGCAGGAAATAGAAAAATATCTTCAAAATCCTCTTGATTTAAAAGGGGCTTTAAAAATTCCTTCAAAATATCAAAAAGAAATTGATTTTCACTGGAAATTAGTTTCCGATTATCCTCAAAGAAAAGGTAAATATTTAAGACCGACACTTTTACTTTTAACAACCCAGGCTATGGGTTTTCCTGAAGAAAAGGCAATCAAAACAGCGTCGGCCATGCAGACCTCAGAAGATTGGATTTTGGCTCATGATGATTTTGAAGATAATTCTTTGGAAAGACGCGGCAAGCCGACTCTGCACCGGATTTACGGAGACGGACTGTCAGTCAATGCAGCTGACGCTCTTCACATTATTATGTGGAGAATGCTTAAAGACAATGAAAAAATTTTAGGATATCAAAAGACTTTTGAAATTATGGATGAGTTTTATAATATGCTAAGCAGAACCTGTTTGGGGCAAACTGTCGAAATAAAATGGGCTCAAGAGAATAAAAACAAACTGGATGATAACGATGTTTTCTTTATTTTAGACGGCAAAACTGTCTATTACAGTATCGCCGGACCAATGAGACTGGGAGCGATTTTGGCCGGAGCAACAGCAAAACAGCTTGAAACAATTTATGAGTTTGCCCGACCCTTGGGGCTTTGCTTTCAAATTAAAGATGATCTTTTGGACTTAACCTCAGATTTTGCGGGCTTGAAAAAACAAATGGGGAATGATCTTTATGAAGGGAAAAAAACCGTTATGCTGCTTCATCTTTTCCGAAAAATTAAAGGACAAGAAAAGAAAAAGTTAGCCGAGATTATGGAGAAGGGGAGAGATGAAAAAACGCAGACGGAAGTTGATTGGGTTTTGGCCATGATGAAAAAATACGGCAGTTTAAATTACGGGGAAAAATTAGCGGAAAAATTAGATCTGCAGGCTAAAGAGATTTTTCGGCAAAAATTGGGTTTTCTTTCCCAACAACCGGCCAGGAATCAACTCATCGCCGGCATTGATTTTGTCCTTAACAGAAAATATTAAACGGGATTTTTATTTAATAGTTTCTCGTGACCACCGTTGTTTCAAAATCAACTTTTGCCCGTTCCTCTTCCCTTACCGCTTCGTTGGCCTGGCTTAAAGTAAAGTCAATCGTGACAACCTGCGGATAAAATTCTCCCTGAGACCGGCATTCAAAGGAACAGTTGTCAAGCTTAACCTGATCGCTGGTAAGATTGGCGCCGTTGGAAGCAATCAGCTTGTTTTCCAAATCACAACTGAAAACAATCTCATCACCATTAAGCATTTTAATGGTAATATTGTTGGTGACGATGGGCGCGGCCGGCGGAACTTCCGGACAGCTGCTTGTAACCTCCTGTGAACCCCTGATTAGCCGCTCCATCACCGCCAAAGTGTAATCGCCATTCTGTTTGACGGTTGTTAAGGCTTTGGTCTTGGTTGAGCTACGGAAGGTGGTAAAAAACATATTGGAGATAACCACCGCCACCACAACCAGCAGCCCGGCTACAACCAGAACTTCAATAAGGGTAAAGCCGTTGGATTTTAATAATTTCTTTTTTTTCGCAATCATTTATTTGCTTAAATAGGTTTCCAGTTTTGACTGATGGACTCCGCGGCTATCGCTCCAGGAAACAGTCACTTCAACGTGCATTTTCAATCCATCCGGGCCCGATTCATCCGTATAAGTTATCTCTCTTTCGAATTTAGGGTTACTTATCTCCGGCAAGACCGGGCAAAGAGAGTCAGGATTTTCCCAAAAAGCCGCCTCATTTTTTTCTTTGCATTTTCTGGCCGACTCCAATGACTCCTGGGCGTATTTAGTTGCTGTCTGCTGGTCCCTGGCAAAGGCCGAGTTGTTAATCGAGGAGACCGTGACTTTAACCAGACCCAAAACCACCAGAACCATCAGAGCCAAAGCGATAACCACTTCAATAATTGACTGCCCTGAAACCGTATTTTTATTTTGCCATTTTTTTCTCATTTGATTTCTCCTGATTTCGTGACGGTAATCGTTCTTGTTTCGTTAAAACCGGAAAGAATAATCTGCATTTCATTGGTTCCG
>Ga0265297_10012208_pt1 | contig 10356 bp, 4 predicted proteins | sample Munlanlwell13791_FD_192502 | JGI IMG/M metagenome (GOLD analysis project Ga0265297, IMG submission 192502) | Leachate microbial communities from a municipal landfill in Southern Ontario, Canada - Leachate well 137-91 | ecosystem: Engineered > Solid waste > Landfill > Unclassified | place...
CCTGAACGGATATTGGCATTGCCGACCACTTCAAATTTCGCGTTAGTGGAAGTTGTGTTCGCGCCAATCACAACCGCATATCCGACATCCAAATTCGGATATCCGATTAAACTGTTCGTTGTTGTAGCCCACCAACTTCCAGCCCCTCCGCTTCCACTCGGCCAAACAGTTTGTGTCACTCCGTTTAAAGTGATTGATTCCGCGACAACCGAGTTTGAATTTACGGTTGTGAGATATGCTAAATTACCGTTTAAATTTGTAATCGTGGACGAAGCCGCCGTTGTGGTTGTAAAAGTGGATGTGCCTGTGACAGCCAAGTCAGAATAAAAAATAACATCTCCAAAAATTCCCAATGTTCCGCTCGCGCTCACGTTTCCATCCGCGTCCACATAAAACTTTCCGGCGCCGTATCCATCCGCGATTCCGGTTGAAAAAGTCGTTCCTGTTAAAGTTGAGGTTGCCGAATTGCTTCCGACTGAAAGATTGCCCCCTGAAATTGTAAGTTTTACGGATGGATCGGAATTGCCAATGCCTACATTGCCGACAGAATCAATTCTCATACGCTCGGTAGCATCAGCGGACATTGTGTTGTCGTGCGTTCTAAATATCAAAGCGCCCGCGCTCAATCCTGACTCAGAAACTCCGATAATTTCCGCTTGTCTTCCAACTCCGGAACTGGAAGATTCTAAAATTATTCTCGCGCCGGTTTCCGAAATTGGCACACCGGATACTCCTAATCTTAATAAATCATAGTATCCGGAAGGCATCGGGTCGCTTTTACTTATGTGCAACATTGCAGTTGGCGAAGTCGCGCCGATTCCGACTTGACCGCTGTTGTCAATCGTAAATCTGTCTTCTGTTCCCAAATCAGTTGAGGAAGAAATTTTGAATTTGCCACTGTCATCATAATCCGTCCCTATCGCCCAATTCCATTCGCCATTGCTGGTTGAAAAAATTTCTTTCGCGTCAGCCAAATAATTATTAGTAAAAATTGTGCCGCTCACGGAGACATTTCCTGAAGCGTCAATATAAAACTTTCCCAACGCGTTGGAAGAATCTTTCGCGATTGTTAAAGAATTTTTTGTGAGAGTAGAAGTGGTTGAACCGTCGGAAACAAAATAATTTCCGCTCACTGTCAAATCCGTAAGTCCGGTAATACTGTTGCCTCCCATTGCGATATTTCCAGCCATTGTTCCTCCAGCCAAAGGCAAATAATTTGACACTGTGATTGTGTTCGCGACCATCGCGTCGGTGATGGAATTGTCAGGCAAAGAAACTCCGTTTAAAACAAATAGGTTAGAAACATTCGCAGTGGAAATTGTTGATGATGTAAACGTTGATGTGGCGAAAGTGGTAGTGGCGGAAAAAGTCCAAAGACCGGATACTGTTTCATCCTGATTTAAAAACGCTATAACATTCCTGTCAACCAAAGACGATGACGCGACTTTATCGTTTGTTGTAATTTGTAAAAGTTTGTCATCGCTAATACTGCCGGCGAGCATTATGTTTGTTAAACTTCCAATTGGTAGATTCAAACTGCTTGAAACGGTCAAACTTCCGATGTTCGCCGTGTACGCGGTTGAGCTGGAAATCGTGGTGGTCCTGAAATTAAAATCGCCCGCGCTGTTGGAAACAGGAATGTAAGTTGAAGACGATACCGTGTTTGTTCCGACACCATCCAAATATTTCGCGTTGAAAGCGTAAGGAACAGAAGTAATTCTTTTGCGCGGAGATAATGTTTCGCTTCCGACGCGAACTTCCAAATAAACCGTCGCGTTATCTTTAAAAATATTTTCGTCCAACGCGTTCGTGCTTGAACCGCCTATATCAACGCTGAATAATCCTGAAGTCGGAGTAACGCTGATGTAGCTTGGCGACAAAGAAGTTCCGCCTGCTGAATAAAGTATGTTCCCGCCGCTCGCCGCGTCATACAAAATAAAATACATGTTTTGCGTGGTGGTTGCCGCGGCGTTGCTGATAAGCAATTTTCCTTGATAAGTGATAATCGCCGGCGCGCTCGCGGCTCGCGCTTTTCCTCCAAAATCAAAAACGCAAAAACAAATTATGGATAACAAAATTATCCCAAATATCAAAAAAATTCGGGACTTTTTTCTCGCGTTCCCTATCCGAGTTTCTACCTTCATAAACTCCTTGTTCTGGATATGACTATCCACCGTATATTATACCATATTTTAAACGATTTTTTACGGCATTTTTTTAAAAAAAATTTTTAAAAATCTGTGGATAACTTTTTTCCAAAAATTTGGCTGAAACAAAACAAAAAAACGGCCTTTTTTCACCGTTTTTTGTTGTTTTGTTTTTTAAATTTAAAAAACAATTATTTTTTTTCCGCTTTTTTCAATTCCACATCAATGGAAATCGCCTCGGCATCCTTCCCTATTAAATCAATTTCATTTGATTTTAATGTCTCGTAAGCCGGATGGTCGTATGTGACATAATAACGGTTGTCACCAGCCAAAAAATAATATCTTCCGCTATTATCAGTAACTTGAGTGGCGACCAATTTATTAAATTGCGAACTGAAAAGACGGGCAACCGCTCTTATGATCGGTTTTTTCGTGTCCGCGTCGTAAACAATTCCCCAACTTTTTGATTTTCTGCGCCGCGCGAAATATTGCACGATAAAAAATATAAATAAATGTAAAAATAACAAAGCAATAATATACCACTTTGGAGAAATATAAACCGAAACAGCCGTAATAATAATACCTATCCAAGACACAACCGTTTGGAATCTTCTGCCCCACTGCTCCCAAACAAGACGCTTTGGTTTTTTCACTTCGCCGGCCGGATCCAAAGGTATGGTGGCTGTAATTGACGCGTTACCCTCATTCACTTCAATAATTTCACCATGATAAATATCAGTTCTCTTGCCGTCATTTTTCAAGCCTGCCAAAAGCGACGACGGAAAAACAAAATTTCCTTTTGTCACTTCAATTCTATATTTTCCAGGGTCGGCCGCGAAAACATAATGCCCTTGAATATCGGTAACTTTTGACTGAATTATTTTATTCGTGATGGAGTTGATTAAACGAACAATCGCCAAGTCAACCGGTAATTTATTAAGCGAATTGTAAACCAATCCCCATTTTTCTCTTTTGCGCGCGCCAATAAGCATAAGCGGCTGTAAAAAAAGCAAACGCAAAAACGGCAAAAAATCCAACCAAGAAATAAGCGGAATGGTTATTGCCGTGATGGCGGCCGCTGAAACAGGCGCCACATATTGTTCAGTGGCTTTTTCAACTTGCGGATTATCGGCGGCTTCTTGCGCGGTTTTTGCCGTGTCGGTAAAATCTTGAAATGAAACTTGCGCCGCCGCCTTTGTTTTTTCCGCTAAATTTTTCGCCACATTTCCTATGTTTTTACCTAAAGTCGCGTTTGGGTCTATAATTTCCGCAAGCGCCGGAGGTTTGGCTATTAAATTCAAAGTAATGTTAATGACATTGTTATTTACGGAAAAATTTGCAGTTCTTCTTTCATAATATCCGTCTTTTACCGCTGTAATTGAATAAATCCCGTTTGGAATCATCCATCCATAAACTCCGTTCGCGTTTGTAAGAAGAGGATTTGCCTGACCGTAATTTTCCATCAACGCTCTTTGCCCATTTTCCGATAAAAGCGTTATTTGCGTTTTACCTAATCGTTCGCTATCGGCTCCGAAAACATCGCCCCATTTTAAACTGGAAATTTTAAAACTTACGGAATCGTTTTGCCCGCCGCCATAATCAATTTCCACATACACTTCATGCTCTCCTATTGGTGGAAAAGTAAAATCGGAAAAATAAATTCCGCTCGCCGAGTCCAAAACAAATTGATGATGCTCTGTTCCGCCGATTTTTATTAAAAAAGTTTTCGGCTCGCCTATCAATTCTTCTTTTTTAATGCCAACCGCCAAACTCGTTCCTGCGAGGCCGGTAATTTTATTATCTAACAAAACAAGATTTAATTTTCTATCAGCGGCTAAAAATATCAAATCGCTCAAAGAAATTTTCGCGAATGTCGGAACTGTTTCAGCCGGCGGATTATATTCATCATTGTCCGCGGCGTTCTCGCATCCAAGGTCCGCGGGAAAATCAACAAGTCCGTCGTTGTCATTATCAGCGCCGTCTTCGCATAGAGGAGAGGCGGCTCCGCCAACCGGCGTCTCTCCGGCCGAAACGCACTCAGCAAAACCGGAACAATCACCGTCAGCGCAATCAACTTTTCCGTCTCCATCATCATCAACGCCATTGTTGCAAATTTCCTGTCCGGTTCCCGCGGGACCGACTTGACACAAAGCGGAACCTACGCAATCCGCATCAAGACAATCTATTTGTCCATCAATATCATCATCAATTCCATTATTGCAAACTTCGGCAGGAGGAATTTGACAGCTCAAACTCGCTGAACAATCGCTATCCGCGCAGTCCGCTTTTCCGTCTTCGTCATCATCAACGCCATTATTGCAAACTTCGGCAGGAGGAATTTGACAGCTCAAACTCGCTGAACAATCGCTATCCGCGCAGTCCGCTTTTCCGTCTTCGTCATCATCAACGCCATTATTGCAAACTTCGGCAGGAGGAATTATTTTTCCGCTTTTATAAGTTCCTGCGCTGTAATTTCCGGATGTGTCAAAAGAAAAAACCGTGTAAAAATATGTTATATTCATCGCGACATTGTTGTCCGTAAAACTTTCTCCGGCGCCCGTGTACATCAAAGACCCGTCGGTTGAATTGGATGAAGCGCTGCCGATTTTTCGCAAAACTTTCACTCCCATAAAATCAGGCGCGGTCGTCAAACTCGGGTTTGTCCATGTTAAAACCATTTTATTTGACCCAACGTTCAATTGTAAATTTGAAACATCAGGCGGAGGAACGTTGTCTTTTAAAGTTAAAAATGTCGCGTCAGACGAAGCGGCGCTGTTACCAGCGACATCGGAAGAAACAACTCTGTAATGATAAGTGGTGTTGGACAATAAATTCAAAAGCAAAAGATTGTGGGATAAAACAAAATTTGTGTCTGAACTTATGCTTCCATAACCATTTGTAAATCCGTAATTAACTTGGCTGTTTGCGGATTCATTTGTTTGCCAAAAAATTGAAGATGTCGTTATGCCGGGAGTCGCTGTGATTCCGGAAATAATAGGCGGGGTATTGTCGGGAGGAGACAAAGTCGTAAAAGTTCCGGTGTAATTTGATGTTTGATTTCCGCTGTCTGTCACGGAAATTTTGTAATAATATAAAACACCAGAGCTAAGGCCGCTTAAATTTGTTTGATACGTTCCTGACACGACTCCGTTGTTTCCGTAAGCTGTTGATACTCCGTAAACAAAACCGACTGCGGATATGCCTTTATCATCGGACGCGTTCCAAGTTATTGTTGAGGTTGTGTAAGAAACCGAAACCGCGACATTTGAAATTGAAGGAAAATTGTCAACCGGAGGCGGCGTGGGAGTTGTTCCTCCCTGTCCTTGACCGGGCTCTGTAACAGTAAAACCAACATTGATAATTTGACTGTCCGTAGCGGCCGAAACTTTTTCAAATTGAAAAAAACAAAATAAAAAAAATCCGACCGATAAAATAATCGTTGATAAAAAAAATAAAATAATTTTTGGCCGAAAAGACATAATTTAATTTCCAAATTTGCGTTTGCGTCTTATTTCCCTAATCATTCGCCGTAATATAATAAACATCGTCACAAAAAACGCCGCCGCGCTCCATTTTGGAAAATACCAAATATAAAAAACTTTTGAAATTCTTTTTTCCGACTGGCCGTATATAATTCTCATTTCCGTTTGATACAAACCAGGCCATTTGATTTTATCGCCTATTTTTACTTTCCCGCTGTTAAAACGAATCGCGCCGGCCAATAATGAATTGCCTAAAAAAACAGGCTGTCTGAATATCTCTTTGCCTCTCCAATTCTTTATTGCCGTCTCGCCGGTTAACGCGACTTCAATATTCCCTTGATTTTTTAATTCCAAAACAAACGGCCATTCTTTGTTCCATGTAAAATTACGGCCTGTCCATTTTACAAAATTCGCGTCTTCGGTGATATTTCCCGTTATTCGCAAAGTTAAAAGAGCGACCAAACGGCCGGATAATCCGACTTGGTTTGAATTTTCAGTTTGAATTTGTTCAACCGCCAATCCCAAATAATGCGACCCTGGAATAATTTGTTTGGGAATTTCAATTAAAAATTCCGCGTTTTTTTCTTGCGAAGCGCCGACTGTTATTTTGTTGGTTTTCGGTTTTACCCATTCTTCCGCTTTTTCAATTCCGGAAAAAAACAAAGGCCGTCCGTATTCATCTTGTTTGGCTCCTAAAACTTTTAAGTTCAAATCAACTTTTTGCGCCTCGTCATTTTTAATTTTTATAATTAAATTTTGACTCGCTCCCGGCTCAATCGTCACATTAAAACGCGCCGGACTTATAACCAACGCGTCCGCGTCTTGAATTAAAAAAAACGAGGAAAAAATAAACAATATAAAAAAATATCTTTTTTTAAACATAAAACAAACCTGTTTTAAATTTAAAAATTACCGGAAACGGTTAAAACAATTGCTTGGCTATAGCTTCCTCCAACCGATGTATCGCTGATTGACGCTTTGAAAGTAAGGGTTGTTTTACTGTTTGTAACCGGTTCGCTTGAAGAAGCCAAAATCAGTCTTTCCGCTATCGCCCTGTCATTTGTAAAAGCTCTGTCAACGCCTGACACGGATAAACCGTACTCTTCTGAACCGATTGTGATTATTCCATCGCTTACATTCGCGATGCTTGTTCCGCTTACTCCTCCGATGGAAAGAGTATAGCCGGTGCCGGCATCGCTCCAAACAATAGCGTCAGCGCTTGCTGTTTTTATCGCCGTTGCGCTCAAAGTTCCCAAACTTAAAGAAGACGCGCTTACTTTCATGCCCAACTCCATCGGCTGGTATCCGCCACGCGTTTCATAACTCGTGCTTGTCGTAAAACCAATCGGCGATTCATTAAAAGTTCCTCTTACGCCATAATCTCCGCCACTGATAACTCCACCGGTATTCACGCTATCCGCGTAAATATAATAATCGCCAGCGGACATCTCGCCACGCGAACAAAGAGGATAAAACGACAAAAACAAAGCAAGTAAAAAATAAATTGGTTTCAAAACTTTCATAAACAAATAAATTGAATTCCCCCCGACAAAATCGGGGGGAATTCTTTGGTTCTGGTTATTTCTTTTCCGTTTCAACCGGTTCGCTCACCCCGATTAAACTTCTAATTTTCGCGGACACATCTTTATTGTCCGGATTCAAATCTTTCACTTTATAATAATACTGCAACGCCTTTGATTTATCTCCATTTGTTTCATACAACATTCCGAGAGCGAAAAGCGCGTTGGAATAATTAGGCTGCAAACGAACCGATTCCAGCCAAAGCGCCTCGGCGTTCTTCATATCGTCCGTTTGGCGACGATTGTAAAGAAGCCGTCCGAAATTGAATAATACTTCCTGATTATCCAAAGCCGATGATAAAATTCTTTGATAAAGTTCAATCGCTTTGTCAGTTTGCTTGTTTTGTTCATGAACATCCGCCAAGCTCATATACGCCCCGACATAATTCGTTTTCAAATCAATGGCTTTTTGATAACTTTCCGCGGCTTTCGTCAAATCCTTTCCGGCGACATAATTATTACCCAAACGCCACCATAAAATCGCGTTGCTACTCTCCAAATCTTTCGCCGTGTTTAAAGATTTTATCGTCCACTCGCGCGCTTCAGGCACAACCAATGAAGCGTTCTCATACATCGTGGCTAAATTTTCCCAAATTGAAACGGAATTCGGAGACAAATCAGTCGCGGTTTTCGCTTCGTTCACGGCTTTGGCAAGCAAATCAGCCACGGCCATCACATCAACCTTATCTCCTTTTTGCGTCGCTTCGGCCGCTTGCATCAAATACACCTTCGCCAAGGACACATGATAAGTGTCAAGATTATTTCTTTTTTGCAAAACATCTTTCAATCTTGTTTCAGCTTCTTTATAATTCGCGCTATTCAAAGCCGCGACATATTCTTTATCCGCCATATAAAATCTCGCGCCCAAAACTCCAACCATTATCACTGTCGCCATCACAACTATCAAAGCGAATGAAAATGTGAGATTGTATTGAGGAGTGTCTTCTATGGCGAACTCTTTTTCTTTTACGACTCCGTGTCCCAAAAGTCCGAGACCTGAAATTATCAATCCTAAAAGCAACCACCATAACCACCACAAAGTCGGTCCGTAAAAATTAGTGAACATTCCTATCCAAAGAACTATCCACGCCACTGCCGCGAGAAAAACATCAAAATGAATATCAACTGAAGCAAGGCGCAAGCTCGCGGCGATGTTTTGGACTAAATCCGAACCGCGTTCTTTCAGCCATGTATGAAGCACATGCCCGAGCACGAGGAAAAGAACAAGCAACATTGACAAAACAAATGTTATGCCGCCTTCGGACATAATTGCGAAAAATGAACTGAACGGTTGACTGAAACGCAACGACCATGTTAAATCGTTGTAATTGAAGTCAGAACTTCTGAATTTGGAAAAATCAATTCCAAAAGTTCCCGGGCCGCTTCCGAAGAGAAAACTTTTCGCGCCTGAAAACATTGTTTTGTAAGCGATTGTGAACGACGGACCCGAACCCAAACCGATTTCCACCGGCACCGCGGTTTGCACGCTTTTCGGAATTCCAAAAATTATTGCGATAACGACTATAATCAAAGAAGTGAACAGCACAGAAAGCCACCCTGTCCGCGCTTTTTTTATCAAACTGATTCCCAAAAGCAAAAGTAAAATCAAACTCGCGAGCATCAGCCACCAAAGCGACTTAAAGTTTAAAAGCGTAAGAACCGTAAAAGATAAAATCATTACGAAGAAATACGAAAGCGCTCTGCCGACACCCAAATTTTTCTTGATAAGAAGACCTGCTGACAAAGTGAAAATCACGATAAGCCAAAGCCCGAACAAACTGTTTGTGCTGTCTATTAAATTATAAATATCTTTTAGGAATGGAATTTCAATGTGAAAAACCGCGCGCGCGACAAACATCAAAGCCGTGATTCCTCCAACCGCCAAAAGAGTTTCCAAGGCGGCTCTCCAACGCGCCGCTGTATTTAGATGATTAACAAGAATAAAATAAAACAAAGCAAGGAACAAAGCGAAAATAAAATTGAAAGTGAAAAATTCGTTTCTGCCCATGAAACTATCAAACAAACTGGAAGAAAATAACGACGATATTAAAATAAAAACCAAAATCGCGAGAATCGGAATATCAATAATGGAAAATTTAAAAACGAATTTTTTTGACAAGACGGCTCTACCCGCAAAAAGCAAAAGTTGCAGGCAAACCAAACCCATAAAAATGTATTGCTTCGGCAACACAAAATAATTCAACAAACTTTTGTCTATGAGCAAAGGCACGATTGCGATGCTCAGCAAAAGAATCACGTAAGAGGCGATGTCAAAAATTTTGACAAGCCGACTTTCCGAAATTTGAGGCATATAATTTAAATTAAAAAATTAAAAAATTATTTTATATTACATATTATATCACAACTCGCGTTCATTTCCAAAAAATTTTCCACCAAATTATCCCAATCCTTTCCAAATTTCATAAAACCATATTTTCAATGTTTCCGCGACCGCCGAATTCTCAACCTTTATTCCGGCCGGCGGGCCGGTTTTACAGTCTATTATAACGGCTTTTCCTTTCCACAGAATAAACGCGGCCGGCAAATCGCCTTTTTCTTTCGGCCATAATTTTATTTCCGAGTTCGGCAAAATATTTTCCGGCGCGCCGCAGATGATTTCTTTTTTTGACGCGTTGAACGCAACGGAATTCCAAACCGGAAAAATTTTTATAAACTTTTCATAAGAATAAAAAACGAACAAATCGTTTTTCAATCCGGCGGATGTCGGTTCTGTATTTTCCAAATCCGTTTTTATTTCATTTATAATTTTTTCAGCCGACTCAGCGCTCGCCAAAGAAACAAGCTTGGTTTTAAAATTTCCGAAAAGCAAGGATGTAAATTGGCTCTCCGCGTTCGCAAGTTCGTTTTTGATTTCGCGCCACTCTTCAGCTTTGTCATCCGCCAAACTTACCAACCTATTGTAATCAACGGCAATAAACTTGCGCGTTCGTCCTTCTTTGATTTCATAAATCAAATTTTTTTTCTTCAAATCCGGCGCGATATGATAAACATTCGTTCTGCCGACACCGGAAACTGACGCGACCTCGCTCGCGGACATTTTGCCGAATTTAAATAAAGCTAAAAATACGGAGGCCTCTTTTTCCGTCAAGCCAAACTTCTTCAGAAGATTATTGACATCAAGCATAG
>Ga0265297_10012211_pt1 | contig 10355 bp, 9 predicted proteins | sample Munlanlwell13791_FD_192502 | JGI IMG/M metagenome (GOLD analysis project Ga0265297, IMG submission 192502) | Leachate microbial communities from a municipal landfill in Southern Ontario, Canada - Leachate well 137-91 | ecosystem: Engineered > Solid waste > Landfill > Unclassified | place...
CCGGACCACCCGCCACTGCACGGCACTCTTTCCCCGGGTCGCCCCCACACCGATGATAGCCCCGTTGATGGCGTGCGTTGACGAGACCGGAATACCGGCATGGGTGACGGAGACCAGGATCGCGCTGCTGGCGGTTGCGGCACAGAACCCCTGGTACGGCCGGATCTTCGTGATCTCTTTTGCCATCTTGTCCACGACCTGCCAGCCCCCGAAGCAGGTGCCAAGACCGATCGCTATTGCTGAGGTAAGGACCACCCACAGCGGGACATCGAATGTCATAAGGATGCCGGATGATACGAGCAGTGCCGTGATGACACCGACTGCGTGCTGCCCGTCGTTGCCACCGTGGGCGGTTGCCTGGACGAGACAGGCAAGGACATGGAGGGGCTGGAAGATCCGCCGCATACGGTTCCGGCGGGAATGTCGGAAGAGGTGGATGACGAGGAGATCGAAGAAAAATGCTCCCGTCATACCGATGATGGGGGAGATGAAGATGAAGAGGACGATGGCGAGGAGGCCGGAGATCTTGATGATCCCAAATACCATCAGGACCGGGATGATCAGGGCAGCGCCGCAGATTGCCCCGAGCATGGCGCCAAGGCGGATATCCTCGTGAAAGGATGCGACGAAGAGGCCGAGCAGGACTGCTCCGGCCGCACCCCCGATAAGGGCCGCGACAACGACTTCTTCTATCTCAAGTCCAGTGGGCAGGAGCATCGCGGCGGGACCCATGACGGCAATGCCGGCCCCGAGAAGTCCCCCGACCATGGCGTGGCTGCTCGAGATGGGGATCCCGGAGCGGGTAGCCACGAAGACGAGGATGATCGCCGCCCCCATTGCTACGACAATCGAAAGCGGGGTGAGCGCCTGCGAGCTGACGATGGCAGTCCCGATCGTTGCGGCAACGGCGGTCGTGAAAACGAACGGCCCCGCGATGTTGCACGCGGCCGTCGAAATCACTGCTTTGAACGGCGACATGGCTTTTGTCGCAACAACGGTTGCGATGGAATGCGAAGCGTCGTTCAGCCCGTTCACGAAATTGAGGGCCAGGGCCAGGATGATCCCGAAAAGGACGATAGGCTCCATGAGGGTCACGAATGGGCCATCGCGATGTCGTGCATCACGTGGCCGACATCGTTGCACTTCTCCATCACCTTAGCGAGGCCCTCGTAGATGTCCTTGAGCTTGATGATCATCAGGAGATCCTTTGTCTTGAACAGTTCGAGGATCGCCCGCGACAGGAGCTCGCTCGAGAGGTTATAGAGACGGCTGATCTCCTGGGTATGCGCCTTCACATCCTCCGTATTTTTCAGGGTTGAAAGGCTCTTTACTGTGTGCCCGATCTCGGTACTGGCAAGCAGGATGAGGTACGAATATTCCTTGAGCACGTCATTGGTTGCCGGGATCTCGTAGTTGCAGAGCTGGTGAGTGACCCAGTCGAGCCGGTCGAGGACATCGTCAAGTACCGGTGCAAGCCGGGCGATCTCCTCGGGTTCGAGCGGGGTGATGAGCGATTCGTCCAGCTGTTCGAAGATCCTGCGCGTGATCTCATCGCCATGGTGTTCAATCTGGCGGACCTTGTGTGCTTTCTCGGTCCCGCCCGGAAGTTCGTGGGTGATCTCGTTGAGTGTTGACGAGGCTTCGCCAATCTTTTCGGCCATTTCCTGGAACAGGGTAAAAAAGATTTTGTCTTCCGGCAGGATCAGGTCACGGATGCGCATATTCTTCAGACTTACCCTATGCTCCTGACTATAAATAAGTGTGTCCGGGAGTGTCCATGCCCGGACTTTATACAGCCGTCCGGAACTACCCGTTCAGCGCGGCAGGGTCCGGGTGGGAACCCGGGCCGGATGCAGGTTCACGTTCCTGACACCTTCTGCCGGCACCACGATCTCGAAGAGGGCTCCCCTGCCCGGGATGCCGGTCTCCCGGATCGAGATGCCGGTGAACTCGAGGATCTCGCGGGTGAGGAAGAGGCCAAGGCCAGTGTTCTTCCCGAACCCTTTCTCGAAGATCCGTGCCTTCTCCAGCTCAGTTATCCCCTCGCCGTCGTCCTCGTACCTGACCTGCAGGCCATCATCGGCAGTGCGCCGGGCCGAGACGGTAATGTACCGGACATGTTTCCCATGCCGGATCGAGTTGTCGACAAGGTTCTCGAAAACCCGGGAGAGCAGGGGGTCGGCATAGATCTCGAAGTCCAGGTCGCGGGAACAGAGCCCGATTGTCTCGCCGGCCAGGAACTGCCGGAGCGATTCGACTATTTCAGAGAGGTTCTGCCACTGGGGTGCCCTGACACCGATATCCTCGTACTGCTTGGTGAACGCGATCTGTCTCTGGATGGCGCGGGTGGCGGTCTTGGCTTTCTGGATATACCCGTGGGTCTTCTCGTCCTGCACTCCCATCTCGGCAAGTTCGATGAAACCCTGGAGGGCGAGGATCTGGTTGTTGATGTCATGCCGGGTAACGCTCGTCATCAGGTTGAGCTTCCGGTTCGCGTCGGCAAGCGCCTGCTCGACCCTGCCCCGTTCGGCATTCTCCTTCGAGAGGTTCCGGTTGGCCATCTGGAGGTCCTCGACAGCTGCCATCAGTTCCTCGTTGAGCGCGCTCACGCGCTCGTGGGCCTCCTGAAGCTCGTTGTTCTTCTTCACCGCGAACTCGTAGGTGGAGAGGAGGATATCGAGGATCCGCGACCTGCTGAAGTTGATGGTATGCGGCTGGCCGTTGAGTACGTACTCGATATCCCGGAGCCCGCCGTCAGGGTCATCCCCCCGCCCGGTGGCAAGGACCGCATCGAGCCGGGAATAAACCTGTTCCGGGTCATAGGGCTTGACAATGAAGTTCTCTGCCCCGGCCTCGAGCCCCATGAGCACATCCGACGGGTCGTGGAGCTGGGTGACGAGGATGACCGGGGTCTTTGCGGTCAGGGGGTCGGACTTGATCTTCCGGCAGAGTTCGTACCCGTCCATCCCCGGCATGACGATATCGGTGAGAACGGCTTCCGGGGGGTTCGCATGGATTGCAGCGAGCGCTTCGACACCGTCGGCAGCAACAACAACCGACGCCCCCTCAATTTCCAGGAGGTGACTGAGGTACTCTGCCTGGGTACGGCTGTCCTCAACGATAACGACCCTCCTGCCGGGGAACCTGTTCGGTTTGCCCATGCCCTGAATCACCTCCGATAACCCGCAATCTCACTGCGCCATAGGAAAAAATATCCATTGCCCACGACGACTGGCGCACCTGATGCGACTGTTTCTCCCGCCCCGTTATTATTCATTACGATAATGATCCCGGGATCAAAAAGAACCGGTTTAAAAAACGGAGCCTGATGGACCCTCGAAAAGGGGCAATAGCAAAAAAACGGGCTGATCCCGGTTATGAATGGACCGGGCGGGAATTGAACCCGCGGCCTCTTCCATGCCAAGGAAGCGATCTACCACTGATCTACCGGCCCGCTCCTATCTACTAGGTTGCCATAGGATAAAAGAATTGTTCGTCACCTGCGTGCCGGTGACCTGTCGTACGGTCTTCTTTCCTGCCGGAAATACGGTATGTATTAGTACATCGCCGCCAACCTTTCTAAAAAGGAAAGGATTCTATGGTTCCACCAAGCGTACCGGCAGCCATGGCAGCGGAACGGGGGGCCTGATGCTCGGCATCATCGGGGGCACAAGCCTCCTCTTCTCCACGCTCCCCCGGCTCGAGAAGAAGACCGTGGCAACGCCGTTCGGCCCTGCCGATCTGCTCTGTGGCAAAGACCTCGTCATGCTGATGCGCCACCAGAACAGCCGCCCCCCGCACCGGATCCATTACCGGGCGAACCTTGCGGCAATGGCGATCGCGGGCGTCACCCGTATTATCGCGTTCGGGTCAACGGGTTCCTTAAAGACGGAGATCGCCCCCGGCTCGCTCCTCATCCCCGATGATTATCTCAGCATGACGGACATACCGTCCATCCACGACCACGCGATCGAGCACGTCCGCCCGGAACTCTCGGCAGAGCTGGCAAAAAAACTCCGGGATATCGTCCCGGCAGCCCGGTACGGCGGGATTTACGTCCAGACGCGGGGGCCGCGGATCGAGACGGTTGCCGAGGTTGAAGCGCTTGCAAAGATCGCCGATGTCGTGGGAATGACGGTTGCCTCCGAGGCAACGCTCGCCTGCGAGCTGGGGATGGACTTTGCTGCGCTCTGCACCATCGAGAACTATGCCAATGGTCTCGGCAGCGAGGTGCTGACGTACGAGCATATCGTCAACGTGGCAAAAGAGAACCGCAGCAGGACGGAGGAGATCCTGAGCGCAGTTATCAGGACCCTGCAGTAAACGGAGAAGAATGAGAATGGCTTCAGAAGATATGGACGGGATATTCGGGAAGAACCGCTCCCTGATGATCACCAATGTTGTTGCAGATGGAAAGAAGGTTGATATCATCGTCGATGAGAAGGGCATCATCACCGCTATCGGCGAGATGGCGGGACGTGAGTGGAAGGGAGACGAGGATTTCCAGATCGACGGGAACGGGGCAATCGCCCTCCCGGGCCTTGTCAACACCCATACCCATGCGGCCATGAGCCTGCTGCGGGGCTATGCAGACGACATGATCCTGCAGGACTGGCTCAGCCAGAAGATCTGGCCGCTTGAGGCCCATCTGAAACCGGAGGATATCTACTGGGGCACAAAGCTGGCCTGCATCGAGATGATCCGGAGCGGAACCACCGCGTTCAACGACATGTACTTCATGATGGACCAGGCGGCAAAGGCCGTCGACGAGACCGGCATCCGGGCCATGCTCTCGTACGGGTTCATCGACCTCTTCAATGCCGAGAAGCGCGAAGCAGAGTGCAAGGCAACCGAGAACCTGGTCTCGCATATCCGCTCCCTGAACAACCCGCGGATCACGGCTGCCGTTGGTCCGCACGCGATCTACACGGTCTCCCCGGAAGGCCTGAAGTGGTGCGCTGATTTTGCACAAGAGCAGAAGATCGGGATCCATATTCACCTGTCAGAGACCGAGAAGGAAGTGACCGACTGCGTTGCTGCGCACGGGAAGCGGCCGGCAGCACATCTTGATTCCTGCGGTATCCTCACGCCCCGCACGGTTGCCGCGCACTGCTGCTGGCTGGACGAGGCTGAGTGCAGCCTCCTTGGTGAACGGGGCGTCTCGGCAGCCCACAACCCGGTCAGCAACATGAAGCTTGCCACCAACCGGGCCATGCCCTGTGTCTCCCTGAAAGCAGCGGGAGCGAACACCTGCCTTGGCACGGACGGGTGCGCGTCGAACAACAACCTCGACCTGTTCGAGGAGATGAAAGTCGCAGCCCTCCTCCAGAAGTTTTTCTGGAACAACCCCACGGTCCTGCCGGCGCCGGAGGCCCTTGCCATGGCAACGGCAAATGGCGCGAAGGCGCTCGGCCTCCCCACCGGCCGGCTCGCTGCCGGCGCACCGGCCGACATCATCCTGGTCAGCAACCGCGATCCCTGCAACATCCCGCTCCACAATGCCACCTCGAACCTCGTCTATTCCACGAACGGCGGCTCGGTCGAGACCACCATCTGCAATGGCCGGGTCCTGATGCTCGACCGGGGCATCCCGGACGAAGCGTATGTCCTGAACGGGGCGGCAGAAGCCGCTTTCGCGCTCGTTGAGCGGGCACGGTCGGCCTGAACGGCGGAGCCGATCATGAGGCAGACATCCCGTTTTTCCGGAAAGACCGGTGCATGCCTTGCCCTCATCATCATCGCCTTCCTCCTGATTGCCGGGTGCACGGGATCGTACGGAACAAAAACCGTCCCCTCGCTGGACCAGAACACCACCGGCGAGCTGCGGGCATATTTCCTGGATGTCGGGCAGGGAGACTCTTCGGTGATCCTCTTTAAGGACAAGGTGATCCTGATCGACGCCGGCGAAACTGATCAGGGCGACACCGTGGTTGCGGCCTTAAAGAAGCTCGGCGTTGAAACAATCGATCTTCTTGTCGCAACCCACCCGCATTCCGATCACATTGGCGGGATGCAGAAAGTGCTGGCCAATTTCGAGGTAAAGAAAGTGCTCGATCCCGGCCTTCCCTCGACCTCGTCCCTGTACGAGAAGTTCCTCACCACCATCGACCGTGAACAGGTCCCCTATATCCCCGCAGAACGGGGACAGACCATCGATATCGATCCCTCGCTCCGGATCCTTGTCCTCTCGCCGCCCAAAGAACGGATTGGCGATGATCTCAACACCAACAGCATCGTCCTCCGGATCTCGTACGGCACCGTGAACCTGCTCTACACCGGCGATGCAACGACCGCTGCCGAGGAAGTCATGACAAAGACCGGTTATCCCCTTGATGCGCAGGTGATCAAGATCGGCCACCACGGGAGCTCGGGGGCGAGTTCGGCCGCGTTCCTTGCCCGCGTTACCCCGCAGGTTGCCGTCATCTCGGTCGGGAAAGACAACGATTATGGTCACCCGCACCGGGAGGCGCTTGAACGGTTCGCAACTGCCGGCGCCACGGTCTTCCGCACGGATACCGACGGAACGATCCGTGTTGTCAGCAACGGGAACACCTTCTCCGTGACCACCGAAAAGGGCGACTCGGGGTTCTGGAACGCGGCGGTCACGGCAACGACTCCAGTCCCCGCGACCCCGTCAGCAGGGACAACACTTCCAATTCCGGCAGTGTCCCTGAACGTGACCGATCTTGCCTCATCCATCCCATCGAATGTGACCTTTCCCGTTACGCTGCCCGCCGTCCAGATTGGAAATGCATCCGGTGTCTCTATCAGCGGGGTGCAGTTCGATGCACCGGGCGATGACCGGGAGAACCTGAACGGCGAATGGGTCATGATCGGGAACCGGGGGGATGAGCCCGTCCTCATTCTGGGCTGGACGCTCACCGACAGGACCGGCTCGGACACCTACACCTTCCCGGCCGTCCTCCTCCTGCCGTCAACCTCCGTCACGGTCTTCTCCGGCAGCGGGACCATGAATGACACGGCGCTCTACATGGGACGGTCATCACCGCTCTGGGGCAACAGCGGGGATCTCGCGATCCTGAAAGACGGTTCCGGCACGGTCATTGACACGAGGGCTGGCGAGGCGGACGCATGAAGGCAGCGATCGACCGGATTGACGAAGGGATCGCGGTCCTGGTTGACCGGGATGACGATAACCGCCGGTTCAGCGTTCCTGCATCGCTGCTTCCCCCGGACTGTCGTGAGGGAGATATCCTGACGGTCTCCTTTGAGCCGGATGAGGATGCGACCGCAGAAGCGAAAAGGGCCATCTCCGGCATGGTCCGGAAACTCAGCAACAACTCGTGAATCCAGCCGGGACTTGTTAACCGTCCTGATTCCGACAGCATTTTACCCTTTTACAGACAAATGGCGGTACTATGACCCACCACCACGAGGCCTTCGAGCACCACGACCACCCGGAACACCACGATACCCCGAAGACCTGCCGGCTCTGCTCATCCTCGTACTCGCACGAGGAGAACCCGTCCCACCTGGGTATCTGTAGGGACTGCGGGTACAAGATCCTGATCGTTCTCCTCATCATCATGATCTCGACGTCGTACATTGCCTGGTTCGGGGTTCTCTGACCGCTCTCTTTTTTGGATGGATACCAGTGAAGATCGCGTTTGTCGTATACGACAACCTCACCCTGCTGGACTTTGCCGGCGCCTACGACCCGCTCACCCGGCTGAAGACCCTGGGTTTTGTCCCTGACCTCACGTGCGATATCTGTGCACGAACAAATGAAATCCGTTCATCGGAAGGCGCCCGGCTGGCGGTTGACCGGGTAGCGCCCGATCTAACGGAATACGATTACGTGATCCTTCCTGGCGGCGACGGGATCCAGCCTCTGATGAAGGATCCGGCATTCCTGCAATGGATCGCGGTGGCATCGGAGAAGACGACGGTTGCGGCACTCTGCGGCGGCTCGCTCCTGCTCGGGGCTGCCGGATTGCTGAAAGGGAAGAAGGCGACAACGCACCCGCAGCTTGCAGGGTTCCTGAAACATTTCGCGGGAGAGGTCCTTCCTGACAGGATCGTGGACGAAGGGAGCATCATCACGGCCGGCGGCGTGACCTCATCCATCGACCTCGGCCTGTATCTATGTGAAAAGATTGCAGGCAGGGATGCGCGGGAGAAGATCGCGGCGCAGATGGATTACCGGAACTACCGGACGACCTGAGCATACCCTGACCGTCAGCAAATCCTATAAAAATCCTGCTGGCTCCGGACTCTGCGAAGCATATTTAAATCAAAACATATTTCTCGTTCTATCCCCTTTTTCGAACAGGGAAGATCGGGAGTAGTGTGATATTTTGCAGAAAAAACCTGTTCTTATTTTTCCGGCGGCGATCGTACTGTGTTCTCTCATCCTCATCCTGCTTGTTCCGGGAGTGTCGGGTGAAGAGTCATGCAATCTCATAAGGATGTGGGGCCCGGACAGCAGAGGGACGAACCTCACCGCCCACGGTATTGCTGCCGATGCTGACGATAATGTCTACGTGGCCGACACGGGCACCAGCAGGGTCCTGAAATATGGCTTTGACCGGTCTATCGTCACCTACTGGGATCTTACGGATGCCGAGTCCGGGCATGTTGGCATCCCCTACGGTATCGCAGTCGATGCATCCCATAATGTGTATGTGACTGACCGGAAGAACAACACGATCCAGAAACTCACCTATCGCGGGAACCAGGTCTGGGGGAGCGAGGGAAGCGGCGACGGACAGTTCTCCAACCCGACCGGCATTGCTGTTGATTCTTCCGGCAATGTGTACGTTGCAGACACCGGGAATAACCGGATCCAGAAGTTCCATTCAACCGGAACCTATCTCATGCAATGGGGATCGCTCGGGGCAACGGACGGGGTGTTCAATGCGCCGGAAGACGTTGCTGTCGATACCTACGGCCACGTGTACGTGGCGGATTCGGGCAACAACCGGATCCAGAAGTTCAGCCCCGACGGGACGTTCCTTCAGAAATGGGGCAGCATGGGGACTGCTGACGGTCAATTTGTTCACCCGTCCGGTATTGCCGTCGATCCCTCAGGAAATATTTACGTAGCCGATCTCACGTCACGGGTCCAGAAGTTCAACCCGGTCGGAGAACTCCTCTTTTCCTGCAACACCGGAGGGGAGACGATGGATGTTGCCGTAGATCCGTCCGGCCCAATGTACGCCCTCTGGCAGTCGGGCCCTGTCTGGAAGATCGGGAAGTACGGGACCGGGACCCCGACTCCCACGGAAACCCCCGTGCCTGCCAGGGCATTCTCCGTCTCTGTCCAGACCGCGGTAATCCCGTCCACGCAGGTTACCCCGGCCGTGACAATACACCCGGAAACTCCATCATCCCTCGCCACAGCAATGCCCGTTCAGTCCCCGGTCACGGCGGCCTCTCCGATCAATGCATCCGCCACGGATAATGCAACAACGAATGCGGAGCAGAATGAAGAGCCTGCAGGAACAGGCAGGCAGGCGGGAATACTGGGGAATATCCCGGAACAGGTATTGACCCTGCTACGAAACCTGTTCGTCGGCGGGAAATAATTTTTCGTTTCGTATGAAAAAGGATTATGCGGTCAGGACTTTATCCGCCTCTTCTAGGTGGAGGACCTTGATCGACTCTTCCCGCATCTTGAACTTCTGGATCTTGCCGGAGATCGTGATCGGGAACTCCTGCACGAACAGGACGTACCGCGGGATCTTGTAGTGGGCGATCTTCCCCTTGCAGTAGTCCTTGACATCCTGCTCGGTCATGGTCTGGCCCGGTTTCATCTTCACCCATGCGCAGAGTTCCTCGCCGTACTTGATGTCGGGGACGCCGACGATATAGACATCGGAGATCTTCTCGTGGTGGTGGAGGAACTCCTCGATCTCGCGGGGATAGATATTCTCCCCTCCCCGGATCACCATGTCTTTTAAGCGTCCGACGATCTTGAAGTATCCTTCGTCGTCCATCGTTCCGAGATCGCCCGTGTGGTTCCAGTGGTCCTTGTCAAGGGTCGCGTGCGTGGCTGCCGGGTTGTTGTAATAACATTTCATGACGCAGTAGCCGCGGGCGCAGATCTCCCCGATCTCGCCGGTGGGAACGATCTTGCCGGTATTCGGGTCGATGATCTTGAGCTCGGTGTGCGGGAAGGCCCGGCCGACGGTTGCTACACGGCGGTCGAGCGGGTCCAGCGTCGTGGTCATGGTAACGCCGGGTGCAGTCTCGGTCTGGCCGTACACGATCACGATCTCGCTCATGTGCATCCGGGTGTTCACCTGCTTCATCACTTCGATGGGGCAGGGCGATCCGGCCATGATGCCGGTCCGGAGGGAGCGGAGGTCGTACTTCGGGAAGTTCGGGTGGGC
>Ga0265297_10012212_pt1 | contig 10352 bp, 10 predicted proteins | sample Munlanlwell13791_FD_192502 | JGI IMG/M metagenome (GOLD analysis project Ga0265297, IMG submission 192502) | Leachate microbial communities from a municipal landfill in Southern Ontario, Canada - Leachate well 137-91 | ecosystem: Engineered > Solid waste > Landfill > Unclassified | place...
CCTAAGGCGGGACCGGATCGGGTTCATCTTCCAGTATTTCAACCTCTTTCCGCTGTTGAACATCATCGAGAACGTCACGTTCCCCATGATGCTGAAGAGCGGGAGGGGCGTGGACCCCGAGCGGGGGCGCGAGGTGCTCCGGGCCGTCCAGCTAGACGAGAAGCTCTTCACCCACACCCCGACCGAGCTCTCCGGTGGCCAGCAGCAGCGGGTCGCCATTGCCCGGGCGCTCATCAACAACCCGGACATCCTCCTCTGCGACGAGCCGACCGGCAACCTCGACTCAAAGACCGGGGCCGGGATCATGGAGCTGATGACCGAGCTCAACCGGAACGGCACGACCATCATCATGGTCACCCACGACCAGAACATCGCCGATTACTCGCGGCGGACCATCCGGATCTCCGACGGGAGGATCGTTCCATGATCTTCTGGGAGATCGCAAAACGGAACATCCGGCTGCACTTCCTCCGGTCGACCCTTGCCATGCTCGGCATCGTGATCGGTGTCGTGGCCATCGCCTCGATGGGCATCCTCGGGAACAGCATGGTCTCCATGGTCTCCGACAGCCTCTCGTCCGTGGGGGACAGCGTCATCGTGTACCCGTACACGGGTGGCGGCGGAGGGTTCGGAGGAGGCGGAGGGAGTTCCGAGAGCATGAAGATCACCGACCAGCAGTTCCAGCAGATCAAACGGGTCGTTGCGCCGGGCGTGGCGATACCGGTGCATTCAACGTCGGACCGCATGAAAGTCGGGGTGAGCAAGGATTATATCGTCGCATCCGTGTACGGGCTCGACCCCCAGTACCTCAAGGACCTCAACTTCGAGCTGACGGCCGGAAGCCTCAACAATGCCAATTCCGGGTGCCTGGTAGGGTCCACGTTTGCCAAGGACAACAACATCAAGGTGGGATCGCGGATCTCGATGGGTACGGACGGTTCGAAAGGGACCCTCCGCGTCACCGGCATCATCAAGGAGCGGGGTATGAGCTTCGACATCAGCACGGACAATGCCGTCATCGCCACCCAGGACTGGTTCGAGGGCACCTACGATACCGGGAAATACTATGACGAGGTCGTAGTCAAGGTGAAACGCGACCAGGACACGGCAGAGGTCAAGAAGATCATCGAGAAACAGATGAACAAGCGCGACAGGGTCGTGCTGGTCATCGACAGCAAGGCTACCCTTGCCTCCATCTACGAGACGTTTGGTTCGATCACGACGTTCGTCACGGCAATCGGCGGCATCTCGATGATCGTTGCCGGGGTCTCGATCTTCAATATCATGATGATGTCCGTCAACGAGCGGATCAAGGAGATCGGCATCATGCGGAGCATCGGCACGCAGAAGAAAGAGGTGATGAGCATGTTCGTGTACGAAGCTGCCATCATCGGGGTCATCGGCAGTGTCGTGGGAGGCATACTGAGTCTCCTTGCCGGGTACGCCATCAGCGCCCTGATGCTCCAGTCAACGAAATATCTCTGGACGCTCTCGACTGCGTCCTCGGTTCTCGGGGGCGTCAGCTTCGGGATCATTGTCTGCCTTGCCTGCGGCATCTACCCGGCCTGGCAGGCGGCGAACCTCAACCCCATCGACGCCCTCCGGCACGAGTGACCTCTCCCTCTTTTTTCCCGTGATCCTTATCTTTGGCAAGGTGCATACTCAGTGTTATGCGCCCTGCGGACCCGGCATGCACGGACCCCGACTGGAACGAGGTCTGGAAGGCCCGGCAGAACCTTCACGATTCGGTGAAAATCCCCGACGACCCGTCCCATAACTGGAACCGGAAGGAGAACGCGGAGCGCTACAACGCGAACTCCCGGAGCGCCTACGACGACCGGATCCGTCTGACCATTGAGGGACTCGATGTTAGCCCGGAGTCGAGAGTGCTCGACATCGGCGCCGGGCCGGGTGTCCTTGCCGTGCCGCTTGCGCACCGGGTGAAGGAGGTCTGTGCCGTGGAGCCCGGGGTGGGCATGGTCGCGGTCCTGCAGGAACGGGCTGCACGGGAGGGCCTCACGAATATTACCTGCATGCAGAAACGCTGGGAGGACATCGACCCTGCCAAGGATCTTGCCGGGCCCTACGATGTCGTGATCGCGTCGCTCTCTCTCACCATGGAAGATATCCGTGCGGCGCTCGCGAAGATGGATGCGGTGTGCCGGGGATCCGTCTGCCTGTACTGGTTCGTGGATATGCCTTTCTGGGAAAGGATGTACGCAGAGCTCTGGGGGCCCCTTCACGGCAAACAATACTTTTCCGGGCCCAAGGCAGACTGCCTCTTCAATGTCCTGTACCAGACGGGCATCTATGCGAACGTCGAGATGATGCCGCTGTCCAAGGAGTACCGGTTCGGCACCATGGACGAGATGGCAGCGTTCTTTGCCGGCCGGTTCGGCGTCACGACACCGGAACAGAAAAAGATCCTTGACGCGTACCTTTCCCTTAGGATCCGGCACGAACGCGACGGAGTGGCGATCTCCGGCAACTCGACGTTTGCGAAGGTATGGTGGAAGACCGCAACATAATAATCAAAGGGGTCTGCAATCCTGCGGGCAACACCCATCGCGATTTTTCAGATTTTTTCCGGTTTGAAAACATTTTCAGCGAAAAAAAATCCGGAATGAAAACCTGCCCCTGTCCGACCCCCCTTGGTTTCGCGTGGAGGGTTTTTTGAGGATCTTTACATCGCAAACTCCACACGAAATCAAGGTGTTTTTTGCATACCTGAAAAGGGGGGTCGGGCAGGGGCAAACCGGAAAAATTTTTGCGGGATGAAAAAATTTTTTGTAAAATTTTTTGTTCGCTGAACGGATCCGGTACTAAAATGATGATACCGGAGTATCGCACTACGGCTTCGCAAATGCAGGAGTCTGTTTCCCACCGGATACGAGGAGCTCCGGGTTCTGATCGCGTATGCAGGGGATCACCCCTGCTGCAGAGTGGAAAAAATCCAGGGGTTTTTTTCCCGGTTCTATGGATTAATATCTCCCCATGCAGATTGTATGAAGAGAACAGGAGTTTTAAAAAAATGTCAGGAGCACAAACAAAACGATCGCCGCTTGCCCGGCTGGTATTGTTCATGGTCTGCATCTCGATCGCCGGCGGCATCGTTGCCGGGACATACGCGTATGTGGCGGGCCAGCAGCAGCCCGCAACGCCCGCCAATGTCTGCAACTATATGATGGATTATGACTGCCACATGTACGGTTGCGATTATTGCGATCGCTCACAGCCCGACTGCGAAGCATGTGTCGATGACTGCAAGAAATATAGCTTCCCCGACTGCTATGGAAGCATCTGAGGGGGAGACCGGCAAGACACAGACCTGAAACCAATCAGCAGATGAACAGCGGTTGCCGGGGAAAATCCCGGCCGGAACACACGGAACCCGGCCATGAGCCGCAGGCGAAGATCGCTTGCAGCCCTGAACGTGGCCGTGCACATTGCAGGAAGCGGGGCGAGACTCAGGCGTTCCTGCACTGGCGTATGCAGTTCCGGCGACCGTTTCTGACTGGCAAGCACATGTGACAATAAAAAAATTTTTATGAGCAACAACGGGCCGCGATCAGATAAGAGTGCATATATACGGCGAATAAAATATGCTCATTGCATGATGAGGATCTTCGCACTCGTAATTCTTATTCTCGGGATCATTGTTGCGGGATGCACCAGTACCGTACCGCCGCAGGCCGCCGTTACCCCGGAACCGACGCAAACATCTCTCTACTACTATGGAAACGGCACCTTCGATGTCAACGGAACGCTCCAGCAGGTGAACGGAACCCTCCATATCCTGTCATCCCCGCCGGGTGCGGACATCTATATCGATAACGAATACCAGTGCCGGAGCAATTGCGCCCTCTCCTACCTCATCACCCCCGGCCGCCACACTATCGAGTTCCGCCTGGAAGGCTACGAGACGGTGGTGTACCCGGTGACGGTGGAGAGGGGCGGCATGGATGGGATTAACGTAACTCTCGAAAAGATGGGGAGCCGGACGGACGCTCCTGCAACAGCGACATCGTAAGGTCGGCCCGGGCAAAGAGGGGTCTTCCGGGGAGTCTCCGTCGGTGCTGGAAGGCGGGAAAAGGGTTGGGGCGCCGGGAAACCGGCCCCCCGTATAGCACCCCGTTTGCCAATCGGAGTCCGTATAATGGACTTCATCCTGGCCCCCATTTCCCGGGCCCGGAAAATTATCTTATTCGGGGAAAAACCATACAATAAGCCCGGATTCCTGCCCGCAAAATGCCCGGATGGAATTTTTCCCGTCGGAACTTTTGAAATATTTAATTAGCATCAATTGGGTGGCAAAAGTCGGATCCGATCGGGCTGCGGGAGGTGGTTTTGGTGGGGGAGGGGGGGGATCCGGGCACCCCCTCCCGGACCGCAGGGCTTTGCCGATGCCCGTGTTCTCCGCCCGGATGCCAACAGAACGCTGCTATACGTTACCTCACCAATTCCCGTCGTGAAACCCTCACCTGTTCCGGGAGAATTCCCGTGTTTTTCCGAATTATTACCTCTGCAAAAAAGGGGGTGAGGTAAAACTCGTACAACGGGGCACAATGCGTGCTCCGTTTCATCAGAAACGGGGCTTGAGAAGAACCATCAGGTCCTTCGAGGGGCCGGATTCCCTGCGGCCCTGGGCGAGGTAAAATGGTGGTTTGTCAAACGGTGGGGGGATTCGATCATTTTTTGTCTGGTTTATCCTGAGGATTGAATGGAGGGGGGGTAGGGGGTGTAACCGGTGGAACCATGATATTCTGAGGTATTGTGATGTTTTGTGGAATGGCAAATTGTGCTAAACGAATGAATGCTACACCATTATGATTTTCAATAATTTTAAATGCGGGAGTACTTGTTAGAGTATGGATACATGCATGATGAACTGAAAGTATCGCATCTTGAAGATCTTGATTTAATTCCATATCTTCAATAATTAATCCAATTTCTTTACACTTCTCTGTTGAAATATGACGAGCGTGTGATTTTGTTAATGCATGGTCTCCCAATTCCCGGATAATTGATGCAATTTTTTCATCTTTGCTTTCATCATCCTTAAACATTCCAGTTCTCAACCAATCTTGGACGATATCTTGCGACCACGCTATTGATTTCTGGCATTCGCCAAGTAATGTTGGATTATATTTTGCAATAATTGGTTGCCAAAGAGGTATTCGTGAGGGATCTTTTTTGCAATCATCAACAGCTTTCTGAAACTCTTCAATTACTCCATGAGCAGGCAAATTTGCAAATTGAGGATCAATGGGGCCCAAATTCGATTGTTTTCCCATTACAATACTTTTGCAAGAGCAGGCCATCATCGTTCCAGCGGACATAGATAGTTGAGGAATTATTGCTCTTACATCTGTACCGAACATTTTCCGGAGATAATCAACAATTGATTCAGTTGCAGCTAAATCTCCACCAGGTGTATGCAGAATAAGATCTAATCCTTTTGATCGATCTAAACCATGGATTGTTGTCATAAATCCATTCTTATCGTTATCATTGATAGCCGCGTCCGGGATACCGGGTTTTTGTAACCATCCTGAATAATAGATAATGACATTCCGGCCAGTAATTTCAGATAAATGTTTGAGATATTTTCGACGTAAAACATCAAACGGGCCAGCTGAACTGATTTGGTTTAATTCATTTAAAAGAGAATTCCAATCTGGCATTTATTCACCAGTGTGATGAGGAGGTTCTGTCCTCGATCTTATACGGGAGTTGGGTATTCCCTATTTGATAACTGGCAATTTCGCAAAGAATTTTTTCTCGTTCCGATGTTTCATATAAACCTAAAACCTTGAATCCCTCATCAATATCCTCAGGCTTTATCGGCATATATTGACCTTTTGTGTCGAACTTATAATTATTTTTTATTAAAGGAATTTTTTATGATTGTTCAGATCTGCTTCTACCCAACCCGCTTAATCCTCACCATCGCCTCTTTCAGCTTCTCCATCGAAGTTGCGTACGACAGCCGGATCCATCCCGGCGCATAGAACGCACTGCCCGGTGTCGCGGCCACATGGCCCTGGTCAAGCCAGCGGGAACTGATCTCCATGTCATCGCCATCGACTTTCAGGAACGCGTAGAACGCTCCCTGGGCGGGTGCGGTCTCGTAGCCCATTGCGTTCAGCTCGCCGATTACGTACTTACGCCGGCGGTCGAACTCCTGCCGCATCTCTTCGATGCACTGCTGGTCGCCCCTGAGGGCAGTGACGGCGGCGGTCATGGCAAAACTCGCCGGGTGGCTCACCGAGTGCTGCTGCACCTTGGACATCTCCTGCAGGATCGGGGCCGGGGCAACCGCGTACCCGAGGCGCCAGCCGGTCATCGCGTACGCCTTGGAGAAGCCGTTGATGGTAATGGTACGCTCGTGCATGTCGCCGATGCTGGCAAGCGAGACGTGTTGTGCGCCGTCATACACGAGCTTCTCGTAGATCTCGTCCGACATCGCATACAGGTCATGGTCAGTGCAGGCGTCCGCAACCAGTTTCTGCGATTTTGCGTCAAGCACGGCACCGGTCGGGTTTGACGGGGAGTTGATGACGACCATCTTGGTCTTTCCGGTGATCTTTTCGAGAAGGCGGTCGTCGATCTGGAACGTCTTTTCATCCACCGGGCAGTGGATGACCTTCCCGCCGGCCATCCGGATGCACGGCTCGTAGGAGACCCATGCCGGGTCGAAGATGATGACCTCGTCGCCCGGGTTCACCACCGCTGCCATGGCATCGAAGATCGCGTCCTTGGCCCCGCAGGTGACCATCACGTCAGCGGGCTTGCAGGGGAATTTATTTTCCGTTGTGATTTTTTCCGCTACTGCGTTCAGCAGATCGGGGATGCCGTTGCTCGGCGTATAATGGGTGTCCCCCCGGTTGATGGCATCGATGCAGGCCTGCTTGATATGCACCGGGGTATCGAAATCCGGCTCGCCGATGGAGAGGCTGATGACATCGATCCCCTGCCGCTGCATCGCCTTGGCCTTGTTGGAGATTGCAATAGTCGCCGACTCGGTGACGCCGGCAACCCTCTCCGACAGCGGCCTCATCTCAACCGCTTAACCATCTTGATGGCTGACTCGACGGCCCGCTTGGCGTAATCGATCCGCTCGTTGGCCTCGAGCCTTGTCATGCCGGGCCCGGAGATGCCGAGCGCAACAGGCTTGCCGAACTCGAGCGAGAGGTCGATGATCTTCCGGGCTGCGTGCTGCACCACGATCTCGTCGTGCTGGGTTGCGCCCTCGATGACGCAGCCGATGGTTACGACTGCGTCGACCTTTCCTGCGGTCAGCAGTTTCTTGATGGCCAGCGGCATGTCGTATGCCCCGGGGACATACATGCACTCGGTCACTTCTGCGCCGAGGAATGCTGCGTGCTCGCGGCCCTCGATCTCCATCATGTAGGTGATGTCGCGGTTGAACTCCGCGACAACGAATCCCAGTTTTATCGGGTTGGTATCACACATATCAGATCATCTCGTGTAAATGGTCATTAACTCTTGCGACCGGGCTACTTCCGGGCAGGCCCGGCATCCTCGAATCCCTGGCGCTGGCCGGTGCCGGCCAGGCGCTCGAGTTCTTTTGGGTGGAGCACGAGCTTCACGGCGTTCACTGCGTGCTCGCGGGTCCGCTGCTCCATAAGCCAGGCCAGCTCCCGGTCGTCCTTGGCCTCGTCCTCGTGGACGAAGACTTCGATGATGTGCGTGTTCGTCATGAGCTGGCACTGGATAAGGCCGGTCGATGCCTCGTGGGCGCACATCTTGTCCTTGTCCTTGCCCCCGGGCATGCCCAGCGCCATAACGATATCGCACCGGTGTTCCTCGATCAGTTTCTTGCAGGCAACGGGGAGGTCTTTTATCCCCGGCACCGTTACCCGCTCGATGGCCACGCTGGCGTGCTTCTTGAGCTCGTCGACAGCAATGGCTCCCATGTTGACGCGTGAGAAGGTGGTGTCCGCGACACCGACTCTCATCCCAGCACCTCGGCAGCAGCGCCGACGCCGCAGCCCGCGGGCTTGTACCCGCACTTCTTCAGGGCATACTGGGTCGCCGCAAGGGTTGCCAGGATCTCGGGAGCGCCGACAGCACCCATGCTGCCGATCCGGAAGATCTTCCCCTTGAGGTGGTCCTGGCCGCCGGCGATCTGGATGCCCATCTTCTTGATGGCGCCCCGCATGTCGTCGTCCTTGACGCCTGCCGGGTACTCGATGGCCGTCACGGTGGACGACGGGCTGTGGAGCGCATCGGTCTTCGGGAAGAGGGAGAGGCCCCACTCCTTTGCAGCTGCCTGGACGGCCTTTGACATCTTCCGGTGCCGGGCGATCCGGGCGGGAAGGCCTTCTTCCTCGATCATGAGGCAGGCCTCGCGGAGCGCGAGGAAGAGGGGGACGGCCGGGGTGTACGGCGTCTCCATCGGCTTTCCGCCGGCGCTCTTTTTGTACGCTGCAAGGTCGAGGTAGTACGGCGGGTTCTTGGTCATGCGTTCCCATGCACGGCCGCTCACCGAGATCATGGCAAGGCCCGCGGGGGCAGCAAGGCACTTCTGCGAGCCGGTGATGGCGATATCAACGCCCCACTTGTCCGCCTCGACAAGGTCGCCGCCGATCGAGGTGATGCCGTCCATCAGGAAGAGGGCGTCGTGTTTGCGGCAGAGCTTCCCGATCTCTTCTGCCGGGTTCCTGATACCGGCGGAGGTCTCGTTGTGGACCAGGGTGACGACCTGTGCGCCGGCCTCGAGTTGCGCCTTGAGGGCATCGAGGTTGAGCGGGGTGCCCCACTCGGACTTGATCTCGGTTGCCTGGCCATAGCGCTGGCTGATCTTATAGAGGCGTTCACCGAATTTGCCGTTGACAAAGCATGCTATCTTCTTGTCCCGTGCCACGTTGGCGATCGCGGCTTCCATGCCGGCAGTTCCCGACCCGCTGATAACAAAAAGGTCGTTTGCGGTACCAAAGGTGGTCTTGAGGACCCGCACGCAGTCGGCATACGCGGCACCGAACTCGGCGCTGCGGTGGTTTATTGCCTGACGTGACATCGCGAACCGTACCCGTTCCGGTATCGGCACCGGGCCCGGCAGCATCAGGAGTAATTCTTTTTCCATATGGATCTGCTCATAGTATTTTAAGATAGACGCAATATAAGTTTGGATAGCAGATATGGCAGACGTTGCTATTGTATCCGGATCCGCCTCAGACGCGGCGATCACTGACAAGGTAAAGAAAGTCCTCGACGCAAACAGCATCCCGTACGACGCCCAGATCCTCTCGGCGCACCGCGACCCCGACAAGCTGGACGCCTACATCAAGTCAAGCGATGCAAAGATCTTCATTGCCATTGCCGGGCTCTCGGCAGCGCTTCCCGGCGTCATCGCGTCGAAGACCGACAAGCCGGTGATCGGTGTCCCGGTTGCGGGCACGCTCAACGGTATGGATGCCCTTCTCTCCATCGCCCAGATGCCAAAAGGGGTGCCGGTTGCCTGCGTTGGCGTGGACAATGGCGACAATGCGGCGTGGCTCGCGATCCGGATCCTGAAGTTATCAAAGAATTAGAACCTTTTTTAAAAATCTCCCCTGGAGAAATCCATTTTAATGATATTATCCCCCCTGTGCACCACCTTGTCACACAAGGGGGACAGGGCGCATGGGGACAGGACGAGGCGGGTTACCGGTAATATGTAGTCATCCCACAAGGGAATGACCCGGCGGGGGGAAAGAGTTGTTGCGTCAGCGAAGATCCTGAATGGTTTCTCCAGAGCAGAAAATCCCTCAAATGATCATGATATTATGTAATCGGGTTTTATGAAAAAGAAAAAAGGAGAAATAAAAATGACTGTTTTTCAATATCAAAAATCAAAAAAATACACGGATTATGATACAATCTATGAGCAAAGCAGCGGCCCGGGCGGGCTGCAGCTTGCCGAATTTATTGCTGAAAAAATGAAGCTTGCGGCGGGCAAAAAACTCCTGGATGTTGGCTCAAACCGTGGCTATCAAACGTGTTTTCTGGCAAAAGAGTACAGGGTATTTGCCGTTGGTATCGATCCATGGGATGACAGGATGCAGGGCAATCCCATGGTCGACCATTTACAGAAGAATGCGCAGCACTGGAATGTTGAAAATTCGGTTCTGGGAATTAAAACCGGTGTCCCGGATACGCATTTTGCTTCCGGTTCCTTTGATTATGTGTATTCGACAACCGCCCTTGAGATGGTCCGGGTATCCCAGGGTATCGAAGGGTACATGGAGTGCCTGAAAGAAATTTATCGGGTATTAAAACCCGGTGGAACGTTTGGTCTTGGTGAACCAATGCACCTTGATGTTGAGATTCCTCCGGATCTTGAGCCA
>Ga0265297_10012213_pt1 | contig 10351 bp, 9 predicted proteins | sample Munlanlwell13791_FD_192502 | JGI IMG/M metagenome (GOLD analysis project Ga0265297, IMG submission 192502) | Leachate microbial communities from a municipal landfill in Southern Ontario, Canada - Leachate well 137-91 | ecosystem: Engineered > Solid waste > Landfill > Unclassified | place...
CAAATCCGGGAGATATTCCCGGCCGTTATAACAAACAATAATGACTGCTATTTTTTTAGACATAATTTAATCTAAAATAATTTCTCCTGAAATCAGTCCTTCAATTCCGGCCGCATTGGCTTCATCGGTATCCAAGCATAAAACCGGCGTAAAACTCGGGTCAACATGAAGATAAACCTGATGAAAAGTAATAGTTCTTGAAGGAGTGCTGATTTTTACCGAAACAAACTTTCTGCTGTCCAAATTATAATCTTGCATATATTTCGGCGTAGCGTGAATATGCCGCCACATAATCATAACTCCTTCTTTTAGTAAAACCGTGCCTTTTGGCCCGATCAATATGCAACCGCTAGAACTGCTTAAATCTCCGGAATGTCTGATTGGCGGATTAATACCCAATTTTTTGGCATCGGTTCTGGAAATTTCCACTTGAGTTTGTTTTCTCACCGGACCCAAAATTCTCACTTTTTCAATTTTATCTTTTTCCGTTTGAATGATAATTGTTTCCGAAGTGGCAAATTGCCCTTTTTGAGAAAGTTCTTTTAAATTATTCAATTCATAACCATTGCCAAAAAGCGCGTCCAAATGTTCGCGGCTTAAATGAATATGTCTGGCAGAAACTTCAACTGGAATTTCTATAGTCATAATTATTTTTTTACTTGAAATTTATTTAATAAACCTTCTTGAGCGCCAATTTTGGCAATCACTGAAGCGCTGTTTAAAATCCCCCAATGAAGCGCTTTTTGAATATCATTTTTATCGTAGAATAAACCGGCAATAAAACCGGAAGAAAAAGCATCGCCCGCTCCAACCGTATTTACGACTTTGGCTTTCTTGATTTTGTGAGAATAAAATTTATCGCCGTTATAAGCAAAAACTCCTTTTGATCCGGCGGTAATGGCGACGATTTTCGGCCCCATCTGATAAATTCTTTTTAATAAATGTTTAATTGACAAATCTTTGGTTTTCTTGGCTGATAAAACCAATTCTCTCGCTTCGTCTTCATTAAGAATCAAAACATCAATTTGTTTTAAAAATTTTGCTAATTTAAAATAGCCAAGCCTTAATTGAATAATTGAAGGATTCCAAGCTTTAATCGCTTTATATTTCAAAATCTGATTCAACATTTTTTCCCAATATCTGGCGCTTAAAGAAGAAATATAAATCCATTTTGCGGAAATATTTTTTGGCAAAGAATTAAGATCCTCGCCCGGTCCGCGATAAACAAAAATAGTGTGAGCTTTTTTATTTTTCAGAGTTGTGACAAGCGAAAAACCGGTACGAATTTTTTTATCGCGCTGAATAAATTTTGTTTCTATGCCCTGTTTTTTAAAATATTTTACCAATTCATCGCCCTCACTATCCACGCCAACTCTGACAATAATAGCTGTTTTTAGCCCTAATTTAGCCACTCCAACGCCCGTATTATCCGCTCCTCCGCCCCATGACCAATATGCTTCATCAGTATAGATTTTAGCCCCTAATTCAAAAGCGATTAATTTTTCGCACAAAGGATTCGGATTGTTAACCACTAATCCTTCGTTGGTATAAAAAATAATATCGCGTATGGCTCCGCCGATTGTAATTATATCGTATTTCATAATTGTCGTAAATTTATTTGTTAGCGCAAAACTGCGTTTAAATCTTGTGCTGTTTTTGCCCTAATCTCTTCTTGTATTTTATTTATTTCCTCATTGGTTAAAGTTCTTTCCGGCGAGCGGTAGACAATTCTGAATGTATAACTTTTTTTATCCTTGCCGAATTTTTCTTCATTTTCGTAGCTATCCAAAAATTTTACCTCTTCAATTATTGGAATAAAGTTTTCTGTCCCGACGGCTTTGCCGTCGAGGATCCTCGATGACGAAGTCATCGGGACAAAATCTCTTACAATTTCGTAATAATTATTCAAATTTATATTTTTATCAATAATAAAAGAAATGTCTCTTGTGGTTGCGGGATATTTACTGACTTCTTTGAATTTACTGTTTATGTCTTTGAATTGGCCGGTAATTCTCGGATCGTCTGACCAAAAAATTCTTATATCAGGAATTCCCATTTTCACCATTGTTAATCTTTCCACTCCAAAACCAAAAGCCCAGCCATTGTAAATTTCAGGGTCAATTCCAAAATTTCTTAAAACTTGCGTATGAACCAACCCGGAACCAACAACTTCCATCCAATTTTCTCCCATTTTAACATCCATTTCCACCGAGGGATCGGTAAAAGGAAAGGTGTCCACTAAAAATTTATACTCAATGTCTTTGCCGAAAATACTTTTTGCAATATCAATTTCAACTTCTTTTAAGTCGTCCAGGGTGATAATTTTTTGCGATTTTTTGCAAATATACAAACCGTCAATTTGATGAAATGCCGGAAAATGGTTTCTGTCAATTTCATCTTTTCTAAAAACAATTCCGGTTGATAACGCTCCAAAATGGCCGTCTTTTTCCAAAATTTCTAAAATATTTTTATCCCTCAAACAAACAGGCCACATAACCGTAGTTTGCGTTCTCAAAACATCTTTATCGGTGAGATAATAAGTATCGGTTTCTCTTCTGCTTGGATGGTCTTCCGGCGTATTCAAAACATCAAAATTTTCTTCAACTGAAACAATTCTTGGAAAATCAACCAATGCAAAATCCGCGAATCTCGGCAGTTTTATTATTTGATCAACCAAAATTTTAATAGGAGAATTATCTTTTTTCGTCAAATCCGGAAGTTTTAACAACCTTTTAATTCTTTCCGCCTTAACATCGCTTCTTTTATTGATTTCCTCAATTAAAGTATTTTCTTTTTCGTCTTTTATTATAATATTTTTTTGCATATTTTTTGACTTACTTATCTTAAAATTTTATCAACTCGTTCGCCTATTTTCGCCGTCTGAGGCAAAATATAAATACCGGTATGATCTTGGCCTAAGCCCAATTCGTCTTTGGCGCAAAGCATTGCTTCTGATTTTACGCCGCGAATAACGCTTTCTTTGATTTCAATGCCGCAAGGCAATTTTGCTCCCTTGAGAGCCAATGGAACCATTTGACCGATTTCTACATTTGGCGCGCCGCAAACTATTTCCATTTTTTGCTCGCCCGTATCCACAGTAACAATTCTTAATCTATCGGCGTTCGGATGCGGTTTAATATCTATAATTTTCACAACAATAACCTTTTCCAATCCTTTAATTGATTTTCCGGGTATTAATTTTAAATTCTGTAAAATTTTTTTAAGCCAATTATACATATTATTTTAAATCTTATATTTTCTTTGAGAAGATAAAAAGAAAAATTCCAAAACAACGAAAAATAAAACCAAAAATAAAAAATTCCACCAACGCAAAAGATCAAGCCCTTTTAAAATCAGCATTGAGACAATTACCAACCCCAGCCAAATCCCCTGGCGAAAGGCCAGTTCCACTTGAACAAAAATCGGTTTTAAATTCAATCTTGTTCGGATAATAAAACCAAGCAGCGAGGCCGCGCCCAAAATGGCCAGAAACAAACTGAAATAAAACAAAATAAAACCAACCAGTCCCAGCCCTCTCGGATTGATGAAAAAAATCACTGCCACCCAGGCCAGCCAGCAAATAATGGTTAAAATTGTCATTAAATTGAGATATTTTTTTAGGGTCATATGATTTTCATTTTAACATTTAAACATGGTAACATTATAAATTATATCATCTAATAAAAGACTTGACAAGAACGAAAAAATGTGATATTATTTTAACAAAGGAGGTGAGGAAAATGAGAACAAATTTGAGAAAGTGGTTTAAGAATTATCAAGGAAAAACCACCCAAATAGAGAACGAACTACACACGATTTTGAATCAGAGGGCAAAACAGCTCTTGATAAAAGAGAACCTTAAAAATAGGATTGTATCCGATATAGAAGATGTCTTTTTAAACCAAAAATGCGAGGAAGTCAAAAACAAATTAGCACCATTTAACCGCAAGAAAGTTATTGTTCGTCACACCGGTTTCTTAGTCCCAGCAGGAGGAGACTTTATTCCTGATCTCGGCAACGGAAAAAAAATCTACAAATTTAATGGTTATTCTTGGGGCCCTTCTAAAAATAACCATAGTGTTTGTATAGCATTTGGCATATGTTATTCTGAAAATAATGGCACAACGAATCAATGGTATCTTGACATTTCTCAAGTCGTCTCTATTACAACTGTGTAAAAAATAAAATTTCCACGTAAGCCCTGAGTAATCAGGGCTTATTTTTATTTTAAACAGCTTTGTATTCGCAAATGTCTTTAAAATCACACCATTGGCATAATCGGCCGGGTTTGGGCGAAAATTCACTTTGCTTGATTTCTTTAATAATTTTCTTGATTTTTTCTTCAATTTCTTCAAGTTCTTTCTCGTCGCCCAAAAATGAAATCTTATCCCCTGTTTCCAAATAATAATAAGTCAAACGCACTGCCGGTTCGCGAAATAAAGATCTGGAAGCCAATTGATAAATCAAAAGCTGCTGTTTCTCGTTCGCGTCTATTTTTTCTTTTGAATTGCCGGTTTTATAATCAATGATTTCTATTCCGCCTTCAACTTCATCAATTCGGTCTATTTTTCCTTTCAACGCGTATTCCCCCAATTTGAAATTAAACGGTAGTTCCAATGATTTTATTTTTGGCGGATTTTTCATGAAATTATCGTAGAAATCTTTCAAAATCTTTTTTCCTTTTTCTTTATATTCATCTTGATTATTTTTATCTTCATACCATTCGTCAATCCAGCATTCATCATAGATTTGAATCAAATCCTTAAAAGTTATTTCTTTTTTTGATTTCTTCTTGCCGGACGACGGTTGCGATTCAAACAATCCCGTTTGCTCTGCGTCTTTTAATTCCAGATATTTTTGTAAAAATTTTTGAAGCGTGTTGTGAATGCTCTGGCCGAAAACCAAACTGCCCTTTCCTTTTCTGGGAATTTTTAAAATATGAGCGAATTTATATTGAAGCGGACAAGTTTCAAAAGCCATCAATTGAGTAAAACTGAATTTGGTCGGCAATTGATAATCGCTTTTTAATGAAACCATTATTTCTTTGGGAGCTAAAAATTGGCGCAAATCTTTAACAGAAGGAATCGGCTTAGGCGGAAATTTTTTGTCAATCAAGCCTAATTCATATAAAAATCTGGAAAACTTTTTAACTGTTTTACCGCCATAATCTTCGGCTGAAGTTAAAAATAATCCGTCTTTGGCTCTAGTCATGGCGACATAAAACAAGCGCCGTTCTTCCTGAAAATGAATATCGCCTTCGGGAATAATTTCTTTAATCAAAGCCGTCGGTATTTCAATGGCTTCGTGCCGTTCAGTGGTCGGAAAACGGCGATCAACCAAATTAACGACAAAAACCCAATTAAATTCCAGTCCTTTGGCGGCGTGAATTGTCATAACCTTAACCGTTTCCGGACCGCTTTCTTCGGCCTCAGCTGCGACCGCGCCCGTATCCCCCGCATCCAGCATCAAATCAATCATCTGAATAAAATTAGAAATTGATTTATCCAAATTGACTTCTTCAAAATTTTTAACTTTATTAAAAAATTGCCGCAGCCAAAAAATATTTTCAATATTTTGTTCATTGCCTTTTTCCGCTGATTCGGACAAAAGTTTCAAATAACCGGTGTCTTCCAAAAAAGCGTAAATAACTTTGCTGGCATTTTCTTTTTTTGCCAGCTGAGTATGTTTTTCAATCCAAACCAAAACTTTATTCAGTTCTTCAATTCCTTTTGGCGAAATATTCGGAACAGTTGAAACTTTGGCAATGGCTTCGTAAATTGACCAATTTTTCCGATTAGCCCAATAAGTCAAATTAATCAAATCTTGATTCGGAAGTTTGTCAAAAAAAATTGGCGAAGTTAAAATGCGGTAAACAGCCGGGCTTTCGTGATAATTATCGAGCAGTTTCAGATAAGCCAAAACATCCATCACAATCGGCTTGGAAAATAATCCTGTCCTGGCCAAAAATTGATAAGGAACATTATTCCAGCGCAAAGTTTGGCAAAAAATTTCCGCTTGATTATTCGCTCTGACCAAAATGGCAAAGTCATTCCAACTCGCTTTTGGGTTTGATTTTTTCAATTCTATAATTTTTTTAATTGTTTCTTTTGCTTCTTCTTCCTGCGTTTTGGCGTGAATATGTGTGATCTCCGCTTCTCCTTTTCTGGTTGATTTTAAATTCTTGCTTAACAAACCTTTGAATTTTACGCCAGAATCTTTGTCTTCAAGATAATTTTGTTCAATAAATTTATAAGCCAAATCAAGAATCGCCTGGCGGGAACGATAATTTTCGTCCAAAAAAACAATCTTGCATTTTGGAAAATCTTTTTTTAATTGAAACACATTGTTGTAAGCCGCGCCTCTCCATCGGTAAATCGCCTGCTTGTCGTCGGTTACCACGGTGATATTACCAGCCTCCGCTCCAGAGCTACGGCGTGACGGGTTTTTCGGTTGGGCAAGCATTTGAAGTAATTTATATTGCGCCCAATTGGTGTCTTGAAATTCATCCACCAAAATATATTTGAATTTCTTACGATATTTTTCCAAAATTTCCGGACGTTTTGAAAATAATTCAATTGTATAATTAATCAAGTCGCCGAAATCCAATGCGCCGTTGTCCAATAATAATTGCTGATAAGTATAATAAGCATTAGCCACTTCTTTGATTCTCCCCGCTTCTCCTTTGACCAAATTGTCAGACATTGATCTGTCATTATCCATTTCCAATCCTTGGGCATATTCCAAATATTCTTTCGGAGAAATAACTTCATCTTTGGCTTTGCCGAAATGTTTTACCAGTTCACGAATAAATTTGGTCGGATTGCCAAGCGGACGATAATAATCCAAATCAAAACGATCAAAATTTTTCTGAACCAAAAAACACTGCCCGGCCGTATCAAGCAATTTAAAATCAATCGGCAGGCCGATTTCTATGGCATAATCGCGCAAAACTCTTTCGCAAAAAGAATGAAAGGTGGAAATCCAAATATCAACATATCCGTAAGGCAATAATTTATCCACCCTTTCTTCCATTTCTTGGGTGGCTTTATCGGTAAAAGTGACGGCCAGAATTTCTTCCGGTTTTGCCTGGCCGCTTAAAATAAGCCAAGCAATGCGATAAGTAATGGCTCTGGTTTTGCCCGTGCCTGCTCCGGCAATTATAATTAAAGGGCCGTTAACATGAGTAACAGCCTCTTTTTGCTGAGGATTCAGTTCTTCTATAATTTTAGAAATAATATCTGCCATAATTGTCGAAATTTATGAGTGTAGCGAAATAAATTTCGCTACAATTATGAGCATCCCGCTTCAAATCTCAAAATAAAATCAATCTAAGGTTAAAATAAGCCGAAGGCGCGTCTGCGAATTAAATTAATTTTTTCTATAAACTCCCTTTGGATTTGTGGCGGGAGTTCCATTATGGAAATATTTTACCACAAAAAATATCAAATGGCAACGAATATTACGAAACTCGCCGCAAATATCTATTTTTAAATTAAATCATTTTTCACGGCCGTGAAAAATGATTTAATGATAAAAAGGGTTATTAGCAACCCTTTTTATCAAATTTTATTTGATTAAATTTTAATTTAAATGGAATAATTTAACTGCGTTTTGACTGGTTATTTTTATAACTTCTCCCAACGGCAATCCTTTAATTTCGGCAATTTTTTCAGCCACAAAACGGACATAAGAAGGTTCGTTTTGTTCTCCCCGATGAGGCTCCGGCGCCAAGAACGGACAATCAGTTTCAATTAATATTCTTTTTAAATCAACATTTTTAACAACCTCTAAAAGAGAATGCGCATTCTTAAAAGTAATAACTCCGGTAAATCCCAAATAAAAACCTAAATCTAAAAATTTTTGAGCAATTTCCAAATCAGATGTAAAACAATGAATCACACCAACAAGCGCGGACTGACGCGGAAAATTCGTTTGAATAATATCTAATAAATCTTGGTAAGCGTCTTTTGGATTTTCTTTACTGCCTCGGCAATGCAAAATAATCGGCAAATTTAATTTTTGAGCCAATTCCAAATGTTTCTTAAAAATTTCTTTTTGTTTTTCGCGCTCGGCATTACTCGTTATGTGATAATAATCAAGTCCCGTCTCCCCTATTGCCTTGATTTTATCCGGATTCGAATTAACCAAATCAATATATTTTTTTGGATCAAAATTTTCTTTTTCAATATCAGTCGGATGAAGTCCGACAGCGGCATAACAATTCTGAAATTCGCGAGCGATTTCCAATACTCTTTCGCTGCTTTTCAAATCAGTGCCAATATTAATAATCGCTTTGACGCCGTTATCAAAACTTCTTTTAATTACTTCTTTGTAATCATTATCAAAAACTTTAAAATTGAGATGACTGTGAGTATCGATCATACCAAATTTCTTAAAATTTTAAGTTTAAACGGAATGAAAACGCAAAAATTTTACTAGAAATTTGCGTACCCCCTCCTTTATCTCAACGATGAACTTTCGATAATCGTTAAAAATAAAAGGCGAAACCGCTTCGCTTTTGGAAGATTATAAATCGATAGACTTTCGATGGAGTAAAGGAGGGGGTAAAGGTTTTGTTGCTCCGACTTAACGTCCGGAGACAAAACTCTTTAGAATATAGGACTGGCTTCGATATAATATTTTAATTCTTTAGCATCAATATTAACTATATCTGAAGTGGTAAATCCCAATTTTTTAATAACCTCAGGCGAAGTCACCCATCTGATTATTTTCTGATCAAGAAAGTAAACTTTTGTATCTCCCTTGGCTCTGATTAAACAATTGTCCGGAATAACATTAAGTATGTCATTCGGCAAGGTAACGATCTCGGTCGTGCGACCGTAAAAATTAATAACTTTAATATCAGGCATATATCTTTTAAATCCGGAACTGGTGATTAAATAAACCTTTTTATCATCTTTGGCTCTGATAAATTTAAATAAAGGAACTTTGCTGATACTTGAATTAATTACCACATCCTTCGAAGTGGCGTTAAGTTTATCTAAAATTTGAGGATCTCTTATCCAAAATCGGCGATTGTTCAAGACAAACCAAACCTTTGGATCATTTTTAATTCTGGCAAAAACCGTGCCTTTGATTTTATTCGCTTTATTTTTGTTGGTCTCAAAAGTTTTTGAAATTATTTCCGTTTGGCCGGGAATTCCTTTTGAACAAAGACAATAAATCGGCGGAACGCAATTTACGCCCAAAAGACTGCTTTTCCATGAATCAGCTCCGGCAAAATGTTTGGAATTTATATCTTCCAATCTGACCCACATTATATAATAACCGCCTGAATCGCCCGTTAAATATCCGTATTTAAAATCATTACTCGTTACTTTAGGCTGCGTGAAAAAACCGTTTGTATAACTTTTGCGCCAAGTCAATGAGGCGGAATCCAAAACATCTTTTAATAATTTCCATTGATAATCTTTATTTTCTCTGTTGTCATTGGATATGCTTACGGCCGGATATATGACAAAATCTTTATAATAATTTTTAATAATATCTCTTAATTTTTTCAAGTCAGAAACTCTGGTATTGTCGCGATTAGTTGGTCCGGCGTCAGAACGATCTTCTAACTCCACTCTCACTCTTAATTCCCGAATTACCGGTGTCAAAAGCGGATTTTCACTGGCTAAAAATATTCTCAAACGCATTTTTCTGACTCTGCCGTCAGGTTGATACGGATCTCCCCAATCAAACGGATTCAAGGGATATTCTCTGACGCTATTTTCAAAAGTGACAAAACCTAAAATGGTTGTTCCGGCCGGCCGATCAAAAGTGCCGTCCAAAGTCACATTTAAAATATCCTGATTAAAACTGATTTCATTGGTCCATAAAACACCGTTAGACATATAATTATTGCTGCCCGACTCTTTATTCAATGTAACGCTGTTTTTTGACCATTTAACAGTACTTTGCGCCGTATTGATAGCGGATTGAGAACCGAAATCTGTTTTCCAACTGCCCGTCTCAATTATCGCCGCTCCCCTGGGCGGAAGATAATCAGCAAGAGCCCCTTGTAAAGGGGTTAAAACAAAAGAGATGGCAATTAAAATAATTGGAAATTTATATTTATTCATATTATTATGATAACACAAAAATTCGGTTCTGTCAACTTATCAATTAATATAAAAAGTAGAAAGTTTTTTGGGCTTTCTACTTTGTTTTTTTTCAAAAAAGAGTTACGATTGATTGCAAACAACCGTGCAGTAATGCGGCTCGCCATAATTACCGCCAAGATTGGTCGTTAATTGAGGCTCGGCAATACTAGAGGAACTGGGACCAAAATTCAAACCTACTATTTTATCTTCGAAATCTTGCAAACGATCATCATATTCATGATACA
>Ga0265297_10012214_pt1 | contig 10351 bp, 8 predicted proteins | sample Munlanlwell13791_FD_192502 | JGI IMG/M metagenome (GOLD analysis project Ga0265297, IMG submission 192502) | Leachate microbial communities from a municipal landfill in Southern Ontario, Canada - Leachate well 137-91 | ecosystem: Engineered > Solid waste > Landfill > Unclassified | place...
ATTTTAGACTTCAAACTGAAAGTTCAAGAATGGTTGTCAGAATTTATTCTCGTTCCGAATTTTTCTGCGATTTGAAGCATAAAAAGAGGGCATCCTTTTTTAGACGCCCTCCATAATGGTCGGGGTACCAGGATTCGAACCTGGGACCCTCCCGACCCAGTCGGGATGCGCTACCGAAAAGTTGCGGGCAAAAAAAAAGAGAGTAGAAATCTCTTTCTACTCTCCATAATGGTCGGGGTACCAGGATTCGAACCTGGGACCCCCTGGTCCCAAACCAGGTGCGCTACCGGACTGCGCTACACCCCGATTACTTTTGCTGTTTGATTAAGGATTTGGCTTCCTTCAAAAGTGTTGCAAAAGTAATTAGTTTTTAATAACCGGCAAACTTTTTTGGAAAAACTTCGGCAAAATTTTAGCACTTCCGGGGATTCATCATAACTTTTTTCATGTCGCGAAGGATGATTTCCCTGGCCCGGTTTCCATAACCGAGTGATGCGTGTCTCGCTCCCTGGGCGTACCATTCCGCATCTCTAAATTTGGACATATCCACAGCTTCGTGGCAGAATGACATCATCAGTGATGTCTCCTGTTCCCCTGCATGGTCAATAGGGAACCGGGATTGGGCATTGGCGCTCATAAACGGACATATGTGAATCCACTTAAACGGATCGGTACCTTGAGAATGCTCATCATAATTGTCGGATGCAGCATTCTCCCCCCACCAGCCCTCACCACGTTCCCGCTCAATGAATGCGGAAATTTCCTGGCGCGCTGCCAGTTTAAAGGCTAAATCAGTCGGCATGCCATTGACGAAGTTTTCACTCTTGTGATGGACAAAAACGTAAATGTTTCGGAAGCCAATTCGCAATAGATTATAAAAATACTGTCTTGCAAACCGGTGAAGTATATCCGCATTGACATGCATACCTCCATTTCGCTCCGGCGCTGCTACGGCAAAAGATCCTGCACCATAATAGAATGGTGGCATGATCACCAATGTCATCTCCTTCTCGATCATCTCAAGAGCCCTCACTACCATCAGGGTATCAACCCCCGGTGAGAGGTGTTCTCCGTGGTACTCCAGGACCCCCAAGGCCATCGCTACAGGGGTATTTTTATCAATGGCCTCCCTGATTTGATCTGGAAACATCAATTCGTAGTGCATAATTCTATCCCTTTCTCTTATTTAGTTTTCCCTGATCCTGATTTTAATGTTTGTTTGCGAGGGAAGTGCATATCTAAACCTCCCGCGATGAAGCGGTAATAAAAGATGTAACCCAAAAGAAGGGCAAAAATTAATGCCATTAAAATTGTCAAAGAATTATGATCAGTTTTTACAAGCAATTTTTGAGCTATATTCCTAACGAACTGATTTTTATCTTCGGAGATGCTTTTGAGTTCTTCGACAATCCGGGAATCTTTTAGGTGTACAGGTTGTATTAAATTACCTATATACTCCAGTAACCCAGTGCCTATTTTTCGATTTTTGAATTGTTCCAACATAATTAGGATTGCATCATTGGTTACCTTTGGAAGCGCGGCAAAGAGCATGATGATTTCAAATTTATTGGGCGCTGAAGCCTTTTCCAACAGAAATGCCATTTCTTTCTGGGTGGCTGCATCTGATAACCTGTCAGGGACAAAATAGTGCAATGTTTTTCGTGAAAGGTCGATATCTTCCGAATTAATCAGGTTTATAATCTGACGGTAAAAGGCCTGTTGGTATTTCGGATGCTTTTCTATATAATCAATTGCCCATATGCTGTATTGCGGGTCTTTCTGTTCAAAGAGAAGCCTAAGGTAGCGGACGTCTGTCCTCTGTTCAAGTATTGAGTCGATTTTATCGCGGGTTGTTCCGTACACCGTATGCCATAAGGTGTAACATGTGTATACAGCGTCTTTTACAACGAATTCACTCAGTGCAGGTGCAGTGGCGCCGGAATATGCGTCCACTTTGTTTTTTTTCTTGTCTGCTGAATTAATTGTCAGGTCTTCAATCTTGAGCACTTTTAGAACTGATAATGGATTAGACAGTATTCCATCCAACTTTTCATAATCGTTCTGTCCGAATTTTTTGTGGTCTGTTTTTGTAAGCGGTTCATTTTTATGTAATTGCATGCCAAGATAGTTGGCAGCACCATCCCAATAAATCAGAAGATGAACCTTTCGGCACTGGGTATTGAGACAGACGGTTTTATAAATATCGCGCGAAAACCAAAGAGGCAGCCCATTTTCGTTCCTCAGTTCGATAATTTCCTGTGCTGATTGCGAATCTGTCTTGTCTGCTATCATATGCGAATAACGTGTTCCCCTCATTGCATCAAAACTTGTTGCATGGCTTTTTGCCTCTGAATTTATCACAGAAAAAAGAAAAATGAATTCAACCAATACAACCAACTTAGCTCGAATACAAATAAATGTAACCAGGCATCTTTTCTGAGAATTTTCTTCACGGCTTCCTATTTGAATGCAGAATAGACCCATATTAGGTTATTTGATAGAAACAATACGAAGAATATTGATTGAATTGGCCGGGAAAGTGTATGAAAAACGACTTGCGGCGACAAAGGTACCGGCTAATGGAACTATCTTCGCCGGATTTGTTAATGAATTTTCATCATTTGGAGATCCTACCATCACCGTAAAGTGACCGATCGGATCAATCTTCCCTGCACCTTTGAGCAATATATCCATTGTTTCGGATGTTCCCGATTTGTTAACTACTTTCAAGAGTATATCGTGCTTGCCGGATTGAGTATCAACAGATGCAGACCAGTAACAATTGACACTATTTTGGGTAAAAGGCAAAATATGGGTTCCCTGATTATCCGTAAACAACATTTTTTGCATGTGATAGGAAGGCGTTACAAAGCTTGAAACTGCATCATTCCAAACGATGCATGGACCAAAATTACTATGATCTAAGAGGCCACCGTAATTGCCATATCCGGTCCACCACAATCGTGTCGAATTCTTTTCACATCCCAGCATGAAAACCGCGTCTGAAATTGCATCCCCAAAATTTCCGATTATATTTCCATCATTTCCATTCATGGAGGATGCAAATTCGGCAACACATATTCTTTTGCAGGCGGGATCGATGCTGTCATATTTATTGTACAATCCGGTCAGGTCTTTCTGGTAACGATGGTCGTCAACGCAGTCAACAGGATTTCCATAAGTATGGGAATGTTTATCTCCGGAACTGCCATCATCACCATTGTACATAATCATCATGTCAGGATATCTGGCCTTGATTGCTTTATAAATCATTGGATAGCGCTCGTTATAAGAGCCCCTGGCATGCCATTGTTCATTACCGATCTCAATGTATTTCAGATTGTATGGTTTTGGATGGCCGTTTGCCGCACGTTTGGCTCCCCAGGTAGTTGATAAAGGTCCGTTACAATACTCTATCAAATCCAATATGTCGTCAATTATTGGTTGCATTTTGTCGAGCGGACAAAGCGCATACCACTGTGGCGCCGTAGGATTCTCACTAATGCCCGCCGAGGTGGTATATACCGGTTCAGCGCCCAAATCTTCGCATAGTTGGAAATGCTCGTCCAAACCAAAGTAGAGATCGTTTTTATAATCCCACCTGATTCTTGTTGAACCTGCTCTTAGTTCCAATGGTCCAATGGAGTTTTTCCAGTTCCAGCAGGAATCCATGCTCCCGGACTCCGCGGTGCAACCCCCCGGAAACTGGATAAATTTGAATTTTAAAGCATCCAACTTCTCGGCTAAATCGGGACGCAGACCATTTGGACGGTTCTTCCAGGTAGGTGGCATTAGTGTAATAACATCAAAATAAAGATTCCCGGTAGTTGATGCATAGATTACAAACCGGTTATTTCCGGATACTTTTGAAATACCTTTGGTGACAAGGTCGCAGGTAAACCTTTGCCAGTTGCCTGTTGGCTTAAGGTCTTTCGATTGGGCATAAACGGTACCATCATTGCCTTCTAATCTTACTTTTATGGTCCCATTGAAATTTGAACCCTTTTTTGCCCAAAAAGAGACCTTGTATTTTGTCTTATTTTCAAGTTTTATACCCCAGTAACCTTCGTTCGACATCCCCACGTTCCCCGAAGCTACGGATGTAACCTCAAGTTTGATGCAATGAAATTGATGGTTGTTCAGCATGCTGGTTTCGTGAGAGGTTTGTCCGTACAAATTACCTCCCGATGTGCCGGACTTTATCAAGGACCAATAGGCCGTGGCGTTACTGTTTAATTTAAGGTCTATCTCTTCGAATGACGGATTGTTGATCAATTGGGCATACAACCCTCCCTGAAACTGGTGGTTGAATTCTTCGATTTGCTGTCCCCGGCAGATAGGGGCAACCAGGGCCCCTGGTTTTGAAACATCAACAATACAACTTGAGACAGCAGGTTGAGCCAGGAGATGTGTTGTTCCAGTGCCCCATATCATTATTCCCGTCAGTATTATCCAAAAAAGGTTGAGAAATCTGGTCCCCTTGTTTGCTTTTTTCATGGCTCAATTGTTAAGTTAAAAGTTTTTAAGATATTCCTTAGGTGATATTTTCAATATTTATTTAGGAGACAATAGTGCAAAAAGTCTTATCTTTTGCCGGACCAATTCTTTCATTTTCTCATAAACCGGCACATTATAAACATCAATCGGAGAGAATTTTTCTTTATGAATTTCTGCCTGAATGGCAATTCCGTCAATATATGCCTGATGAAGCTCAGTCGCGAGGTTTATTTTACGGATCCCACATAGTACTGATTTCTGAATGATGTCGTCGGGGGTGCCCGAACCGCCATGCAAAACAATTGGGATTCCGACCAGTGCGTTTATCTTTTTTAGCCTTTCCAGATCGATAAAGGGTGTTTCCTTATAAAACCCGTGCGAAGTGCCAATTGCGACTGCGAGTGCATCAATACCGGTCTGTTTAACAAACTCCAATGCTTCCGCTGGTACAGTAAGAAAATTCTCACAATCAATCGTCCCTTTTGGAAGTAACCGTCCGAGTTCAGCCTCTACAGAAATATGGTGTGAATGGGCGATTGCTACCACTGCTTTGGTCATTTGGATATTCTCTTCCATCGGCAAGTCGGACGCATCGATCATTACCGAGGTAAACCCATACTGTACGGCCCTTTCAACCTGAGAGACCGTCTTTCCGTGATCGAGGTGCAAAACAACCGGAATATCCACATTTTCAGCCATAACTTTAACCAGCGCGGCCATGTCGCGTGCTTTGTCATCGTTAAACAAACGGTTAAATATTTGTACAATCACCGGCAGTTTTTCTTCCGAAGCGCAATCAATAACTGCTTTTAGGCTTTCATAATTTCCAATATTAAACGCACCGATGGCGATATTCTTTTCTTTCGCAATTGCCAGGGCATTTGCTAGTGTAACTAATGGCATACATCAATTTTGTTATGATTCATTTTAAATTATAATGACTGAATCTGCTCCAAAAAGTCAGATGACCCAGATTTTCCCGGGTGGGCTTATATTTATTCCTATTCACTCTATTTGGCCAAATTTTTAACAGTAACCACCTCGATATCGAGCCATTTGCACAAGTCGACAAGATCATCGTAGTTATTATTGTGAATGACTACATAATGATGTGCAAACCCCTGGTAAATGATCGTTTCAACAAGATCCTTTACACTACAATCAAATTTGATATTTAAAGGATTTCCTTTTATAATTTGCTGGGTATCAAATGCATTTCCGGTAGTTAACAATAACCGGTGCCCATTATCGCCTTCACCGAAACTGCAAAAGGTAACTGGTCCGCTTTTTAAGGGAAATTCATAAGTTACCCCCTTTTTATTGCCACCATCAATGGAACCATGTTTGCACAATTTCCCGGAACAGTCGGCCTTACATAAAGTCTCCGATGCCGCCCCACAATGCCAGACAATTCCCGTGTTCTCATTTTCATTGTAGGAGATAAAGTCACAGAAAAACGGTACCTGTGAACAAAGCAGATTATTAATAATCATATTTACAGCGCCATTGATGTCCGCTTCACAAGCACAAATTATCCCATCAGTTGAGAGGAAACTTAAACAGGAACATACTCCAATCCCATAAATATCGCCAAACTCTGACCAACATTTAATGGCATAGGCATCCAGATTGTACTTTTCGGCAAGTTTTCTGAAAGAGAGATAAAGTTTTACACTTTTGATAACCTCTTCATCAGTTACTTTGTCCCTTTCTATGGAAGTAAATCGGGGAAGGAGGTTGTCAATCTCTTCTGATGTTATCCTATCCGCGACATGGATCAATTCAAGCAGTGTGATATATTGGACCTCAACACCCAAAATACGGCGCAATTCAAGCTCATTGAAATTGGAAGTGTAAAATCCGGGTACCCGGGAGCCCACCAATCCAATTTTAGTTCTTCTCAGAGTTTTAATGACAGACAACACCCGAACAATAGGGGCAAATATTTCCGCTATGGATTCGACTGAAGAGAAAATATATTTGTATTTTCTCTTCAGTTTTGAGAGAATAAAAGCATTTAGATTTGATCCGCAAAATGAATTTACTTCGAGCCTGCCGCCTGTCATGGGCGCTTCCGGTATTGACCACAAAACAATTGGAGCAGAAATCGCGGTTGCTAGAATGGCTATTATTGATCCTGGCGCAAATCCAATAAATTGAACAAGCATAACGTCCACATGGGTATTTCTAAAATACTCACAGGTTTTATATGCTTCGTCATCATTTGTTACAATATAATCAGGTGTAATAATCTCTAAAACAGGATTTTCCTTTAGTCCCACAATACTTTGGTCGCGGGTCTTATAACCCCGTTCATTCAACCAGGTCCCCTTAGCAAGAGGAATATAGGCAATTTTCAACTTCTCTTTTTTTTCAGAAATCATTGGTTTACTTTTTTAGTTTGTAAAAACGCATATACTTCATCTGCTGAAGGGATACCCGTCCGCCCACCAAATTCAATGCATTTTAAAGCTGCTGTGGCACTGGCAAAGTCGAGCGCATAGTCATATTCCCATCCCTGGATATAGGCATAAGCGAATGCTCCGTGAAAAACATCTCCCGCCCCGGTGGTATCAATAACCGGAACCTGAAAAGCGCCTTTCTCAATCGCACCGTTGGCTGTCACTGCAAATACACCATCTTTTCCGCTGGTCACCGCTGCGACAATACATCCCGTTTTAAATAATTTTTCAGCACCTTTTTGAATGTCGCTTTCACCAGTGTAATTGCGTGCAAACGGTTTGGATGCTATACAGATGTCTGCAAGATTGACCAGTATGTCAATATCCGGAAGCAGCGTTCCTGCGTCAAGGGAAACGATTACCCCATGCTCTTTTGCAATACGGGCTGCTTTTATTGCTGCCTCTGTATTATGGCCATCCAGATGCAACAGTTTTATGGACTTAATAAATTCAGGATCAACTTTAGAAGGGTCCAACGGAAGGGAAGTCCCTTTTGTCCAGGCGATACTGCGCATTCCACTTTCTTTTTCAATCCAGCAAAATGCCGTTGGTGATTCCTTGCCGTTTTTCACCTGAATATGCTGTGTATCAACATTCTCCAGTTTAAGTCCATCGATAATTGCAGATCCCCGGTCATCGTTTCCAACTGCTCCGATAAAAGCAGTTTGCGCGCCAAGCCGGGCTGCTGTGACCATCGCTGTAGCTGCAGGCCCTCCTCCCTGAACCAGGCTTTTGATAATTTCAACTTTCTCGTCAACAGGAATGTAGGGCAGCAAGCACAAATAATCGAGCCCACAAAATCCAAGTCCTGCAATTTCTACGCGCTTCATTTTTTTTGCTTCAGTAAGTTTTCACATTTAATTACCCAAGCGTAATTGTCATCTGGACGGGAGAGGAAAAGCCGTTTTTCTCCGGCCATCATCCAAAGCATGTATAAAGAATCTACCGGTGATGTGCCCACCGGATGGTAGCCATCAGCCAAAATAGTCGTATCACCGTTTCGGAGGGTGTAGGAATTGTCCCTGGACCTATCGTCCGTATAGCTGACCTGGATGCCAAAGCCGGACGGCGGATTAATCCTGAAATGGTAAATCTCATCCATATCCACTTCCACCGGCAGGTTATCATGGTCGTGTCGGTGAGGCGGGAAAGCCCAGTTCCCGGCTGGAATTAATGTCTCTCCAATAAACAGATTTTCAGCGTTAATTTTCTGGTCAACGATAAAATAGGCCTTTCTGGTCCAGTTTAGCACACCAAGGTTTACTTCGGTAACATCATCAGGTCCGATTAAAACAGGATTTGATTTTAAGGTGGATCCAGCCGAACAGATCCCGATTTCAAGCGGGGTTTCCGCAGCTATTTTAAAGGAGGTATGACATGGCAGGTAAACAGTAGTGGGTTTGCCGGAGAAAACATCTTTCCGGTTGCCAATATGATCAAATTTGAATTCATTTCCAGTGATACTGCAAGTTCCTGACAAGATCACAAAAGCAGACTCATATGATGCGGTATCACCAACGTAAGCGTTTCCCGCATCAAGTTTCAATAAATCAAATATCGCTTTTTTTAGGCCCGATTCCCCTTCACGTACGACATTGGTCAGGCCATTTTTATTTTGATATTTTTTTAAAAGATCCATAACATCTTTAATTTTAATTACATATATATAATCTACTTAAAAGTCAGCTATATTTTGACACAACTATAATTCCCTGGGGCTTTTCCCTTCACGCCAATGGTCTTCAATCTTTTCAAGAGTTACACCCTTGGTTTCAGGTATATAATAGTAACCCCAAATAAGGGCCGCAACCCCAATAATTGCGTAGAGCCAGTATGCACCGGAAATAGTAAGAGCATTAACAAGTTTCAGGAAAGTAAATGCCACGAGTCCGTTGAAGAACCAGTTTGAAACGGAACCAATACTCATTCCGATGCCCCTGACCTTCAGGGGAAATACTTCAGATATTAAAAGCCAACCGAGTGGCCCAAGACTGATGGCGTAGAAGGCAATGTAAAAGAACATGGCAACAAGGGCAAAATATTTCAGGCTACTGCCCAGCATGGTGTCGAAAAAGAATAGTAAACCAATAACAATAAGGGAAACTACTGTGCCGGAAACTCCGAAGAAATACAATTTACGCCTTCCATAGCGATCAAGAAGAATGATAGATAAGACCGTAAAGAGAAATCCAACGATACCTATCAGAATTGTCGGGATAATTGATTGTGTATTGCTTGTTATGCCCGCCATTTTGAATATCTGTGGAGAATAATAGAGTAGTGTGTTCAACCCGATAAATTGCTGAAAAAACATGATCCCAACCGCAATAATCAAAGCGTTTCGCAACCATGGTTTAAAGATTTCCCGGTAGGAGGCCGATTCATTCGCATGTGCAACATCATCTTTCATTTTACTTATTGATTCTTCAATAAGTTCAGGGTCTTCAACTTTATTTAAGATCGCACGGCCTTTTGTTTCATACCCTTTCGAAATTAGCCATCTCGGTGTTTCAGGAAGAAACATCATTCCGGTGAAAAGTATCAAACCGGGGAAAATGCCCACATAAAACATCCACCTCCAGCTGTAAGGATTGGCATCATCAGCAATAACATAATCACTGATAGAGGCTAATTTGAACCCGATTGAAATCAGAAGTTGGTTTAAAGTAACCAATGCTCCCCGCAACCGCGTAGGTGAGATTTCAGATATGTAGAGCGGAACAGCAAAAGATGCAACACCTATGGCAACTCCAGTCATGAGCCGTCCAATCACTAAAACAAGGATGGTTGGTGCAGCACCAGCAATATAGGTTCCAATCGTAGCCAGGAATGCCGAAGCTAAAATAACCTTCTTCCTGCCCAGCATATCGGTAATCTTCCCGCAAAACAAAGCTCCCAGCACCGCGCCAATTAAGGCGGCAGATGCTATCCACTCCAATTGGGAAGAGGTTACGCCCCATCCATGAGCATCCTGCAAAAAAATTCCTGCCCCTGAGATTACACCTATATCAAATCCGAAAAGCAAACCACCTGTTGCAGCAATTGATGCAACTACAATAACAAAGGTTTTACTTACTTTTTTCTTAACTGGTGACATGGACTAATTTTTAATATGAATTAGATTCGTTCGGCAACAAATTCAGCAATATCAATGGCTTCAATATCCGTGAGGTTCCCAATGTTGTTTTTAGCAGTTGCCGACAGGGTGACAATCCGTTTGCAATGAATGTCGTTGGCCTGCACCCTGATCTTTTCGCCCAGTTTATCACCTTGCGAAAACATTTGATCGTTGAAAGTAAATGCAGCCTCACCTGTTGAAAGTAATTTCTCCCGGTTCCAACGCATTTCCACGAAATTATCCCCAGCTGAAGATTTTAATATTTCCCTGGGAG
>Ga0265297_10012215_pt1 | contig 10351 bp, 6 predicted proteins | sample Munlanlwell13791_FD_192502 | JGI IMG/M metagenome (GOLD analysis project Ga0265297, IMG submission 192502) | Leachate microbial communities from a municipal landfill in Southern Ontario, Canada - Leachate well 137-91 | ecosystem: Engineered > Solid waste > Landfill > Unclassified | place...
GTCCCCGGTGCAGTCCGGAGTTATGATGTATCCGGAGTAGTCGTATAGCGTGGACAATCCATCCTGGTACACGTCGCCGGTATTAAACAGTGCAATCAGTCCGGCGGCCACAACTGTGCTAGCCCCGCTGGTGAACGGCGCGGCTACGTACCAGTTTACGCCGCCGGAGAGCGACTGCGGCTGCACATCGCATACAGCGCTGGGAACACTAAGTTCAGCACAGCCAATGAACTTCTGCTTGTCCACAGCAACCACATAGCACTTATCATACTTTCGAACTGTAGCCGAGGACTGGCCAAAGATAACCACACCGTACTGGTCGTCCCAACTGATAGCGAAAGAAGACAGCGCGGCAACCTTTTTCTGTATCTGTTTGTATATAAGGTTGTCACTGAATTTGAACCCGTTAAAGGTTCGTATGCTGTTGTCCTGGCATACCATGATAGCCGTGCCGTCGGGAGCGTATTCAATATGCCGCGGATTGCGCACGCCGAAACGGGAGTCAGCAATCCCGAATGACGGTAACACAGCGATGACCGATCCGGTTGAACTATCGGTATACGTCAATCCCAGGTTCGTCTGGGCTGAGTATGAAGAATTACGTGTATGAATGCACAACATATCCGGAGCGTAAGAAAACCCAGTGATTGCTTCGTCCAGGGTGTCACTGTTTCTTCCGGCATTATAGCTGCCAAGAAGATAGGTCTCATTCTCTGGCATCTCACAATAACTATACCGACCCGTATCATCGGTATCAGCGCTTATGAACCAACCGGGAGCGGTTATTCCGGTACTGGTGTCCGGATGCTTCCCCCAGAACCGGGTACGGAGCCCAAAGATACCCGTCCGGGCGTTAATTGTTATGTCCGATATGTAATCGCGGACTCGATAGGCATAGGTCTGCGTGGCCTCGGTGCTGACAGGTATCCAACAGACAGGGCCCGTATACCCGTTATAAAGTGCCGTATCGAGGTAAAATGATCCGCTGGTTAAGGCCGCGGAGCAGCAACGAACATCGCCGTTCATCATGAACACGGGGCCGCCAACCGAAGGCACTGTCGCGGCCAGGGTAGGGTCCCAGGAAACCGCGTTGGAGTTTACTGTCAGGGGCGCTGTTACCGTGACTACGTTGTTCGTTATGCTGACTATCGCGCCAACCCGACAGCCGAAAAACACGTAGTAATCACCGTTCCCTCCAGTAGGTGCAGAGTCCAGGGACCCAGCGCCGGCGTACCCGGTAGTTGTCACTGCACTGATCGTCCGGTGGTACGCCTTATCCGCTCCCGTAATATCACCCTCTTTTATCAACGTGACATACATACCCAGATCAGTTGCCAACAAAGCCCCGTTAAGCCTGTTCGCAGCCGTCCCACCTGTTTTGATGACGAATGCCGCCGTGGTGACTGTTATCCGGATACAGCGCATCATCGGCACATCGAAAGCCCACGTGAATGCATTAGGGTCTGCACCGCGCCCGGTATCAACATCTACATTTTCTGTGACGTAGAATGAATAGTGTGTTAATGCTCCATACTCGGTCGGCGGTACCAGAGAATTATACTCCGCGTATGTGTAATATGCCTCATTGGTCTTGACTGCAAGTATTGGCGCTGACGCCGTCGTTGCTTTTAACGCGGCCGCGACCTGAGTATACCCAGTGGGTAGTGTGGAGACGTCGGCAAGAAAATCAAGTGTTGACACTGCGTTGCCGCTTGAATCCCGGTCTTTCGGGTAGTAGTTTTCAAAAATGAGCGTCCCGCTTGCCACATACACTTTTACCGTGGGGAAATACACCCGTATCTTATCTTGTAGAAGACTGGCAAGCTCATCCATCGAGTATGAACTGTCCGCCGTGTATGTGATGTCATGCGCAGTGCCGTCAACCGTTATCTTAAACGCACCCTTAAGCCCTACCACACCACTCATGACAATGCCTGTGCCACAGGTCAGCCGGGTGAATGTCGGTAACGAATCCCCGACAGGGGAACTGGTACCAATCTCCACATAATCCGTTTGATCACGATACTGGCTGTTAAGAGGGAACTTCTTTTGCGCTGCGGTTTCCTGCTCTATGAGTTGCAATGCTTCGCCCGTCGAGGTGCTTATAGTGGTTCGGTCTTGATACAAAGCGTGATATTTACCATCGGAATCCGCAACCAGATCGCGTTGCCTGGTCATCGTATAAAGCACTCTGCGACGATAAGCGCCGTTGGTCGGGTAGATTGCATTGCCATTCATCTCGACGTTCGTCTTCCAATACCGGCCGGACGTCAGTTCCACCCGAAACACGCCGTCGCAGCAGAAGACCACATCGTCACCAAGGAGCATGGCCGTGGATTCGGCATTTGTTATCTGAGTGGACCCGTGCAGATTAATTACAGTTGCCGTCCCAGCCGAGTTGATGCTGTATATCTTCTTGCCGACATGCGCGATCCAGCAACTTGTTTTAGGGTGGTAGATATACGAATTAACCGGCCAGCGCATTGTGATGGTCTGGCTTGAATGCGTTGATGGATGGTTGGTACAGGTAAAGATAAGAGAGGTAGAAAATGAATCCATAAGACCGACATGGCCATCTGATGACCACACAATTTCTACACCTCTCACATAGCCCGGCGTTGGAAAGTCGTCACCGGGCAACACCCCTACGGTCAGCGTGACCGTAGCTCCGCTACTTGATGCCGTATAGGCGGCAGAGATAAGCCCTGCCATGACCACAGCATGTGGCGGAGTTATACCCTTTCGAGGTTGCACGATATCACCGCGGCATACCGCATTATAACAAGACACCAAACCACCGTCCGGGATTTCGTTTGCCGGCACATCCGAGTACTCACCGACAAAGGTATCCATCCGACGGGTGATCTCATTGGTATTCTGCGCACGGCTTTTATTTTCGAATAATCTGCGGGCCATGCTTAATACCCCATAGGCGCTACGGTGAAGTTGACTAGGTTGCTATCGTCTTTATTCATCGCGTACAGTACCTTCGGCCGTATGTTCTGCTCGATGTATTGCACCTGCTCGATGTATCTGCCATTAAATGTCGCATCAATGAGACTTAAGCATGCCGGGATAAGACAGGTAGATATCAGGTTTTCCGGGATCGGGATGTCGATACTCTCGCTCGTGGCCTCGGCCTCAGCTTTATAGCCAACCACCCGGTATGTGGTAGCCGCTGTGGTAGGATCGGTGAGAAACTGGACCTTGGGGGCCGTGGTGCCCATCTCCAAAGTGCCCTTGAACGGCACCGTGAGATATTTACGACCGAGTAGGATGACTTCTGTGTACATGTTGCGCCAGGCAGACGGGAGATTGTATACCTGCGGCTGTTCTACCAGCATCCGGGTGTCGTTGTTCGGTGCCTGGTCAAGATAATCGGTTACAATATATGCAACTTTCCATATTGGTATGGTCGTCGTATCTATCGTATATAGAAAAGTCCCGGCTGTGGTAGACAGATAGGGGAAGTTGCCGGTAGACGTATCAAGGTAATACGCGCTGGCGCGTTCCGTTTTCGTAAGCAACAGCAGTGCTTCTTTTACAAAAGAAAGCGCATCAGGCCGTGTCAAATCCGGATTTGTTTGGCAGATTCGGGTTACAACGTCGGTAGTATTCAATTTGGCCCCCAGAAATGAGAAAGGCAGACACCACACGTCTGCCTTTCTAATAGACGTTTAAGACCGCATAAGCTACCCTTTTTTACCTTTTACCAAAGCCTCGATCTCGTCGGCGGGCTTTATCGGAAGCTCATCTTCCTCTGAGGGTTTCACGGGTTCCACAACAGCGGGCTTCTGTTTCTGCAAAGCCTTCCTCCGGATCTTCGCCGCAGCTTCCACCTCGGCAAGGATATCGGCAGAGACCGGGCATAAAATCTCCCAGTTGGTCTCGTTGTAGGCCATGCTGTCTATCAGGATGTCGAGGTTCTTTCTGCATGGCTGGTATTCCTTACGGACATTACCATTCTGGTCCGGTGGAAGAAGAATCTCAGATCCTACGGGCACCAGTGCGTACCCTTCCCCGATGTCGGAGCTGAAAAACGTGATTTGCTTGTCCGGATCGATCGAGGCGCTGCGCACCACGGTGCCCTGTAATGTGGTGTCTGTGGTGCACCGGAACCCGTGAAAGCCGTTCCATTGCTGGTTGGCGCCATGGCCGAGGGCCCGCGTGAGACGAAGTACCGCAAGGCGCAGGCCGCCGGCAGTGGCTTCGTTGTACTCGGCCTCAAGGGTAATACCCTTGGGCTCCGCAGTTGACCTTTCAAAGACGTTACGAACTGGTCTCCAAGGCATGATAACCTCCTATAGGTAGGATTAAGAAAAAGGGTAGCCAGGGGGTCACCCCTGGCTACCCGGGTTAAGTTACGAACCAAAACTACTTGTTTGCGGCCGCACCCATATGATACCGCTCGACTGATTGATCTTCGAGGTCGCAGTCGCAGTGCTCTTGTCGAAGCTGACCCGGTTGAACCCGCGGCTACCGCAGGCACCCTTGATCAACACCTTGTTGAGCATCTGTTTCTCGGTCTCGTAGTGCGTGGGCTCACGTTCGAGATCCAGCAGACCACCCTTACCCAGGAAGAAGCAGGCTTCTCCCGAGGTACCAAGAGCGCGGGCGTCGTTAAGACCCGGCTTCTGGTAGAAGTCAGCATACACGGCGTTGACCGTGGACCCTGTGGTCGAACCGGAACCCGTACCACTGACCAGCACGGACGGCGCGCGCGGGTCAGTCACAAGCCAGGTCATGCCGACCTTGCCCAACACCTGCGGCCAGCCGGCCATATCGCTGTTTGCGTACCGGCTTGTTGCTTGCCACACAACACCGAGGCCGTCGGTGTTCGACGGGTCAAGCAAGTAATCGTTCTGGCTGACCGGGATGGTCAGGATGTACCCTTTTTCGCCCTTTGCCCACGGGATCGTCATCGGCTGGATACCGCAGGTGTACGAGAAATACGTCTCGGACTGCTTGATCATCTTCGCCGTCAGGGCCCCGCTGGTCCCGGAAGGAATGCCGGCGATCTGCGACGCGATGAAGGACGCCAACGTAGCTGCCGACGTGGTTCCCGTGTTCTTCATGTAATACGCCGGCTGCTGCGTGAGCGGACGGCCCTTGACGAGGGTGTTGGGGTGCGGGACAACCGACAGAGATGTCGGCGCGGCCAACAGGTTCGGACTGTACCCGTTGATCAGTGTGTACCGGACCCAGTAACCGAACATCTCTTTGAGGAACGTTCCGATCTGCGGGGTCAGCTTTTCCATAAGGCCATAGGGCTGACCGTCAAGAAATTCGGTCCCGTAGCCGTACCCGGCAGCCGACTTCACGTAGTCGTTGAAGTAGCCGGTGAACTGACGCAGAGACTGCTGTTCCGCACTGGTGATGGGGTCCACACCGGTGCCGTACAGCGCGTCGCTGGACAGCGGCATGACCATGGGAATGACAACGCTGTGCCCGTCGGCGTTGGCCGCACCGGAGCGCAGGAAAATGGCGTCCGGAATCGACCTGGTGACGCTGTTGTAGATCGACTGATCGTAGTTCAGGGTGAAGAAAATGTCTTCCGGCAGTGAACGCATCTGAAGAATGCGGTCCCAAGCCGTGATTTGCAGGCCGGTGGCGTCCAGCGTTGCAGAGGGGGAAAAATTCGGGTATGCCATATGAAACTCGCTTTCGTGTTTTTAACCCAACATCGCTTCCGGGTTGGGTATCCCGGTTTTTGTCGCGGCCTGAATGAACAGGGCCCGCTTCGCCGGGTTGTTTTTGAACTCATACGGATTCTTCGCTTGATCTTCGAATATCCGCGTTATCATCTCCGGGCTCATATCATCTTTCGCGGCTGGTGCCGCTGCCGGCAGCGCCCGGACGGCTGCTGCGCCTTTTGCCAGTGCTTCTTCCACCGATTGCTGCCCTTTTTTCTGGGCTTCCGCGACCGCTGTTGCGGTCTGCTGGCCCAAAGTGCCTGTTCGGTGCTGATGCACAAGAAAGGCTTCAGAAAGGTCTTCAAACCGAGGATTATCGAGCAGGAAATACCCGTTCTCATCCTTCGGATACTGCATTTCCACCAAAGACATAAGCTGTTTGTAAGCAGCAAGGTCGGTGGGGGAAACCTGTGTGGCTACGTACGGGTCGTCAGCGCTACCCGCGCTCACCACGATATCGTCTATCTTCGAGAACGGCATCTTTGTGGCAAGGGAAGGTACCTTTTTCTGGAACCCTTCCACGCCGCTGTACACCTTGTTTACAAGGTTTTCAGCGGCGGCCTGCCGGTCTTTCAGAGTAACTTTCTCTTCCAACTCCGCTAGTTTGGCCGCCATTTCGTCCCGGAGGACTTGAATTTGCTGCTCATATGCTATTTGCACGTTCGGGTCTACGTTTGGTGCGGCCGCTTTCTTCTGAATTGCGCTCAAGTCCGCCTGGAGGCCCTTTACCTCCTGTTTCTGCTGCGCTGTGGCGGCCGGGGCATGCGATTGGCGCTTTAACTGGGCCAATTCTTTCTTTGCCGCATCGAGTTGCTGCTTTACCGTGCCAAGTTCGCCCATTTTGGCGTTAAGCGTGTCAATCGTTTTCTTCTGCGTGGTAATGTAGGCCTGGGCATGCGTGTAGGACTTTTTGAACTCGTCCATATTTTTGAATGTTATGGTCTCGCCCAGACCATTAACAGCTTCCACGGTCCCGTCAGCGTTTTTCACAGCTTCCGGCGTGGTTTCAGTGGCCGGGATGGCCGTTTGTGTCTCAGTTTTGGCCGGTTCGACCGATTTTGGCTGCGCAGGCGCTTTCGGGGCCCTTTTTCCGGTCTTGGCAAACTCTTCAAGTTCGGAAAAAGGCATTTTAAGCACGTCTTCACGGGTAATCGGGGCCTCTTGAGGCGCTACAGGGGCCTCAGGGGTTGCGGGAGTCTCGGTTACAGCCGGAGTTGGTTCGGAAACTGTCAAAGAACTTGTATTCTCGTCCATCACGGACCTCCTAAATGGGTTTTAGCAGGCCGAAATGGCCTACCCTGTCTACCAATAGACGGTTATTTACCCATAAGAGGCGCTAGGGCGCTCATAGCAGCCTGAGAAAGGGGGGAGCCCTGTGATGCCGGGGGCGCTTCTGGGGCGGGCGCTGCGCCTGCGGTCAGGGCACTCAGATCAGGCATAAGCGGGTTAGTTGGCGCGGGGGCGGAAGCGCCCGATGCAGGCCCGGGAGCCGGCGGTGCCGGCGGGTTAAGCTGCGCATCAGCTTGTGCCTTTGCCAACTTTACCGATCGATCAACGGCGTCCTTGATCCCTTGGCCCGTGCTATCGTCCCAATCTATGGTGTTGAGCATCTCACCAAGCACATTGACATAGATATCCGGGTATAGTTGTGGATTGAGCTTTTCAAGTACACCCATGGCCATTGCCCGGCGTTCAAAACGGCTGTTCGGGCTGTCGGAACCCATCTTCACCAACGTATCGACGGCCTGTAAGCTGGAAATGTCGTTCTTTATGCCAATGTCTCCATTTGGAAGCGGGACAATCTCGTTGATCTTGACCACGGTCCCGTCGGGCTTGGTGAATGTCCTTTCAACCCCGGCGTACTTATACTTGGCCGCGATTGCGTATGCAGCGCCGATCTCAGCCAGGACGTTCTGTATCCCGCGAACGAGCGTAGTTTGTGCGATAATAATTGCCTGGCTCTTAAGACTGAACAGAACACCACTTTCAGAAGAGCTCTGCGCAAGGCCGTCAGACGCAGCATTGACCGGAAGAATGCGGTCCATGTCGTCATACAGCCGACTTATCTGGGTAAACAGTTCGTTCGGAACCGGATTACGGGGCACAGGAAGAATAAAGTTCTTTCCGCTTTCAATTTTCCCTTCCGGGACAAACATTTTAAACTGTGGGTTTGTCCAGTTGGCCTGAATTACAGCTTTCGCTTTCTCATCGCCATCCACAAGACCGTCAGAAACAAAAGCCGAACCGTTGGCACCGGACTCGATAATGCTGTTTATGTTATTCTGCCGCTTGTTCATCGTGATCTGCATATCACGAAGCAGCGCGATGATGCCGCGGGGTTCTCCGCAAATGCGTTCCGGGGCCCATGGAAACTTAGTCACCCGTTCGATCTGGAACTTATGCAAACCCTCGGCCAGGGGTTCATCTTGCATTAATTCAGGGCATATCGTAACGAGTTTCAAAGTCTTCTTCGGGTATGTGATAACGCGAACATTATTTGGGTCGATGTTATTAACAGCCATCCACTGCTGCTTGTATGCTGCATCGTCTGTTACCGGAAGCGTCACACCAGTGCTTAAGTCAAGCTCGATATCGTGCGTGTCGTCTTCCAGGTACTCGTATTCAATAACCTGCTTGGTCGAACCTTTTGACGACGCGTTGTCTCGGTTGTCGTCGTAGAAACGCTCTTGATAGGCTGATCCGTTGCGCAGTTCCCGCTTCAGCGCATCTTTTATTTTCTCCGCTTTGTCACCGTACGTGTTCATTATCTGCTTTGGCGTCAGGTAATGGAACTTGAACGTACATTGAATATCACGAGACTGATCCGAAGTCCAGTTCGGATCGAGGATCACTGATCCAGGGGTGCATACCTCGAAGGCCAGCGACCCCAACGGGTTGTCCACGTTCTGGCGTTCTATCATCTCCATGACTGCGTCCCCACCTATGCAGCCGTAGGTGAGAAACTTCATGAAGTTGTAGTCCCAGTTCGAGTGGTTTTTATCTGCCTCCAGCATGTCCTGGACCGTAAAAATGAGCGTGTTTTGGTCGCCTTTGCGTGACAGATACGTGATGTTGAAATTGTTTTGCAGCAAAGACCCGACCAAACCCACGACTTTTCTCTGTGCAATGTTGTACACCACCAGTTCGCGGCCCTGCTGGGACGCGTTAAACCGGGCCAAACTGGGTATCTGGTCTCCCCAGTACATATCCAGGTCTTCAAACATGCGCGCGCGCCGGCGTTCTTGGGCTGCATAAGCTCGCTGGAACTCGGTATTCACAAACTTGACCCGATCCGGGCCTTCGCCTCTCAAACGATCTTCAGATACGATGATGTCCATGTTTCAACCCTCAATGGCTGGCAGTGTGTGGAACTCGATTTGTGCGGAGTCGATAGGCCGACTATGATATGCGCCGTTGATGTGTTGAAACAGGTAAAATTTTCTGCATTTCCCGCAGTACAAAACGTGGTCTTGGGTGTCTTCTCGATGCATGCCGAAAGAAATACCGTTACAAATGCCGGTCCTCAAACCTTTTCGGCGTTTTGCAGGGCACGACAGGAAGTAGAATGGCGCTTTCGGCATACTAAATAGACGGAATTCGGGGCAAAAATGTCCGAAAAGTCTATTTTATGGCGCTAAACTGGTACTTGTAGATGGGTTCCAGTATCGGGTGTTCTGTTTTAAGATATTCCCGCAAACGAAGGCAGTAGTCGTGGTCCTCACCCACATTAATGCCGGGAAATCGTACACGTAATGCATAGTCCCTGCGGACGGCATTGAGGTGGTTAGGCGGCCTGATATATAGTCCGCCGGGGAGCCTTTCCCAGCTGTTATGCTTGATCGAGTGCTCGAAATTGGCGTCGAAACGACCATCGATATAGTGGACGCCGAGGAGGGAGCAACAGTCACAACCAGTTCGACATCCTTCGACAACCAGGCGGACATAGTTCGAAGACACTTGGTCATCATCGTCAATAAACGCCACATACGCCCCCCTGGACCGGTCAAGCAGTCGATTCCGTTTATCACCTACGGATAAAACACGGTTATCAACCTCGGTTAAAACCTGAACTTCCGCACTCGGCGCGCCCTGCTTCTCTAAAGATCGTTTAAGACGACCTAACTGATCAGCGCGCTCTTCGATGGAGCAGATGAGGATGGACAGGATTGGTGCGCCCGCATGTACGATTTCAGATTGCTCTGACATTTTAATATATACTCCTTCACATCCTGCGCTGTTGCCCGGCTGTTATCAGCCCCTTGCAACCGGGCAAACGTGTTATCATGCCCGACATCCGTACGGCTGGCATGCATGTGCTCCAAGTGCAAATCAGGGCAGTGGTGCAAACGGCCGAACGGTGCCAGCATATCACGGGTAATCAGGTCGGTAAGTTCCATCCCGGCGTGCGGATACACCCAATACGGCGTATCTAAGGCCCGGAACAACCGATCAGGCATGAAGTAATACGTCGGCAAGTCATTCAAATAGTCATCGAAGCCCCAGATGCATTTCATACCTTTTGAGCGGTTCACTGCGCTCAATACGTGCGCGTCCCAGCCGTCAGTCCTCGAAACGAAGTCATCACCTGCGTACCCGTACACCCATGCGTCGCCCTTAAACGGCGTCTGGTCAAACCCGGCGTTCATCAGTGCGGCAAG
>Ga0265297_10012216_pt1 | contig 10349 bp, 10 predicted proteins | sample Munlanlwell13791_FD_192502 | JGI IMG/M metagenome (GOLD analysis project Ga0265297, IMG submission 192502) | Leachate microbial communities from a municipal landfill in Southern Ontario, Canada - Leachate well 137-91 | ecosystem: Engineered > Solid waste > Landfill > Unclassified | place...
TAAGTCTTCTACTATATAACTATCTAATCCTTTATCTATTACACCAGACATAAACTTATCTTTTTCTTTTAACATTACTTCTTCTCCAGCTTTCTTGCCAATTTTCTTTCTAAGCTGATCTGCTTCCCCTGGAGTATAATTTGCAAGTTCAATAAATAATTTTATCATTTGTTCTTGAAAAAGAATAAGCCCCAATGTATCCTGTGTTATTTTATCATAAATAGGATGGACTTTAATAATTTTAGAATTATCTTTTTTTCTTATTGAGAATTCTTTTGATATTCCAGATCTCATTGTCCCAGGACGATTAAGAGCAACAAAAGAATTAATATCATTAAAACAATCAAAATTTATCTGTTCTGCATATTGTTGAGCAGAATGAGTATCAAATTGGAATATACCTACAAATTGATGTTTATTATAATTATCAATAACTTTTTGATCATTTAAATCTAAATTATATATATCAATATTTATTTCATGTCTTTGTTTTATCAATTTTAATGTTTCTTTTATTATTGTTAATTCATTTAACCCAAGAATATCAAATTTAACATATCCAAAATCTTGAACACCATTCATATCATATGCAGTAAGTATTTCATTTTTATGTTTTTCTATTATAAGAAAATCTTTTTTATCTTCTGGAACAACAATAACACCTGCTGGGTGCATACCAGTCTGTCTTATCTGACCTTCAAATTTACATGACTTTAAAAAAATATTATAATTCTTATCACAAAATTCTTTAAATTTTTCATTCTCACTGTATGTATCCTCAAGACAATTATCTGCTCTTGGATCATTTGCAGATCTATCAATAATCATTTTTGTATATTCATTTATGTCCGCAAAATCTATATTATAAACTCTTGCAACATCTTTTAAGCAAGATTTAGCCTTCATTTTATTTAATGTTCCAACTTTGATAACATTATCCTCTCCATATGTATCTCTAAGAAATTTATATATAGACTTTCTTTCTACTGATTCAAAATCCATATCAATATCTGGAAGATCAATTCTATCTGGAGATATAAATCTCTCAAATATTAAATCCCATTCAATAGGATCTAATCCTGTAATGCCTAAAAGATATGAAACAAAACTTGATGATGATGATCCTCTACCTATACCATAAAATATATCATTTGCTTTTGCATAATCATATATCCTTTTTACAAGTAAAAAATAATTTTCAAATTTTTTACTTTCTATAATATTTAATTCATATGTTAATCTATCAATATATATACTTTTCAATTCATTAAAATTAATATTTCTTTTTTTAGATTGTTCTTTTATCTTAATATCCATACTTCTCTGTTCCCAGCCTTCGATAACAGAAGCAATTAAATCTTTACCATTAAATTCTGGGATTAAAGCTGCAAATTTATCAAATATATCTGTATCATAGCTAATATTAGATGCAATATCCCAAGCATTATTTATTGCCTTACTGAATACCTGTTTAGATATATAATTATGATTATTTTTTCTCATTTCTTCAGCTTCTTCTAATGTAAATAAATAATATGTATTCCCAGTATAAGAAACTTCATCTACTTGATCATAAGTTTTTCTCATACCAATACATCTAATTAAATCATGAATTTCTTTATCTTCTTTGTTTGGATAATGAGAATCTCCAGTTATCAATACTGAAATTTTTAAAGATTCGGATAAATCTAATATATTTTTATTTATATCAATTTGTTCTGGTATTTCATTAAGCTGCATTTCTAAATAAAAATTATCACCAAACTCTTCTTTAAATTTTATTGTTCTTTTAATCGCTAAATCTAAATTCTTTTTAAGCGGATCTGCAATAATACCGTTTATGCAAGCTGAAGATATTATAATACCTTCTTTATATTGTTTTAATACATCAAAATCTACTCTTGGTTTTCTAAAAAATCCATCTATCCAGGAATAATTGTTAATTTTAATAAGATTTTTTAACCCAACCATATTTTGAGCTATTAAAATAATATGTTTTTTATGTTCATCATGTTTTTCACATTTAGTTACATAATATGCTTCCATGCCAATTATAGGTTGTAATTTATCACATTTCTTAAGTAATTCATAAGCCCCTCTTAATGTTCCATGATCAGTTAAACAAAAAAAACCCATACCAATATCATCAGCTTTCTTTAAATGACTAGAAAGTTTACCATATCCATCTAATAAACTATATTCAGTATGGCAATGTAAATGGGGAAATGTCATTTTAATTCTCCTAAAAACTGTTGATGGACATTCTCGACTCACATTAAGAATGCCCATCAACAAATCTAAAATCACAAAAAAATTTAAATTAACACTCGCTTTTTCAGGTTTTAACTTTTCTCTAAAACCAAGTAAAAAATCTTATAAATCTAAAAAATGTTATTATCTAAACATTCATCCTACCACCTCCTTTTTTTCAAAATATTATATAAGAAAAATGACCTAAATATCTTTATTAGTCAACTGCCCTTCCCTAAAGGGAAGGGCTTGATAAATCTTGTTTATCAACTTTTCCTGCTTCACAGGTGATAGCTTCAGGATAACCCTGAAGTCTTACATCACCTCCACAGGCATAAACCGACGTAGCATCGGTATTATTTCTTGTATTCTTGTACCAATCTATAAGATTAGCACAAGAATTTTTATCTTCATATATTTTTTTAAATTCTCCTATATTTTGCCAAACTTCCTCTAAATTAGTCAACTACCCTTCCCTAAAGGGAAGGGCTTGATAAATCTTGTTTATCAACTTTTCCTGCTTCACAGGTGATAGCTTCAGGATAACCCTGAAGTCTTACATTACCTCCACAGGCATAAACCGACGTAGCATCGGTATTATTTCTTGTATTCTTGTACCAATCTATAAGATTAGCACAAGAATTTTTATCTCTATTATGGAATGTTCCACAGTTAGGACAGAAATATTCTCTGATACTCATATTTTTTAATGTTTCATTCTTATAACCACATACTGAACATAACTGTGTAGAAGGAAAGTATTTAGGAGCTTTTACAAGAATCTTGCCTCTTTCTATAAGTTTGTATTCAAGCATATTTCTTAATGTTCCAAATGCAATATCATATACTGATTTACCATTTTTTAAGCATTTACTCAGGTTTTGCATATTTATATCTTCAACTACAATTACATCAAACTTTTCTGCTAATTCATAAGATAATTTATTCAGAAAATCATTTCTTTGATTTTTTAATTTCTCATGAACTTTAGATAATTTGATTCTTATTTTGTTCCTGTTTTTACTTCCCTTTACTTTCCTGTGTAACTCTTTATTTGCTTTAGATATTTTCTTTTCCGACAGTCTATAAAATCTGATAAACTTGTTTCTCGTTTTTTCAGACATTATTCCACATTCAGAAAAACTCATATCTATTGCTTCTACTTTTTCATCAGAACTAAAAACATAAGTTCTAAGTTCTGTATTTTCTTCTGTTAAGATTGATACAAAATAATGACCTGATGAACTTTGTGATACTATTACGGATTTGATTATTCCTTTACAATACCTATGGAATACTGTGTTGACTAATCCAAGTTTAGGAAGCCTTAACTTACCTTTTTCTATTCTTATAGAATTATTAATATTATTTGTTGTATAAGACTTCTTTGATGTTTTTTTACTCTTGAATTTAGGAAAACCTAATTTTTTAGAGCCTTCTTTTAACCTTCTGAAAAAGCTAAAAAAGGCATTTTTCAAATGGATTTGAGCATTACAAAGAGCTAAAGAATCCACTTCTTTTAACCATGTATATTCTTTTTTGAGATGCGCTGGGGTATTAATTTTTCCTTTACCCGTTTCTTGATAAATATCATTGTTTTCAGCTAAAAGTTGATTATAAACAAAACGAACACATCCAAATGTTTTTTGTAGAAGAATAGTTTGCTCTTCATCAGGATATATTCTATATTTGTAGGCTCTTTGTATCACTCCTGTTCTTTCCTTTGGTTTTCTACATACTGCTGTAATATATCAATGGTAACATTTCCTGTTGTTGCAAGAAAATAAGAAGGACTCCAAAAAGAATCTCCCCACAACTTGTTTTTAAGGAAATCCTTATATTTTTCTCTAATCCTTCTTGATGAATTTCCCTTTAAGATATTTATATACTTTGTAATATCCAAAGTAGGTTTGCTTCTAAAAAGAATATGGACATGATCAACACCACATTCCTGTTCTATAATCTCCACATCATAATCAGCCGATATTTTTTCTATGATAATTTTAAGGTCAGAAATAATATCATCTCTAATAAATACTTTTTGTCTATACTTCACCACTGCTATAAAATGATAACAAAGAGAGAAAATAGCATTGCTTGTTTTGTCCACTCTATACATAAGTCCTCCAAAATAATAAGTTACCTATATAATAATATAACTATTATCCTATCCTAAGTCAAGTGTTTTTTCTAACCCCCGCCTAAAGGCAGGGGATTTCTTTTGAGGTTAAAATTTTTACTTAAAACATCTTTACATCTTAATTTATAAAACATATTACCTCCCTTCGCAACTTTCCTTTGCTAAGTTACCTAAAATTAATAAATATTCATCAGTTAAATCATTTAAAATCAAATTATTTAATAACGTAGAATTAAAAAGACCATAACATATAAATCTATAATCACATTTATTTTTACAATCATATTTTCCAAGACACTTTTTTCTAATTAATCTACTTTTTTTATTAACAAAAATGTCCTTCATCCAACTACAATGCTCTACAATTATGTCTTTCATATCTATCTTATCTTTGCCTTTTCTTATATATATAATAGTTAATTGTTTATTATCTTTAAAATTATTAATAAAATATACATATCCCCAACAATAAACTTCTTTTATTATTTTATATTCATCATTTTCAATACAATAATCATCCAATAAATTCATACCTTCAAGTGGGACAAAAGATAAATTATTTTTATTAATTATATCTTTTATATATTTATAATCAATATTTTGAGTTAAATAAATCAACTTTTTTAACTCCTGTTCTAATATTAACAATTGATTTTAAAACTGTTTCTTTATTTAAATTTGTATATAAACATAAAGAATTAATGTCAATATAATCTTTCCATTCTCCATTTAAATTTCTACATGTTATTAAAAGTAATTCTGGAGGATTATATAACAATTCTAAAATATATTTATCCAATTCATCAAAAACAGACAAATTGATATTTAATTTTATATCTTCATAATTATCTGCTTCATTATAATAATTATCTTTATATTCATCTATAATTTTAATCCTCACATCCTTTTGAATGCTTTTTGATATACAAACATTAATTATTTTCCATATCCAACATTCAATAGGTATTTTATCAATTTTTACATATTTATCAAGACTATTATATAATTTTATTATTATATCCTGATAAATATCCTCTTCATCAATTGGAATATAATTATATCTCATTCTCCTCATTTTAATTCTACGAATAATAGTTTGCTTTAATTCTGCATCTATTTTTTTTATAATCTTATCTTTCTCTTCTTTCGTCACGCAAATAACCCTATTTTATATTTTTTAACTTCATTTAAAATATGTTCAACTTCATTTTTATCTTTAACATCTCCAAAATCTTTATAATTAAATTTTTCATAATTTAAAATATATGTATTTATGCCTTGATCATAGAATATTTTTGCAACATTAAAACTATTCTTAATAGCATCTTTATCTAAAGCAACTATTATTGATTCAGGTTTTAATCCAATAATAGTTCTATATTGATACTTACTGATAACTTTACCGAATATCGAAACAACATTTTTATGTTTTCTAAAAACCGATAAAGCATCAAATATACCTTCAGTAATAACAAGCTTTTTAGGTTTTAAATCTATATTATCAACATTATATAAAAATAAACTTTTTTGAAATAATGTATTTTTATATTTTTTATCTTCATTTTTATCAACTGTTCTACCAATATATCCCTTTATTATATTATTTCTAACAATAGGGAATACTATTCTATATCTCATAAAACCTTCTATACAATATTTTATAAAAAATGATTTTATAGTAACATAATCTAACCCTCTATTTATGAGATATTTTGAAAATATATTTTCATCTTTTGTAAAATTTTCTCTTACAAAACTATTTAAAACTGATTTACATTTTTTTACTTTATTAACATAATTATAAATATCTTCTACTTTAACATTTAAATTTAAAAACTCTAAAAACCTTTTAAAATTCCCACTTTCTCCGCATTTTTTACAATCCCACCTACCATCATACTTATTCATATAAAAATGTTTTTCTCTATGACAAAATGGACAAGTAAAATATATTTGAGTTATAGAATCATAATATTTAATTCCGTTATTTTTTAATATTTGTTCTATCTTTGTCATGATTCTGAAATTATTAAATCACTCCCTTTTATTTCTTCAAAATTGCAAGTACTATAATCTACCCTTAAATAAAATTTCTTCATTGATTTACTCCTCCTACCTTTTGCAATAAATCCTTCTAAAATAGGCGGATCAGATGTCTTTTGTATTACTGATTGATTAAAAGTTAATACTAAACTTGCAATCCTTGCTTTATCATATGATTCAGATACGCCCTCTGCCATTATCATTGCTTTACTTTTTTGATCCTTTGGCGCTTGTGTAGTAGTAATACCTACACATTTATTTAACTGGATTAATCTTTTAAAGTCCCAATAAACCTTTGCTAACCTTAATCTTTCAGATTCATATCTTGCTTTAGTCGTTATATGATCCAGTGAATCTATTATTAATAAATTCACATTTCCAATTTTATGTAATATTTCTGTTATTAGATTAAAATCAGATCCTACAGGAACAGATGCTAAATTTATTGTTCCTTGTATTTTTTTAACCTGTTCTATTCTATCTAACAATTCAAGCCTTACTTCTTTATACTTATTCTCTTCTAATATATCTGGATCAACATTCAATCCTTTTGCATCATAATCTAAACTCGTTTCTTTTAATTCGTTTTCAGTAACTATATGTAGAACTTTATATCCATTGCAAAAGGCATTAAATCCTATGTGAACTGCTAATCTTGATTTACCAACACCAGTATTGGCAACAATTAATCCAATATGACATTTGCCAAGACCACCTCTCGTTGCTTTATCTACAGTTTTAAATCCTAAACTAACCTTATCTTCTTTTTTAGGTGGATTTTTTTCTCTATCTATAAATCTCTCTTCTATTGTCTCATTCCAGTTAATGATTTCGTATTCATCAACTTTATCATCTATAATTTTTTCTTTAACATTACGAATTAATTCATCTACTTCCTTATATTTTTTCTGTTCATATAAATTAGATATTTTTTCAATAAGCTTTTTTTGGTCAGATTTCCTTTTAGTATTAATAATATTAGTATATATTTGCTCTGGACTTTTAGGATTATAATCGGCAGCTTCTAATAATTTTGTTACAACTAAATTTTTAAATTCTTCTGGAAAATCTGAATTATTATATATAAAATCACCAACATTACCTACTAAAATTTCATCATCATCTTCTGTTGGATTATTCTTAATATAAGAAAAAATGCACTTATATTCCTCTTTCTGAAAATCATCAATATTTAAAGTCCTAATTATTTTACTTCTAAAATTTTTATTTTTAATCGTAGCGGATATTAATTCTAATTCTTTATTCGACATCTTGAAGTACCCTCATTTTAAATCCCATTAAATTAAGAAACTTTAACAAATTTTTATCTATATCTTTATCACAAAGAATTATAGATATTAATTCTCTATTTCTTCTATTTTTAATAACATTTCTAAATATATTTAAATCTACACAAGAAACACCTTCAAATATTATTAAATCAGAAATCAGTTTATCTTTATCCCAAGAAAGTAAAAGTTTGAAATTTTCATCTGAACACCAATAAATAGTTTTATTATTTTTTATATAAAAAACTAATAGTTCGGTTAATTTTAATTTTAATTTGTCATTAATACTATAATTTCCATAAAATATTAAATTATTAAAAGAAAACTTTAAACTACTGAAATTTATTTTATATAAATTTCTAACATATGGCGCAGGTATATTATATATATCAAATAAAATTTCAGATCTCTCAAGCAAATCTTTATTGCAATCACAATTTGAAATTTTACCACACTGTGATATAAAAAACCCCTTATCTTTGCATTTTTGGCAATTATCCAAAAATCATTCTCCTAGATATTTAATACCTAATTCTAATATTTCTTGCATCTTATTGTCAACTTTACAATCAAAAGAAAGCTGATCTCCAGCATAAAATATTGCTAAATTTAATATAGCTTCAGCTTGATCATAATTTAAATCTTTATTAAATATTCTTTTAACTTCACTTATGAAATCTAAAGTACCATTAAAACTGAGAACACCTTTATCATTTAAAAATGTTTTAAAAACTTTTAAAGAAGCATAAACAGATAAATACATTCCAAATTTAGGATGTTTTTTAAAAGACCATAACGTATAATCTCGTGGAGCAAAATCCCAATAACTACATGCAAATCCAATTCTACCTAAACTATCTTTTACCCTTAAATTTTTACTAGAAAGAATAATCGGATTCATTTTTTTCTTTGTTCTATATTGATTGTAAACTGGTAATACTTGATTACAATATAAACTAGATTGATCAAAAAAATCTAATTTATAAATAAAATTATCCCAGGATCTACAAAGTTGACTTGTAGATAACTTCTCAGTATTATTTATCATTTTAAATCACCTATCCCAAATTCTTCTTTAAAGTCTTTTAAATCCATTATAATAACCTCAAATCCTTCCTCATTTTTAAGCTGATCAATTCTATTTAATCCTTGAGTTAATAAATATTTATTATCTTCATCAATAAAATCTATTACAATGGCTTCCTTTTTCTTATCTATCTTTGTAAGATTTCTTAATCTTTGAAATGTTTTTATCTGGGAACTACCACCCTCAAGATTCAATACTACATCTAATATTGGGATATTAACACCTTCTCCAAAAATAGTTCCTGCAAGTATAAAATTTCTAATATTTAATCTATTTATAATTTCAGTTCTTAATTCGCCCTTATCTTCACCACAAAGAGCTTTTAATTTTATACCTCTTATTTGAGATTCTAATTTAAGGATCTCAAGTTGATCAATTCTTGAAGTTAACATTAGAACTCTATGTCCATTTTTATGAAAAGAATTTGCTATGTCTAAAAATATTTCATTTCTTTTAGGGCTTGTAAAAACTTCTTTTAAAAATTCCTTATTCCAACCTTTAATTTTTAATCCTGTTTTAATAACAACAAAATATATCGTTGGTTTCACTATTTGTTTATATTCTATTAATTTTTGATATGGTATTTCATATATAATCTCTCCTATAGTCGCTCTCAACCATATCATCTCAGTGGGGTTCTCATCATTAATTTCTAACCACACAGTAGCAGATAATCCATATTTATATTCCACATCTAACTGTGTGATTTTAGACCAATTTTGTGCTTTCATATGATGGCATTCATCAATGATTAACATATGAGTTTTATCAAATATTTTTTGCATTTTAGGTTTATCGAACATTGACGTAACAGTCTGTATAGTCGCTACTGTTATATCTTTAGGATCCCATATATTTTCACCAATCTTGCCTATTTCAATATTAAAAATATCTTGAAATTCATTTACCGTTTGATTAAGTAAAGTTACATTAGGGACAATAAAAAGAGTCCTAAGTTTTTTATCAAAAATTATTCCTGCTGCAACTGTAGTTTTACCACTCCTAACTGGCATCTTAATAACGCCAGAATTATTTTTTCTAGTCGCATTAACACATTCTAATTGATAATTCCTAAGTTCTCTTTTAAATTCTAAATTTTTTATTCTATATAAATTAGCTTCTTTCTGTCTTCTATCAAATTTATAAAGAATTTTTTCATTATAATAAATTCTTTCAATTTGATTCAAAAATCCTACTGGAAGTTTAAAACATCCATCTTTTTTTGAATAAGATAAAAATTTTATATAACCATCCCATACCCCTAATTTATATTTAGGTGCAAACTTATATCCTTTCATTCTAAATTGAGAAATGTCATTTAATTTCTCTAACTGCATAGGCGTAGGATTATATATATAGATATTTTGATTATCATATGTTAATTTCATTTAATTTTAATTTCATCCCCAGACTTTTTATTATTTACACATTATTTTTATGAATGCAAGAAATATTTTTATAAAAAATAACAAAATATTGATTTTATTAAAAATAAAAAATAGTCTCTTCTTTTTTTGATCAAATAATTTTTCTAAAAACA
>Ga0265297_10012217_pt1 | contig 10349 bp, 10 predicted proteins | sample Munlanlwell13791_FD_192502 | JGI IMG/M metagenome (GOLD analysis project Ga0265297, IMG submission 192502) | Leachate microbial communities from a municipal landfill in Southern Ontario, Canada - Leachate well 137-91 | ecosystem: Engineered > Solid waste > Landfill > Unclassified | place...
GAAGACGCCCGATGCTCCGAATGTCCCGACCCTCTTTCCGTGATATTGCGCGCCGATCGATTCGCAGGCGTCTTCGATGACCTTCAGGCGATGCTTCTTTGCGATCGCCATGATCGGGTCCATGTCCGCTGGCTGCCCAAAAATATGGACGACGAGGATCGCCTTCGTTCGTTTCGTCACGGCACGCGCAACACGCGCAGGATCGAGGTTGTACGTGACGGGATCAACATCAACGAAGACTGGTTTCGCGCCAACGTAGAGGATGGCGTTCGACGATGCAATAAACGAGAACGGCGATGTAATGACTTCGTCGCCCGGTCCAATCCCCGCAGCGATGAGCGCGAGGTGGAGGCCGGCCGTTCCGCTGCTCACAGCACACGCCTCTTTTGTCCCCGCCGCGCGCGCGAACTCGCGCTCGAATGCCTGAAGCTCGGGGCCAAGGCTCAAGTGACCGCTTTTCAAGACACGCGTGACTGCGCGGATTTCAGCAGCGGTGACGGATGGCTTCGCGATTTGGTACGTGCTCATATCATGGCCGACGGAGCGCCGGTCTCTTTGATAACCTTCGCCGGAACGCCGACGGCGGTCGTATTCGCGGGAATGTCACGATTGACGAACGAACACGCGCCGACGATCGCATTCTCCCCGATCGTGACACCCGGCATAACAACGGAGTGCGTCCCGATCCGACAATTCCGCGCCAAGCGAACCGGCCCCTCTTTCCCGTCGAGCGTTGAAACCGTGTAGATTGAACAATGCGAGCCGATTTGAACGTCGTCTTCGATAATGAGGCCGTTCTTTGCGTTCAGGTACGAAAAAGCGCCAATATCAACGCGCGTCCCGAGCGTCAGGTGCTCGGGATGCTGCACGAGCCAATTCCATTCCGTCAGTTTGCCGTGCTCGATATGCGGCGGTTTCCAATCGTTAAATCGTTGCTCCATAGGTAATGGCTATCGGCTGTCGGCTGTCGGCTGTCGGCCGAAAGCCGATAGCCATGCATTTAATACATCATGCGTTTTGCGAGGAACGCGGGTGACCACACGATCGTCTCGAGGAGTGCAGCGACGCGCGGTCCGGTTTTCCCGTCTCCCCATGGATTCGTGATCGTCTGGAGCGATGTGCGAAACGAAGTGTCTTCGAGGGCGAATGCGATTGCCTGCCGGATCGCCTCTCGGTCATACCCGACGTCGATGACGTTCGGTGCCCGCAGGCGCGCAGCCTGGCGTTCCCCGATGTTGACGACCGGCGTTTTGAACGATGACGACTCAATCATACCAGCGCTCGAATTTCCGATCCACACGGCTGCTTCGCGCTCAAGCGCGAGGAACTCCGAGTACGTCATACTCGGCCTGATGCGGAATCGCGGATTCGAACATTCAAGATCAATTTCGCGAATCATCTCGCGACCGCCGGCATCGGCATTCGGGTAGATGATAACGGTTGGCATGCCCGTCGCCTTGACCGCCTCGAGCGTCTCGCGCATGTGCTGACCAGCCTCGGCCCACCGTTCGCTCACCGGGTGCTGCGTCACGAGCAGGAACGGTTCCGCAGAATCCATCGCGAGCGACGCAAGGAGCGCCTCGCGCGTCGGGAGTGGCTCGTTCAGGATCGCGTCGAGTCCCGGTGCGCCAACAACGCGGATGCGCCATGGTTCTTCGCCCGCCTTCCGGAGGCGTTCCGCGGCATCCTCCGTTGCCGTAAGGTGCACGTGTGCAAGGCGTGAAATAGCATGTCGCGCCGCGTCATCAACGGTCCCCGTCCGCTCGCCGCCGTGGAGGTGGACGATCGGGATACCGAGGTACGTGCACGTCATGGCCGTTGCGAGCGCCTCAACGCGGTCGCCGAGGATGAGCACGGCGTCAGGTCGATCCAAAGAAAACGCGTCGATAAGCCGGCGCGAAAGATCGGACGCAAACCCCGCGATGCCGTTCCGGCCGTCGGCTCCGATCAATGCGTCGAGCGCCTGGACGCCAGGGAACCGCGATCTGACTTCGTTCATCGTTGATCCGAACTCGGACATGAGGTGCATCCCCGTCGCGTAGAGATTGAGTCTTAGTTTCGGCGATGCTGCGATCGCCTGGAGAACCGGCGTCATCAAACCGAAATCCGCGCGCGTCCCGCTGACGTACGCGATCGTCATTCGCTTCGGCGTCGATTCCATAATACATTTGACCTCACCTGCCGCACCTGCGACATGTCAAGCCAACTCGAACTATGGCATCTTGAATCACGGCGCATAAAAACGCAATCATGTGCCTCAAATAAAAAATCTTCATACGGGATTCGAGCATCTTCAGACCGCTACCCGATATCCGTCCGTTTGAGGATGGTGTCTGCCGGAAGGTCTCGCTTTGCACGCTTGCCGATGACCGTTTTGAATGCTGCTGGCGGCATGCCACTTCCAGGACGCTTCACGCCAAGCACATTCGCCGTAAATCGCTCGCCCTTCTTGACCGGCCGAATCGTCACGAGGCTCTTGCGCGCCACGGTCATAATCGGACGCTCGCTCGCATTCGGACGCTTTACCGCGGAGCCCATGATGACGGGCACGCGGCGCACGGCGCGGATCATCTCCGCGAGCTCATGCGGTTCGAGCGATGCGACGTGATCCGGCCCCTTAAGCTTCCGACTCAATGTGAAGTGCTTCTCAATAACGCAGGCGCCCATCGTCGCGGCCATAACGGCAACCTGATTTTCGGGCGTATGATCCGAGTAGCCGACGAGGACATCGAGCTCGCGCATCATCGTTTGCATGACGCGGAGGTTCACCTCGGCGTCGGGGCACGGATAGTTCGTCGTGCAGTGAAGCATGACGATATCCCGCGTACCGCCCGCCCTGATCCACCGAATCGCGTTCTTCACGTCCGCCATGGTCGCCATGCCCGTTCCAAGGATCATCGGCTTCCCGAGCGCCCCGATGTACGAGAGCAGCGGCGCGTTCGTAAGGTCGCCGGAGCCAAGCTTGTACGCAGGCACCTTAAGGCGCCGGAGGAAATCGACGCTACGAATTCCGCCATGCGGCGTGGAGAGAAAGAGAATCTTCCGATCCCTGCAGCGCCGCATGATCGGGGTGTAGTACTTCTCATTCAACTCAAGCTTGCGGAGCATGTCGACCTGACTCTCCGATGTTCCGAGATTCTTTTTCTGATATGACGCCATTCGTCCGCCCGACGTCACGACGTCCTCGGCGCGGAACGTTTGGAATTTGATCGCATCAGCTCCGGCGTCAGCTGCGGCATCAACGAGCTTCAATGCAAGATCGAGCCGGCCATTATGATTGACGCCAGCCTCGGCGATAACAAAAACCGGCTCGCCGTATCCAACGCGATGCCGGCCGATGGTCAATGGACGCAGTTTCATATCGACAGAATATCAGGCGCGCGATGGATGCTCGAGACGATCAAGAATGCCGAGATTGCCAACGACCTCTTCAAACGAGTACGGGTACGGCGCGACGCCCTTGATCGCATCGAGGAATGCGCGGATTTCGGCAACGTACATCTCTTCAATGATCACGTATCCCTCTTCAACCTTCCCTTTCTCAAGCGCGATCATCTCCGTCTCTTTCGTCTTCGCGTTGTAGACTGAAATCGTATTCCCGAGCCAATCCCATGAGATCACGCCGTCCGAGCCCATGACGCGGAGCGCGCGGAGCGCCGAACGGCTCACAACCTCAATGACGACGCTCCCCTGGACGCCGTTTGCATGCGTGAGCGACGCGGAGAGGAAGTCGTCCGCCTCCATGTCGAGATCTGACACCTTCGCGACGCGCCCCGTCGCGGACGCGACCGGCGCGCCGAAGACCCAGTTGATCCAGCAGAGTTCGAACGGGAAAAGCTCGCGACAGGCGCCCGTTTCCTTTTTCGAGAAGAAGACGTTGCGGTAGTCCTCCCACGGGTGCCAGTCCGGCAGGTACTGCCCCAGGTGGTATGTGTACGCAAGCGGCTTGCCGATGCGCCCCTCGTCGATCATCGCCTTCATCCGCCGGATCGGCTCGAAGTGCCGGAACGTGCACGACGGCGCGCGGACAATGCCATCGCCGTTCGCCTTGATCGCCTCGTCGAGCGCTTCGCGCGAAGTCGTCGTCTCAACGAAAAAATGCTTACCGTCCGCAAGCGCTTTGCGGATATACGGGGCGTGGAGGTTCGGCGGCGTTGAGATAACCATGGCGTCATACGACGACGAATCGGCCACGGCAATATCCCCGATCGTTTTAATGCCAAGTTTCTCCTCTGCTTCCCGACGTCGATCCTCGGAAAGATCGAAGCCGACAACATCCGTCTCGCCGTTCGCGGCGAAATTGCGGATCCGCCGCTTCCCCATGGACCCGAGTCCGATAACGAGAATGCGCATACCTTCCCTAATTGTATTTTCTGAACACCGGCTTACACGGCTCGCCGGTCAGATGTTTGCGATAGTCCCCACCCTCATCAAGGATGCGCTTGAGTGTTCCGCATGCCGCATCGAAGGCCTGCGCGGTCTGATCGATCTCCGCCTGCTTATGCGAAAAAGAGATGGCAAAATACCCCTGGAACAAGATTCCCTGTTTGATCATCTCCTGAAGGAAGATTGTCCGAAGCACCGGCGATGCCGTCCCATCCAAATCCTTAAAACTCGTACTCACATTCGGCGAAAATCCGACAATGCCGACCTGCCCCTCCAGGCCATGTTTTTTCACGACGGCCTCCAGCGACCGCTTCAATGCGGTCCCCATCTGCCAGAAATGATCCGTAACGCCATGCTCTTTAATGAATGAAATCGTGGCCAGCGCCGCAGCGAGCGAAATGCTCTCCGCGCCGTGCGTCGTTGAGATGAGGAAGACGCGTTCCTTGTCATGCCTCAATCCCCCGCGCTCCATGATCTCTTTTTTGCCGCCGAGGACGGCAAGCGAATACCCGTTCGCAATGCCTTTCCCGTACGTCACGAGGTCGGGTTCGATCCCGTAGAGTTTGCACGCACCCAGCAGATCGAATCTGAACCCCGTGATCATCTCGTCAATAATAAATACCGTTCCGTTCCGGCGGCAGAGCTCCTGTACCCCCATCAAGAATCCCGGCTTCGGTTCTTCGGTCGTCACGGCCTCCATGATGACGCATGCGATGTCGTTCGGATACGCGGCAAACAGCTTTTCCAGACTCTCAAGATCATTATATTTGAATGTGAGCGTAAGCTGCTTGATTTCCTCGGGGATCCCGGCATCGCATGCCGTTGTCCCGATGAACCAGTCGTCATAGCTGAAAAACGGATGGTCGGCGCACGAGACAATGTACTTCCGGCCCGTGTGCGCCCGCGCGAGCTTCGTAGCCGCGCTCGTCACCGTTGATCCATTTTTCGCGTACTTCACCATTTCAACGTTCGGCAAGAGCGAGACGAGAAAATCCGCAAGGACATACTCGGAGTAGTGTGGACGGCCGAAATTCGTTCCCTCCTCCATTTGTTTGCGGACAGCCTCGTTAATGGCCGGATGGACGTGGCCAAGGCTCACGGAACGAAGTCCCATGCACCAGTCGAGGTATTTCTTCCCGTCATTTCCCCAGACGTACGCGCCTTCACCACGGATGATCGCCTTCGGCGCAATCTCGGGAAATTGGTCGTCTCCCTTTGAATACGTGTGCGCTGCGCCCGGAATGAGGTCGTGCCGGCGAGCAATCAAATCGTCGTACATAGGATCATTCGTTGGATGAGAATTGTTCAATGCGTTTTGCAATCTCTTCGGCGTTCCGCTGGATCATTTCACCCACGACGAAATCCTGTGGCTCGTCCAGGTCAACGGCGCGCCACCGGTCAATCTCATACCCGACGAGCTTCCCGGCGAAAAACGATCGTTCGCGAAGGAGAACGTCTGTCTTGATGAGGTAGATCATGCATCCGTCGAGCTTATAGACCGTTGGGAGGAGCTGACGGTTCGTCGTCCCGAGCTGCTCCGCGTTCAGGATCGTCAGGACGTCATTGTCATTCTTCGTCATGAGGAGATTTTCCGTCCGGCACACGCTCACGACGCCGTCCGCATTGCGCTCGGTTAAAATCTCAACGGCACGATCAATGTCTTCCGGCGTCCGCATCGGCGACGTCGTCTGAAGGAGGAGCACGTGGGTCGGCTCATACCCTTCCGCCGCTTTCAATGTTTCAATAGCGTGGATGACCGCGTCCATGACTTTGCTCGTATCTCCGGCCATCTCCGAAGGACGCAAAAAAGGGACGTCCGCGCCATACGCGCGCGCGATCTCGGCGATCTCTTCGCTATCCGTTGAGACGACAATGCGGTCGACGCGCGGTGAACGTTTCGCGCACTCGATCGAGTGCGCGATGAGCGGCTTGCCATTGAACGGCCGGATGTTCTTCTTCGGGATGCCCTTGCTGCCGCCACGCGCCGGAATGAGAGCGAGGATTTTCATATCCATGACGCGAGGTAGCGTACGAAGCTACGCCTCCCGCGTCAAGCGGGCATGGCGTTATTTTCTGACCGGAATGCCCTGCTCAAGCATGTGGCAGTGCGCCTTAAATATGCTCTGATCGGTGAAATGGAAGATGCTCGCCGCGGCGACGGCCGACGCATGGCCCTCCACGATGCCGTCGGCGAGATCCTGAACCGTCCCGACGCCCCCGGAGGCAATAACGGGGATCGTGACGGCGTCCGCGACGGCTCTGATCGTTTCAAGGTCGTACCCATTCATCATGCCCTCGCGGTCGACGCACGTAAGGAGGATTTCCCCCGCGCCGCGCGCTTCGGCATCTTTCGCCCACACAACGGGATCGAGCCCGGTCGGTTGGCGGCCGCGGTGCGTATAGACTTCATTCCTGCCTTCCGCATTCCGTTTGTAGTCGATCGAGACGACGACGGTCGACGCGCCGAATTTCTTTGCGAGCTCGACGATGAATGCCGGGTGTTCAACGGCGCCCGTATTGATGGCGACCTTGTCGGCACCGGAGTTCAACAGCTGACACGCCTGTTCGACCGTCCGAATGCCGCCGCCGCCCGTCAGCGGCATGAAACATTCATTCGCGACGGCGCTCACGATATCGAATAGAAAATGCCGATGCTCCGTCGTCGCCGTAATATCGAGGAAAATGAGCTCATCTGCGCGCTGGGCGTCATAGACCTTCGCGACGGTCGTCGGATTCCCGACGTCGCGGAACGCATCGAACTGCTTCGTTTTGATCATGCGCCCGTCGAGGAGGAGGACGGTTGGAATGAGGCGCGCCTTCAGCATACGGTTGCGGACGGCGTCCATGCGATAAAATTTTCGAGAAGCTTCAACCCGTTATCCTGGCTCTTTTCTGGATGGAACTGCGTCGCAAAAATATTGCCACGCAGAATGGCTGCCGTCACAGCTTCGCCATATGATGCCGTCGCAACAACATTGATCGGTTCCGCGCAGTCGAGCATATAGCTGTGAACGAAATAAAAATCCGCGTTCGCCTTCAGGCCGCGGAAGAGCGGATTCTCGCGCGATACAGCAACGTCATTCCAGCCGATGTGCGGGACTTTAAGACCGACGGATTCAACATTCAGCTTCCGCACACGGCCGGGAATCCATCCAAGTCCGCGGTGTTCGCCATACTCCTCGCCGACGTCGGCAAGGAGCTGGAGTCCGAGGCAAATGCCAAGGAACGGCTTTTGGTCGCGGATGACGGCGTCATGGAGCGCCGCGTCGAGTCCGTTCGCGCGGAGATGATCCATGCCGTCGCCGAACGCGCCGACGCCCGGCAACACGACGCGATCCGCGCGGCGGATTTCGTCGGGCGATCCGGTGATCCGTGCTTCGGCACCGAGCATTTCGAACGCTTTCGCCACCGAAAAGAGATTGCCGAGTCCGTAGTCGACGATGGCGATCATGGGTCTACGCGATGTCGTTGTTGATCGTCCAGAGCTTCTGGTCCCAGAGTTCGGGCCCGCGCGGCACCGTCTTCAAATCCGGCGGGACCTGCGGCGACACGACGTGACGAAGCGCGATTTCGTTGAATTCGTCTTCCGTCATCCCCATGGCCTTCAGGAAGACGTCGAGCGACGCCGGCCTGAATCCTTCGTACTGTTCGATCATCTTTAATCCCTCCTCGCGCGTCATCCGGCCGTTGCGGATGTCGATCGAGGCGAGGTGCGTCATGCGCGACATGCCCCGCTTGATCCACTTGAGGTAGTCCTGAATGCCCTGGAACGCGTCTTCGACCTTCTCGTACCAGTACCGTTCGAACGGAATGCCTTCGACGCGGTCCCCCTTCCACCCAAGTTCGTCGCGAATGATCTCTGACTGTTTCCGCGTATCCCACGGAATGTAATTCCCAAGGCAGATCGACCGGTACCCGATCGACCGGAGGTCCGCGAGGTTCGGATACGTATACGGAAAGAGGTCGCGCGCCGTGACTGATCCATCGAGGAACCCGACCATGTCCTCCGCGTTCATCCCAAGGTTCACGACGCGGTTGAAACGCTTCTCGTCGACCTGCTCATTCTCCTCGTAGCTGTAATAACTGACATACTCCGACGTTGGTTCTCCCCAAATAATCAAGGGAACCTTGTGCATGATCGCCATGTGCATGGGGTACGCGTAGATGCCGCAGTGCGAATGCCACATGATGTCGCCCTTGCGTTCGAGCGAAACGCGCATGAGCTTCTTCACCGTCTGCCAGTCGCCCTTGAATTTCAGAAAATCGACGCCGAGCTTCTTCACGGCCCGCTCCGTGTTCTCGAGTACCGTGGGGCGGTAGAAGCCGTGGTCGTAGTTCACGATGAGCGGTTTCAGGTTGAATTTTTTCACGAGCGCCCACGCCGTGTACGTACTATCCTTACCGCCGCTGAACGGCACGATGCAGTCGTACGGACCCTGGCCGCGATACTGGTCGAGGAGCGTACCGAATTCTTTCAACCGCTCGTCCCAATCGATCTTCGTCTGCTTGTATTCGATCTGCCGACACGTCGCGCAGACGCCTTCCGCGTCGAAGCTGATCATGTCCTGCGTCTCAAGCATCACGCACTTGCTGCAGCGTCTCATAGGTTATTGTTCATTGATCATCCGCGCGGCGCGGCGACGATCGGCCTCGGCAAGGTCGGTAGGCGTCACAGCCATCATCACGTGGTCATACACGTTATCACCATACCGAACGGACTGTACAGCGCGCGACGTCTCGCGGAATCCGACGGACTCGTACGCCCGAAGCGCGCCCGCGTTCTGCGCGAGCACGCCCAATCGGACTTCGCGGACGCCAAGCGCTTCGAATGCGTACGATATGAGGAGGTGCATGGCCTCAGGCCCGTACCCGTTCCCCCAATATCCCTTCTCGCCGACCATAATCGCGATCGTCGCCGTCTTCGCACCGAGATCGATCGGTTCCAGCTTAATCGTCCCGATCCACATTCCGTCGTTTAAAAAAATCCCGAGGAACAGCGCATCCGGCCGGTCCCGCTTCTCAATGACATATGCGCGTACGCTCTCGATCGTCGCCGACTTCGTCTCGAGAAAACGATTGACGTCGGGATCGTTCAGCCATCCGACATACTGCGGCAAGGCATCGGCTTCGCCGAGCGTGCGCAAAAAAAGACGGCGTCCGTTCAGTCGAAGTTCCGCACCTGAAAAATCATTCATACGATGCCGGCCGGAAAGACCGTCGATTCACGCCGTGCATGATGAATGATTGAAGGCGGTCTGTCCACCATCAGCAGAACGCCATGAGCCGCGTCTTTGCGCCGATGGCCTCATATGGGTACTATGAGCCCCAACCACGAAATACGCCTATGAAACGCTTCAAGCCCTACCTCCGCGCCATCGGTCTCGCCGCGCTCGTCGCGTTTCCCGTCTTCGCTCCTGCGCTCCTCGGGTACCGCCTCATCTCTGGAAGCGTCACCTTCGGCCATGTCTACTTTTTCGCCGTCGAACGCGAATTCCTGCTCGCGCTCGGGCATGTCCCCGGCTGGCTCCCTCAGTTCTACTCCGGCTACCCAATCACGCTCACGCTCGACGGATTCCTCAATCCGTTCTTCGTCCTTGCGCTCAAATACCTCCCCGCGCTCACGGCGTACCACTGGCTCACGTACCTCTTCTTCGTCGCGAACATCCTGAGCGCATACGCATTCGCGCGGTACCTGAGCCTGAGCAAAACGGCGAGCATCCTCGCCGCGCTCACGTACGCGTTCAGCGGCATCATGGTCCGCTGGACCGAGGTCATCGTCTTTACGGCGCTCTACCCAATCCTCCCCCTCTCGTTCCTTGCATGCCTCCGCATCAAACAAGGGAGTAAGGCGTGGTGGTGGGCGCTCGTCGCCATGCTCGCGTATGGGTGGATCGGCGGATTCGCGGAGCTCATCGTCTACGACCTCGTTGCGCTCGGCCCGTTCTGCCTCTTCCTTATGCTGA
>Ga0265297_10012218_pt1 | contig 10349 bp, 7 predicted proteins | sample Munlanlwell13791_FD_192502 | JGI IMG/M metagenome (GOLD analysis project Ga0265297, IMG submission 192502) | Leachate microbial communities from a municipal landfill in Southern Ontario, Canada - Leachate well 137-91 | ecosystem: Engineered > Solid waste > Landfill > Unclassified | place...
AATTAAGAAACAGGAACAAAATGAATTAGAGCCTGTTTCTCGCATTGGACTCTACCCTTGATATCCCCCTTATTGATTGAGGCCTCTGGATAGGAAAAGTGGTTCCTCATCATCATTATCTAGGAAATAAGCATATGATGGAGTTGGTTCAAAAGGATGACAAGCTTTGGCTTCCCATGCTTGATGAACTATGTAATACTTTTCTATGAGCTGATCAATGTTAAGACTGTACCAGGTTGATTTTAAACAATAAGGGTCATTTCTATGTTCATGTGGGTCTAAATCATCTTTTTGATCGATGATACGCCCGTCAAATAGTTGTTCTTTAGCAAGAGTTCCTTGCCTTAGGACCCTGAAGGTCTTTGTTGCATACAGCTTTAACAATTCTGTGCGGATCATATAGATAGCATCTTGTGTCAAATCTTTTAACCAAGGGTGAGTTTGTTCAAGAATGGTATTTATTGGTGCTCTTTTGTGCATTCCATCCTTAACTATAGTTTTTATATGCGTTGATATGTAGCTTGTTGCTAGTGAACTTAACGATCGTATTGGTTGTGAAAATTCACTTGCGCTATAAAGGCCAGAGGTAATCCCAAGGATTAGCCCAAGCGTTATGAAAACATGTAATAATTTCATAATAAAATCCTTTAAAATAGTTTTAAATTTCGTTCGAATAATACTTACATTAGTAATTCTATCATAATTAAATAAACTTGCAAGATATTTATTACGAATTGTATTAATTTTATCACGACAATCTTTGCTTTTTGAAATGTTAACGGTGAATTGTGAGTTATTATTTGCTAAATATTGACAAATTAATAATTTTATTGAGCTATAATGAATATATTTGACAGTTTAACTTTACGCAGAGTGTAGCGTTTTTTAATATTGATTTTCCCCAAAATGGAGGAAATTATGTGTTTCTATAGAAAGTTAGTATCTCTAATATTGTTCTTAGCTTGTACAAATCTATCATTGAATGGAATGAGTTTGCAGTTTCGTTCAAGTTGTTTAAAAGAAAAATTTAAAAGAGTCCAAGATTCTCCTCCGGCCGGTACCGCTGCCTCTTCGGAAAAAGGTGAAAAAATTTCACAGGCTTAAGATGCGATTGAAAATATAGTTCATAGCGAACGTAGGCATATTTTAACAGAAGGGTCTGTATTACGTTGCCAGGAATTTGATGAGATACGAGGGAATATCGTTAAATCGTTGCGTCAAGGCAGAGCTTTATGCAGTTACTACGCATTATTTAAATACCCACATTCAAGTTTGAAGTGCACCACTTGAGGATATAAGAAAAGAGTGAGATAGCGTAAACTATCGTACATATTTCTTAATCCCAAGAAAGGCACGATAATGTACACACATCTCACTCAAGAAGAAAGATACCATATCTATGAATTACGAGCTATGGGTAAATCAATGAGACAGGCAGCAAAAGAACTTAAAAGGGATCATTCAACAATCTCGCGTGAAATCAAGCGCAATAAAGGTGCCAGAGGGTATAGGCCACACCAGGCGCACAGTTTTGCTATTGAAAGAAGGCTTGGTTGTGCAAATGGTCCACGAGTTGCCGAACAAACATGGGAAGCCGCGCAGCTTTCTATCAAGGAAAAATGGAGTCCTGAGCAAATAGCTGGCAGGTTTAAGCTTCTTGGAATTGGCAACATCAGCCATGAAACAATTTACCAACGCTTATTGCAAGACAAGAAAAATGGAGGAATTTTGTATACTAACCTTCGTTGCCCAAAAAAACGTAAAAAGCGCTATGGCAGTGGCCGAAATAGAAGGGGACAAATAATAGAGCGTACGCCAATTAGCGAGCGTCCAGAAATTGTTAATCAAAAATCGTGATTAGGCGACTGGGAAGGTGACACTATTATCGGAGCAACACATAAAAAAGCGATTGTTTCAGCTGTTGAAAGATATACGCAGTTTGTACTATTGAGGAAGGTAGAACAAAAAACTGCTTTTGCTGTAAAAGATGCCTTAATCGGACTTATGGAGCCATATGAAAATGCAATTCACACGATAACTCTTGATAATGGTAAAGAATTTGCTGCTCATGCCGAAATTACTAAAGCCCTTGGGATAAAAGTGTTTTTTGCTGATCCTTATGCTTCATGGCAACGTGGGCTTAATGAACAAGTTAATGGCCTTGTAAGGCAATACTTTCCAAAGAAAAAGAAATTCTCTACAATTACTCAACAAGAGGTTTTTTATGTAGCACAGAAATTAAACACCAGGCCAAGAAAGATGTTGGGGTATAAAACACCTCAAGAAATGTTTTTTGAATTAGCTAAACTACAGGGTGTTGCACTTCGAGTTTGAACTTGCGAACTTTCAATAGTACATAGTTAAAAAATACGTTACATGCTCATACTATCTCATTTATTTAGGTTAATGGTATCCATGAGTGGTAAACTTGTCTAGAAAAACTAAAATGTGTTGTATATATAGCCAAAATGATGCAATTATGCATTAAACTATAGCTATATACAGAGTTTACCTTATAGCATTATTGTATATGAGGGGGAGAATATTAATAGGTTCAAAAGGACTAAACGGATGAATTATTTTTTAAGTTATACATATAGAATAACGGTATTTGTGTTTTGTTGTTTTTTATCAGCATCTGCAATTGATATTGCAAGTATCAAAGGAACATACAAACCACTTAAAGATTCTGCACAGCATATGTCGCCTTTGTTTGGGGCTATATGGTGGGAAAGTGGGTTAGTGAGAAACTATTATGATTTTGGTTATATAAAATCTGAAAAGCCCGAAAACAGATGGCTTGCTGAAGGGGATGGTCTTATACGACTTATTTCTGCATTATTTTATTCTGTGGAAGGAAGCTTTGATATATCAGCTAGCAGAAATTTGCCGGCAGCGCATATGTCGGCCAGAACTATTGCACGTTTAATTGCATACTGTGAAAAAACAAGAAAAGAGGATAGGCGAGCGCGTGTAGATGAAATAGTTGAAATAGTTGGTACCGATCCTGATGTTCTCGAATCAATTAAAGCGTCAAAAAGTATGCTTGCACAAATTCGTTCCGAATATGGAGTAAGAAGAAAACATATTATAAAACAATTAGAAAGTATAGAAAAGATTCCTGTCTATACGCAAAAATTTGGTCATGCAAAAGTAGAGCAGCAAGAAAAGCTTTTACAGCTTTTAGAAAGTGCTCGAGCTTTGGCGCCACATAAAGATTCATTGCAGATGCAACTAGCAGATATTGCGGTGCAAGAACAAAGAGCCGTTAGTGATTACTTAGTTAATCAAGTTGAGAAGCCTAAGTCGAGCCAATTTGTTCGTGAATTCGCGCAAGCCCTAGTGGATTCGAGCATAGGTAGTCCTTATTATATTATTCCCTATAGCCATTATTGTGTTTTGCTTGCATTTATGTATCGTAAAGCACGGACGAAGCAAGACTTCTTAGACTACTTTAATGTTTTATCAGGGTCTGGTATTGATCTTTTTGAAAAGCCGTTGGAGCAAGCATGGCTTAATGAGGTTTTTAGTAATGAACAAGTTGAAACAATAAAAAGGAAAATACAAGATGATTTGCATGCTCGTGTGCCATTACAATCTATAGTGAAAGATCATCTGGAGGATCTTGTGTTTGCGCAGATTCAGTTCCGTTATTACATGCAAGATTTTCCTAAAAAAGCCGGATATATTTCTATTGCTCACCATAATACTCATTTTCCGGATTGTGCAGAAACGTTGCTTCGCAATGTTTGCAATAGTGTTTTATATGATAAATTAACAGGTAAGTTCGATATACGTAATGCCCCTCAAAAGAATCTTGAAGAGCGGTGTCAAGAATTTTACAAGCAGCATGATAAAGCGGTTGCGGTTGAATCGTATGAAGCCCATACAAGCTGGGCAAATGTGGTAGGAAATATTCCTTATGTAACCTATAACCGTGCTATAACACGCCGTTCGGATGGAAGTTATCATGTTGAATTTATTTTAGCGGGTGCCCACGAGGCAGGTTTTATCCGTGGGATACCGCCGTCAGTTTTAGGTCGGCTGGAACATAAAGATAGAAAGGTAAAAATTGGAGATCAGTGGTATATTCCTGTTGAGGATTCAACTGATGTTTATTTATGTGAAATGCGTACAAGTATTACCAATTTTATTATAATGATGAATCATTTATTTAACTTACGTATTTTTAGTGAATCTTTAGAACAAGCTTTTTTGAAACCTGCATTTAATGCTACCTATTTACCTAAACTTTTTTCTTCACTTAGGATTTTGTCAGATTGTACAACGAATATGGCGTTAGTTGATAGTGATGATTATACGATTAAAACTCCTAAGATACAATGTAAAGATTTTACTATAGCTCTCCAGATGGGACATGCTGAGCTTATTGTTCCTGAGCCTGTTGCTTATATAGTGTCGGATGATGTAGCGCGAGAATTTATTAAATATGATATGAGGTTGCTTCCACTTTTTGCTTCTTATACATCTATTATGCCTAGTGCTTTTTCTTATCCTTATTTCTTTTTTATACGTATGAATACAGTACGTGATGCTGCATATATTATAGAGTTAATTAGTAAAAATTTATTTAATAATGCTGATACTGAAACTCAAATGCATTTGCTTAGGTTAGTTGAACGTCTGATCTTATATTTTCCTGTTCAATATGATCTGTATGATCAAATAGCATTGATTTCTGCGCTACAGCAATCAACTGCATTATGTGCATCTCTTACGAGTGCTATTAAGATAATATTGGGTTCTGCTTATAATCAAGCAGTTGATCTTGGAGCAGATTGGAAAGAGCTTTGTAAATTTGCTCAAAAGATATATGTATTGTGCCCTGGTTGTGCAGCTGAAGTTTTTAAACTTACGCAAGAAGCTATTAAACATGTACCTTATAATGCTGCAATGTTATTAATACGATTAGTAGATAGTCGTTATAATGAAAGTTATGCTTTTGCTAAGGATATAGCTCATAGTTTAGTTGCACAGGATAATATTGGTTTGCGTTCAATGGGATTACAGCTTTTTCAAATGCTTGTTAATGCGAAACAAGAGGATATATATGAACTTGCTCTTAAACAGGCGGTTGCTTCCATGGAGTATGATGCAAAAAATGCTTCGAATTTATTTGCCGCATTAATAGAAACGCATAAGGAGTTTGTATTGCCGGTTATATATGCGCAGGCGGTAAATGTTATTGAAAAGATAAAGCAAGGACATAATGCAGAGTTGTTTGATGCGGGACATATCTTATTAGTCAGTATGATTAAGAATAAGTTTGATCCGGCATATAAGATGATTATTGATCTATTTATCCAAGATAAATATAAATCTATAGATGAATTGGTTGATTCTTGTTTTGAAGAACTTTTACTTGAAAATAATAAAATGTTTTTTGATTTGGCTGAACAAGCGGCTAGGCTAGCTTTGAAACAAGGCACGACACGGCTTAAGGCATTACAGTTCTACAGAAATATAATTCAGCGTATGAAAACATTTGATGTTGATATTGTACAACGTATCATTCAAGCAATTGCTCCTTATGCATTATCAACTAGTGAAGAAGAACACAGGCTTGTTATGCAAATACTTGAGATTATTATAGAAAAAAATATGCAAGATGTATTTGGTTGTGTGGGTGATATTGCTTACAATTTATGTAAATCGTCAGATGATGATAAGCAAGGTATGGGTTTTGAGTTATTTGCGATGCTTACAAAAAAAGGTGCTGCTTATGATAGGGCAGAGCGGGCAGTACACGATATATTGCTTGAGATTCCTATGAGCGATTCGTATACAATACGTGAAGCATTGTATTTATTACGTAATCTTGTAGCAGCTGGGCATGCTCATGATCTTGCTCGGCAGGTAATAGAAAAGTACAAAGCACAATATCCTGAATTAACTCATAATATTGAAAAAGTTCTGCAGTAAAAGAACTAATAATTATACCGGTTTTAAAAATGTCGACTCTATTTTTTTGGTTCCGGATTTAAAGTTTGCGGTAATGTACAGTTTTCCGTTTTTCTTTAATTCTATTTCCTGAACTATACCAACACCAAATTGTGGATGGGCTACCGGTTGATTCTTTTTCCATGAGGATGAAAGTTGTTCAGAATTTTGTGTCGGTTGTGTTGATGCTGTGTACTGAATTTTTGTTCCGTACGTCATGACCGGTTGTCGTGTAATTTTAATCTGCCCAAGCCAATCAGAAAAGATCATATCAAGTTGTTCAGTATAGATATATCCAAGGTCATGGCGTGTGAATAATGATGAAGGGATCTCTCTTAAAAAGCGTGACGGCAGGTATTCTGCCATTTGACCATACATATGACGGTTGCGCGCATAACTTAGAACCAGACGTTCACGCGCTCGTGTTATGCCGACATACAGTAAGCGTCGTTCTTCTTCAAGCCCGTCAGGTTCAGCTGCGGAGCGTGAACTTGGTAATAAATCTTCATTAAGTCCTACTATGGCGACGTTGTCAAATTCGAGTCCTTTTGCTGCATGCAATGTCATCAAAACAACAGCTTTCTTATTTTCTTTTTTCGATTCCTGTATTTTTTCCTGAAGAAGGGTAACTTCGTCAAGAAATGATCCAACTGTGCTTATCTGTAAACTTTCAAAATGAATAATGCCTTGCATTAATTCTTTGACGTTTTCTATTTTGGTTTCTGCTTCTTGCTCATCAAAGTTGTCTTTAAGATATGTTATATAGTTTGTTCTTTTGATGATGGTATCAAGAGCGGAGCTTGCCATACCAGAAGGATTAAGCTGATCGAAAATTGTGATAAATGCTGAAAGCGCTTCTGCTTTTTTCCCTTGAATGGTTCCTTCTGAACAAAGTTTATGAGCTACATCTTTAAACGTCATGAATGGCTGCGCATGCCAATAGCTGTAAAAAAGCTCTTCAAAAGCTTCACCAAGACCGCGCTGTGGGCAATTGATAACGCGGAAAAATGAAGCACGATCATAGGGATTAATGATGAGGCGAAGATAGGCGAGTAAATCTTTTATTTCTTTGCGCTCATAGAATTGGATGCCACCGATAATAGTGTACGGAATTGAACGTTTTATTAATGCTTCTTCGATAGATCGTGATTGATAATGAGCTCGATATAATACTGCAGCTGTTTCAAGTGCTTTATGTTTTATGACTGTTTTTAAAAATGAAGTAACAGCATCTGCTTCTTGGTACTCGGAGTTGCACGCAAGTAAAAGAACGCGGTCTGTGCCTTCGCGTGTTGACCATAAATTTTTGGGGTTGCGTTGTTCATTATGTATAATAACCTGATTGGCTGCTTCAAGAATAGGTTGCACTGAGCGATAATTCTGTTCAATTTTAATGATACTTGTTCCCTTAAATTCCTTCTTGAAATTCAGGATATTAGTAACTGTTGCACCACGCCATGAATAGATTGATTGATCTTCATCACCGACAACACAAATGGACTTAATAGCAAGTTCTTGTGAATCTTTACGTGTTAATAATTTAAGAAGTTCGTTTTGTACTAAATTTGTATCTTGATATTCATCAACAAGAACATGTTCGATGCTTTGGTGAACCTGTTCTTGTAATAGTGTATTTTTTCTAAGAAGTTTTACTGTTTCAAGTAATAGATCATCAAAATCATAACATTTGCTGGTACGTTTTTCAGCTTCATATGCTTTATAAATTTCGTACATGAACTGATCATGTTGAAGTTCGGCCGTCTCTTCAGGATTAATTGATTGATTTTTAATCAGAGATATCTGATAGGAAATTTGTTTAGCGGTAACTTTTTTTGAAAGACCATTTCTCTTTATGATGCCATTTATGATTTTTTGTTGGTCATCTTCATCAAGAATTGAAAAGAAAGGAATTGTTAAATGTTCTTGGTGTGTTTTTAAAAAGCGCAAACAGTATGAGTGAAATGTACCAATGAATGGCATTTCAGGAAGCTTGCCCAAAAAATGAGTTATACGATGTTGCATTTCTTGCGCAGCTTTATTGGTAAAGGTAAGCGCGATGATGCCCGAAGGAATTGAACCTTGGTTAAGTATGAGGTTTGCAATACGGGCGGTAATAACACGTGTTTTGCCTGAGCCTGCACCGGCTACGACAAGAACAGGTCCTGAATGTATCAGAACTGCTTGTTGTTGTTCAGGATTAAGTTGTGTATTGATAAATTCGGTAAAATCTTGTTTATGGTTTTTCATAGCTTTATATGCAGGTTAAGGAACATCTATTTATAAAATACTATACTTTATCATAGCACAAAATAATGAAAAATTAATTAATGATGCTCCTGAGAAGTGCGTATTTTTCCGAGAATTTTTCTGGGAATACGTGTATAGACGTATGGTGTTAGTTTCCATTGTGTATTTGCCCATTCTATTTGAGCAAAACTGTCTTCAAAACATCCGAATTCAGCAAGTCCTTCCGGTGATGATGTACAGGTATAAACTGACCCTTGTTCAATGTATTCAGGCGTATTATGTGCTAATGGAATCCAATCTGAACCGTTAAGGCGCACTTTTCGTAAGCGTGATATACCTCCAGGAATATGCTGGTGGCCTCGAAATAGTGCATTAATGTCAAATGTGTTTTCGGGATCGCCGGAACTTTGTTCATGTAGATAAGTACGCACTGCGGAACTATTGAATTTTAACATGCAATCGCCACGGCTTGATGGACTTGATAATGCCGGTTCAGCTTCATCGCTGTTTGCTACAAAATCACTCCATAAAAAACCTGAAAGTTCTGGAACCCTGTAATCGAAAGGATACTGCATGAGTACAGGATTTGTTGTTGTACGTATGAGTGCACTATATTCTTTAAGTATCTTTTGTACGGGTATTGCGTAATCTATGCCTCCGTGACAAAACATTAAAAAGTGGTGTATCGGATGTTCTTGTGTTGAACGAGGGTCTTTAATACCAAGTAACATCGCTTGTGGAAGCGAAGAAAAAAGGTCATCAAGCAGCTGCATGTTTGCGATTGTTGGGTGAGCCTGTATAATTTCACTCCATTCGTCAGCGAACTCTTGCGGCTGCACGCCACGTGCTTCGTGATTGCCACGTATGAGAAATACTTGGGTTGGATTTATCAGTTTCAGCATGCAGACCATGTGCCAAACGCGAATTCCATGAGAACCTCTATCTCCATAGTCTCCTGTGCAAATGATATATGTATCTGGTTGTAACCTTAAATCATCATCTAATTTATTTTTTAAATTTAGGCTTTTAAGAAAGGTAAGGAGTGATTTTGAACTTCCATGTATGTCACCTATAACATGTATAGTTGTGTTTGAATTAATACAAAAAGCTTGCATATATGGCTTTGGGTCAGTTCTTTTAAAGTGATCAACGAACGATTGTATGGTGCCTATAGGCCTTGATTTTGGCTGTTCTGGCTGCCAGAAAAAGCTCAAAAGTGATCGTAATTGCCTAATATTTTTTCTATCATACTCACATAATGTGTGATTGTTGCAAAGATGCACTTTAACCTTACTTGCGCCAGCTTCGTCTACAACTATTGCAAATGTCCATAAGTGTTCACTGATTTGTGCGATAACGAGCAACTCTGGGCAAATAGTTGAAATGGGACTGGAAAATTTGTCAACAATCGATTTGTCGAATGACGAGCATGCCATTGACTTACAGGAGTGAAGACATACAAGACATCGCTCTGTTTTAGGGTGATCTGCTTGTATTGGCTCTTCTGCACTATGCATCGATAAAAAAATGCAGACAAAGAAAAGATATGCGCGACTCATGTTCATAATTATTTCCTTAAATTTATACATTGAATATAGATACCTTACATTATTGGTCGCTGATTTCAAGAAAGATATTTAAATTCTTGTTATTATTTAGGTATTATATGGGGACTCTTGGGATAGCTTGGTGCTTGCGGTTAATTGACAAGTTTTCTTCTTGTGCGCATATTTGATATGTCTGGTACTCTAGAATGAGTATGATATTAAGGCGTGAGGATTTGTATGCATATTAAAATGAGTCAGTTGGCAGTGGCTGATATTGGTAAAAAGGTTACGGTTAAAGGGTGGATTAAAACGGTTCGCCAATCTAAAAATTGTATCTTTATTTCATGTAATGATGGTTCTACGCTGGCAGGTATTCAAGTTGTTGTTGATCCAACGTTGCCTGATTATGTAGCTATAAGTGAACAATTGGCTACTGGGGCATCAATTGCGGTTACCGGCTTATTGGTTCAAAGTCCTGGAAAAGAGCAAGCCTTTGAGATCCAATCTGAATCTATCGAGCTATTTGGTGAATGCCCCGCACAAGAATATCCATTACAAAAGAAGCATCATACGCTTGAATTTTTACGTACTATT
>Ga0265297_10012219_pt1 | contig 10349 bp, 11 predicted proteins | sample Munlanlwell13791_FD_192502 | JGI IMG/M metagenome (GOLD analysis project Ga0265297, IMG submission 192502) | Leachate microbial communities from a municipal landfill in Southern Ontario, Canada - Leachate well 137-91 | ecosystem: Engineered > Solid waste > Landfill > Unclassified | place...
TCCAATTTACCTCAATGTAAACTCCAAATTTCTCAACAATCCCTTGTATTACCTTCATAATTTTATTTCTAACTTTCTTATTAATATTTTCGTCAGCCTCCAATTTAGCTTCAAGCCAAGTGTTTCTAAAATCAAGCTCTGCCACCGTATCGCGATTGCAACCATGATAAAATTCAAAATGCCACGGTGAAGTCATCCCATCGAGACAATTAACTCTAAAGCAATTTTTAATTATCTCCTCAATATCTTCCCTGGTTGGAATTAATATTCTTTCCACCACTTTTTCCAATACGGAACCATTTGTCGATCTGACATAACTGATCCAATTTATGGTCACTTTCACTCCCCACATTTGAGCAATTTCATCAGCCATTTTTCTTAACTTAGATTTAATATCGTCACTCACCTGCTGATTAACATCCATAAAAGCCTCAAAACAATTTTCCTCTACATTAAAACAATTTTTAAATTTCAAAGTAGTAATTCCACTAATTTCAATAACTCTACAACCGTCATATCTGTCATTAGCCCAGCTAGAAAGCTCGTGACTAACCTTAAAATATTTTTCTACAATAGCCTCAACCAAAGACTCAGTAGGAACCAATAAAACCTCCTTCCTTTTTTCAATAACCTTTCTTACCACTAAACCAACCTGTGACATTAATATCTCTTCCTTTCAACTTTAAATTTGATTAATATATTCAAACAATATCAAAAATGTAAAAGTTCATTTCCAGAACCAACCATTTTATCATTATTATAGGATTAAATCAACTCTAATTGCCTGTTTTACTGTTTCTTTTCCACATCAAAGAAGCTGACCTGTTTGCCGTTGAAATACAAATTAAAGCTGCCGGTTGGACCATTGCGATGCTTTTCAATACTACAAGTTACCATTTCTCGCACATCCTCATCTTCTCGATATAAAAACATAACTACATCAGCATCCTGTTCGATACTTCCCGATTCTCGTAAATCAGACAAACGTGGCTTGCCTCCCCTAGCCTCCATTGCCCGTGATAATTGTGCCAAGGCCAACACTGGTACTTTTAATTCTCGTGCCAAATTTTTCAATCCTTGAGAAATTTCTGACACTTCCTGCACCCGATTATCCCGCGTACTCCCATGCATTAATTGTAAATAATCAACTACTATAAATTTAATTCCCTTATCCACCTGTAACCTTCGTGCCTTAGTTCTTAATTCAGTCACTGTTAATCCCGGTGTATCATCAATATAAAGCGGCGCCTCTGCTAATATTCCCATAGCTTCGGACAAAGAATCAAAATCAGCCGACGACAATTGTCCGGTTTTTAATTTCCAGGCATCAATCAAACCCTGTCTCACCAACAAACGATCCACCAATTCTTCTTTGCTCATTTCCAAAGAAAACATACATACCGGTAATTTTTTTTCTACTGCCACTGACCGAGCAATATTAAGTCCAAAAGCTGTTTTTCCCACACCCGGTCGGGCTGCTAAAATAATTAAATTACTGTCCTGCATCCCTGCCAACACATGATCCAATCCTTTAAATCCAGTTGGCACTCCGCGTAATCCCGTCCCCAACTTTTGTAATTCATCTAATCTATCAAAACTAGCCGTCAATACCTCTTTTAAAGAAGACGGTACCGACTTCATGTGTTTTTGTGATAAAGTAAAAATTTCCTGCTCTGCCATATCCAATAATTCATTGGATGGTAGTGTCGAATCGAAAGCTTTTTCCGTAATCCTGGCTGCCGCCGAAATCAATTCTCTCTTAGCCGATAACGATTTAATAATTCTGCCGTAACTTTCAACATTAGCTGCTGTCGGTACTTCTCCGGCCAATTTTGTCAAAAATGCTTTGCCTCCAATTTTTTTAAGTAGTTTTGTTTCTTTTAATTTTTCCGATACTGTCACAATATCTATCGGCATTCTATCCTCATACAAATCCATCATCGATTTATAAATCTTGCCGTAATTGGAATTATAAAAATGTTCCGGTCTCAAAAATTCAGACACATTTAATACCGCGTCATTATCAATTAAAATCGATCCTAAAACACACAACTCCGCCTCTTCTGAACTGGGCGGTAATTTAACCACTTCCTCCATAAAGTTATTATACCTTTTTTAACAATTTCAACTCTAAACCATCGGGTAAATTATCTTTTTCTATTTTTAAAACCTCAATTGCTTCCAATCCTTCCTCGTCCGCTGCATCCAAAAACTTTTTTAACATATCAGCATCACCATCAATTGGCAACATATAATTAACCCCCCATTTTTTGGCCCAATCCTTGACTGTTTTATAACTCATCTCTTTTCCCAAAACCACCGGTGTTATCAACACATCAGCCGAATCTATTTTCTCAACTCTTTTATTACTTAATGCTTGACTTAATTGACCCAAAACCACTATCTTAACTCCATCAATTTGAACCACGTAAACAGTTTCCTCATTTTCCGCATTGTAACCATTTATTTCCACCCCACCAATTTCATATTCCCCTGTTCCTCTGATTAATACCTTGTTCCCCAAAAAATTATTTCCTCCCAATCCATCCGATGTATACAAAACAATTCTCGAAGCATCTTTAGTTAACAAATTATTGTCTTCCGGATCGATCAATACACCTTCTTTTTTACCTTTTAAAAAAACCGTTTTGCCACTCAACATTCTAATTTCCATATGTATCCATTCTACCACCACTTTTAGCCTTTTTGTGATATCATTTATAGTAATTCCATGATTAAAGAACTGTTTTTAGCCATAATTCTCGGTGCCATTTTAGGTCTAGGTGTCATGGGAAGTTATCTGGCTCTCAACAAAAAAGTCAATACTAATCAGAATAAAACTGCCGAAATTACTCCAATTATTTCTGATACTCCCATTTCCATCACTCCCACCGTCAACAATTCTAATGATCAGTTAACCATCGATTCCCCTGAAAATGAAACTGTCGTTTCTGTCTCTAAAGTTAATTTTACCGGGATAACTAAACCAAATAGCAACCTTATCATCACTACTTCAACTAAATCATTTACCGGCAAAAGTGATAACTCTGGTAAATTTAATTTGGCCGTAGACCTCGAAAGTGGTGTCAATTTAATCAAAGTAACCAGCATCGACCCAAACGACAACCAGACTGAAATATTAACCACAATTACCTATTCCACCGCCAAAATATAAAATGAAATTAATTGCTTTTTTACTTTTAATTTTCAATCTTACTTGCACTCCGGCTCTGGCTGTTGATGCCACTACTAGTAGTGACAAACAAAAAGATATTATCAATTTAGTTCAACAAAAAGTAAAAGAAAAACTTAGTCTGATTACCTCTCCCAGCACTAAACCAAAATCTTTTATTGGTACTATTACCACCATAGATTCCACCAAAATTTCTATTGATTATCAAAACAATTCCAAAACCATTTTGATCGATGATGACACCGCCTATGTTGATATCAAACGCAACAAATCAAAATTTGCCAATTTCAAAGTTGGTCAGGGCATTATTGCCATGGGCTATCTTAACGAAAACAATCAACTAAATGGTAAAAGAATTGTGGCTGTTGATCTTAAATCTTTGGAGAACAAAAATGAAGTTGTCATTGGCAAGGTTGTCGATATTTCCAAAAGTTCACCTATTATTGTTGTTATCCCCATCAAAAATAAAAATAGTCAGTATCAAATAAAAACCGATACCAAAACAGAAATACTTGACAAAAGTAACACCAAAATTGCTTCCAAGGATATTGTTTTGGGTCAAAAAATAATTGCCATAATTCAACCGGACGTCAAAATAGCCAAAACTTTTTATGCCTCAAAAATAATCAACCTCGACTTTGCTACCAGTTCCCCATCCGCCACTCCTACACCTAAAAACTAAATAAGCTTTCTCGTGTTAAAATAAACCACTTAATTCTCATTTTATTTAATTTACTTTCCTTAGAAATTAGATATTAGAAATTAGGTTTTGTTTTACATGGTGGTATTAGCTCAATTGGTTAGAGCGCAGCTCTGTGAAAGCTGAGGTTGTCGGTTCAAGTCCGATATACCACCCCAAAGTTTATGGTAAAACCAATTTTAATCATCGATAATTCACCCTCGAACCCTACCCAAATTAATGGTTTATTATACTATCTTAAGAAAATAACTAATGCAAAAACAATTATTATCCAGGGAGATCAAGACTTTTCTGTTATTAACAGAAACTTATACTCATTCTGTATCGTTAGTGGCGGAAGTTTTTTTTATGATTACAACTTAATCACAAGTCAAATTAATTTTCTACGAAATACTTATTTGCCAACTTTAGGTATCTGTTTTGGTATGCAAATAATCGTACACGCTTTTGGAGGTACAGGTCGAGATAAAAAACTCACGTTAAAACGTTATGGTTGGCAACAAATAAAAATAACTAATAAATACCATCATCACTTTTTGTTTAAAGATGTTGACTCCAAATTTTTTGCTTATGAATCTCATCAATTTGTAACCGGTAACTTTAGCAAACAAATAAGTTTGCTTGCCAGTTCCATCGATGGCCCAGAAATAATCAAAATTAAATATAAAAACATCTTTGGAGTACAATTTCATCCGGAATTATCAAACAAATCAATAGATAAAAACGCCACCCTAATTCTAGAAAATTTTATCGAAAAATTTAAATAAATTTGTTTTTCCTCGATCTTAAAATTCAAATCCATTAGCCCCTTCTTTCTTTACCAAAGTGATAAAAATTTTTTATTATTTAGGTAATAAATTAAAAATAAACAATTTCCGCTTTATTAGTTTTCGAATCATAAATCGCGATACTTGCCTTATCTACAATTTCTCCTTCACATGCATAAGACGTAGTCCCAGGATTTATAACTAATGTTTTTCCAATAGTTTCATTTCTAGAAGCATGAGTATGCCCTGTAAAAACAACATCATATTTCTGACTGTCAATCAACGTACTCAAAATTTCACGATCATCACCATGATAAACAACAATACTTTTCCCTTCTATATCAAATGTCAACATTACAGTTTTTGGCCATTCAATTGGATTAATCATTTTACTATTACTCATAATCGTTCTTTTTATATCACCCGGATTATTACCAACAACACTTTTGATAGGAATTTTTAATTCTTTCATTTCTCTATCAAAAAATTCGAGAGTAAACGGAGAAACCCAATCTCCACAATGAATCAACATTCCAATCTTACGTTCTTTAAAAATTTGAATTGCTTTTTTTAAACCAAGAAGATTATCGTGAGTATCTGAAATAATTCCAACTAACATATTCTGATTATATCAATATTTTACTTCAAACCGCTAATCATTTAAAATACGCTATGGTTAAAGCAGAAAACAACAACCCTCCAGAAATTAATTCTAATTTTCTAGAAATCGAAACAGTCAGATTCGAAGACAATGAAGTTTCTTTTTGTCCTACTCGAGGCGGAATCATTACTTCTCTAAAATTACACGGCCAGGAAATTCTTTATTTAGACCCAAAAAATTTTGAAAACATAGAGGAAAATGTCAGAGGTGGAATTCCCATCCTTTTTCCTCAAGCCGGTCCGGTTGACCCCAACTCTCAATTCTCCAAACTAAAACAACATGGTTTTGCCAGAAATTCATCAAATTGGAAATTTGAAAAAACCGATAATGGCTTTATCGAAAAATTATCCTTTGATGAAGAAACGTTGGAAAAATATCCATACCAATTTGAATTTTCTATTATTGGAAAATTTGAAGACGACGGTTCTTTCACCTTAACCCAAGAAGTAAAAAATGTAGGAGATAAAGAAATGCCAATCGCCATGGGACTTCATCCTTATTTTAAAGTTCCAGCCAACGAAAAGAATAATATCGGTTTTAATTTCCCGGGTGGTGAAATAGTCAAAAACCAAACAGAAATTTGGACAAATAGTGGCACCACTTCCATTGACAATCCAGAAAAATTAGAAGTTGAAATACCAAACACAGGAAATCTTACTATTACCCCGTCTTCCGAATATCAAAAAACTTGGGTGTGGTCTTTACCAGAAAAAGATTTTATTTGTATTGAACCGGTTATGCGTGACGTCAATGGGATAATCGATAATCCGGAAAAAATTCCACCGCAAGCCACATTCTCTGCCAGTGTCAATTTCAAATTGAATTAGAACAGCCCATTTGACTTATTCTAAATTCCGGTTAAAATACCTCTTAATGTTAAATAAAGTTTGTTTATCAAACCATTATCACACTAACTTTTAAGTTGGTGGTTTTTAACATGTCCCAAATCCGCCAACTTGGCGGGTTTTTCGTTTAAATGGGTCTAAATTTGAAGTAAAATGCCAAATTTTGCCCATTTACACGACCCCGATTTATCGGGGTAAGTAAGTTCTTTAAATCTTTATGGTGGTATTAGCTCAATTGGTTAGAGCGCAGCTCTGTGAAAGCTGAGGTTGTCGGTTCAAGTCCGATATACCACCCCATGAAATTTAAAATAAAAAATATTTTAAACCATCGACATACCGTGGGCACCAATACCGCGGGGTTTTTGGCCGCCTGAAAATAAAAATATTATTAATCTAAATCCCCGCTCCCCGCGGGGATTTAATTATTAAAAATAAAAAATATGAATTTATCATTAAACAAAAATTTAAAAATAGCCATCCAAAAAGACGGTCGATTAAGCGAAAGCTCCATCAATCTGTTAATTTCTGCTGGTCTAAAATTTGATATTTGTAAACAAAAACTATTCACCACTTGTCAAAATTTACCAATAGAAATAATCTCTCTAAGAGATGACGATATTCCTGAATGTGTCAATTCCGGAGCTGCTGACTTAGGAATCATTGGCAAAAACGTTTTGTATGAAAATAATGTCCAAATAAATGAATTGTTGGAGCTGGGATTTGGACGTTGTTCTTTATGGCTAGCCGTTCCTAATGAATCAGACATCCAAACAATAAAAGATTTTAAAAATTTAAAAATTGCCACATCTTTTCCTGTTTCAACAAAAAAATTTTTCAAAGAGAAAAAAATTCCGGTTAAAATAGTAAAAATTAACGGATCAGTGGAAATATCGCCAGCTCTGGGAATATCAGATGCAATCGCTGATATTGTATCTACGGGCAACACTTTAACTGCCAACGATTTAAAAAAGGTAGAAAAAATTTATGACACTCAAGCCGTTTTAATTGCCAATAGGTTTTTAAACGCTTCCCCTTTCAAGAAAAAACTTGTTGACAAATTATTAATAAAAATTAAATCACAATATGAACTTCAATAAATTATATAAAATAATTAAAGATCGACAAGATAAATTACCATCTGGTTCTTATACCACTTCCCTCTTTCAAGAAGGACCAGACAGAATTATTCAAAAAGTTGGAGAAGAAGCAGTAGAAACAATTATTGCCGCCAAAAATCCAAATAAAAGTTTAGTAATTTCCGAAATAGCCGATTTATTATTTCACCTTCTAGTTATGATGGCTTATTTAAAAATTAGACCAAAAAATGTTTTTGAAGAATTAGAAACAAGAAATAATTCTAAAAAATAATTAATTTAATAACAAAAATATGAATCTAAAAAATATTGATTTTAAAAAGGAAAACGGATTAGTTCCCACCATTATTCAGGACTATAAAAACAAAGAAGTATATATGCTTGGGTATATGAGTCTAAATTCCCTTAAAAAAACCATAAAAACTAAATACGTTTATTTTTGGAGTAGAAGCCGAAATCAATTGTGGCTAAAAGGAAAAACATCCAATAATAAATTAGGAATCAAAAAAATTTTTGTCGATTGTGACAACGATACCTTACTGATAAAAGTAAAATTGGAAGGTAAAAATGTTTGTCACTCCGGTAGTTTAACTTGTTTCAATAAAATTATTAAAAATAATAACTATGAAAATAATAGAATTTAAAAATCTATCAAAAAAGAATTATCAAAAAATAATAAATCGCTCTTGTGATAGCAATCAATCAAAAATATCAATTGTTGAAAATATTATTTCAGATATTAAAAATAACGGCGATCAGGCCTTAATAAAGATTGGCCAAAATTTCTATGGTCAAAATTATAACTCAATTATGGTTACACCACAGGAAATCAAAGATGCCTACACTCAAGTTAATAAAAGCTTCATTAAAGCTATAAATCAAGCTATTAAAAATATAACTTTGGTAAATTCGGCTCAACTTATCCAAAAAAAATGTGCTATTGTCTCACCTGAAACAGGAATTGAAATTTGGCGGGAATGGCGACCAATCGAAAAAATTGGCATCTATGCACCTGGTGGAAATGCTATTTATCCTTCTTGTGTTATTATGGCCGCCATCCCGGCTATAATTTCCGGTTGTCCAGATATTATTTTGTGCTCTCCACCAAACAATAATGGATCAATTTCACCGGAAACTCTAATTGCCGCTGATTTAGTTGGTATCAAAAAAATATATAAAATAGGCGGAGCTGAAGCCATAGCCGCCATGACTTATGGAACTAAAACAGTTCCAAAAGTTTATAAAATTTTTGGAGCCGGTAATTCTTATGTCACCACTGCCAAAATTTTAATTCAAAAAGAGATTGCCATAGATATGCCGGCTGGGCCATCAGAAGTATTCATCATTGCTGATAAATATGCCAACCCTAAATTTATAGCTGCTGATTTATTAGCCGATGCCGAACACGGTCCAGATTCTAGCTGTATTTTAGTTACTACTTCAAAAGAAATTGCGATAGAAACTATTAAACAATTAGACAAACAACTATCAATATTGCCAAAAAATAATTTTGCCAAAGTATCAATTAACAAATACGGATCAATTATTTTAGTTGATTCTATCAATAAAGCTGTTAATTTTTGTAATCAATATGCACCAGAACACTTAGAAATAATGACCAAAAATTCAAGACAATTGGTTAAAAAAATAATTAATGCCGGCTCAATCTTTTTAGGAGATTGGACTACCAAATCAAGTGGTGATTATGCTACCGGAGCCACTCACATTTTACCCACAAATGGTTATGCCAAAACATATCCCCCTTTGGGCGTAGATGCTTATGGTAAATGGATGCAAATCCAAAAATGCACCCAAAAAGGTCTTCAAAAAATTAAAAATACTATTGAAGAACTAGCCACAACTGAAGGACTACCGGCACACAAAAATTCCACTTCTATTAGATTCAAACCTAACTATGATGGTCTGATTTTTGATATGGATGGTATCTTGGTCGATGTTTCATTATCGTATCGTCAAGCAATCAAACAAACAGCTAGTTTTTTTCTTAATCGAGACGTTTCCTTTAAAGAAATTGATAAGATAAAAAATATAGTCGGTATGAATAATGATTGGGATGCTACCTACGCTTTAATTAACAACAAAAATATTCCTTATGATAAAGTCAAAAAATATTTTCAAACATTATATTTGGGTACAAAAACAAAAAAGGGATTAATAGATAATGAAAGGTTGTTTATTACTAAAAAACAATTAGAACAATTAAAAAATAAATACGGAAAAATGGGAATAGCTACCGGTAGACCCAAAAAAGAAGCCCTATATATTATTAAAAAAAATAATCTAGAAAAAATATTTGATTGTCTAATTGCTTTAGAAGACGTTAAAAATAGTAAACCAAAACCGGATCCAATCAATAAAGTAATAAAGATACTTAATTTAAAAAATACAATATATATTGGTGACAGTCCTAGTGACATAATTGCCGCTAAGGCCGCAAATATTCCAAGCATTTTCGTCGGTAATAAAAAAATAGGAACAATCCAATTTAAATCTATAAAAGAAGTTCTAAATTATTTGTTTTAAATGTTAAAATTCAACTATGAATCAATCAAATATTAAAGCTCAAACATTAAAAGGCTTTCGTGATTTACTGCCATCTCAAATGGCAGTCCGTAACTATGTCAAAAATATATTGGTTGATACATTCGAAACCTTTGGATTTTTACCTTTAGAAACCCCGGCTCTTGAATATGCCTCTGTTTTAAAAGGTAAATATAGTGGTGAAACCGACGAAAAACTTGGTTATTTTTTCACAGATAACGGCGATCGGGAAATCGGTTTAAGATATGATTTAACCGTACCTGTGGCCAAAGTCTTAGCTATTTATTCTAACCAAATTGAATTACCCTTTAAACGTTATCAAATCCAACCGGTTTGGCGGGCTGAGAATACTCAAAAAGGCCGTTACCGTGAATTTGTCCAGTGTGATATAGATACTTTTGGTACCACTTCCCCCATCGCCGACGCCCAAATCATTTCTCTCATTTATACTGCCACCAAAAAACTAGATCTTAAAAATGCTGTAATTAAAATAAACAGCCGCCTTATCCTTTCTCAAATTTTAGATC
>Ga0265297_10012220_pt1 | contig 10347 bp, 9 predicted proteins | sample Munlanlwell13791_FD_192502 | JGI IMG/M metagenome (GOLD analysis project Ga0265297, IMG submission 192502) | Leachate microbial communities from a municipal landfill in Southern Ontario, Canada - Leachate well 137-91 | ecosystem: Engineered > Solid waste > Landfill > Unclassified | place...
CACCCATGGAAGCACAATTGCCGTGGCAGGCATATCTAGATCCTGAAGCTGGAGCGCTCCATTCGTTCTTTCTGAGCTTATCAAGGGCATAATTCATGATCCCCTTGGCAGCGTAATAGGCCTTGATCCTGCTTGTCTGATGCAGGGTTAACCGGGATTGACTGGTACTGGTCCTTAAAATAATGGCCGAGAGTATGACCACGATCAGGATGACTCCCATGACTATGAGCAATACTATCCCTCTGGAAGATCCCGGTTTAAACATCTTTGCGTAAGGATACCTTGTAATCGCTGCCTGCCTGCTGCAGGAGCACGTGCCCTTCCCTGGCCAGCCAACCCAGGCTCATGAGCACATTATCGCGGGATTTGTCAGTGCCTTTAATCAACTCCGCCAAAGTAACTTCCCCATGCTGATCTAAAAAATGCCAGATCTCTCCGGCGACGATGCCGATCTCGGTAATCATATCCCCCTCCTGCGTTTCATTTTATAATAAACGGGCCCCTTGTCAAATGTTATTTGCGCTTCAGGTTAGCGAGGCGCTCCTCGGCGTATTTAGACTCCGGCACATTCATTCCCAGGATCCTGGTGTAGGCCTTGAAGGCCTCCTCGGCGTCATTCTCGTCTTCATAGATCCGCCCCATCCTCAAAAGGGCGACCGCGGCTAAAGATCTATCCTTTCCGGCTGATCCGACCGCTTGCGCGTAATTCTTGATCGCCGCGCCGATATTTCCCCTGCCTTCTTCTATCTCAGCCATCCGTAATAATACCTTGGGTTTCAGGTCATCCCTGTCCGCTTTCAGTGCCTCCCGGAAATTATCCAACGCCTCCTGCGTTTTCTGCGTCTCCATAAACGTAAGTCCCAGGAAATAATGGGCGTCGGCAGATAGAGGGTTACGGGGAAAATCCTGGATGAACGAGAGGAAATACCTGGCTGCCAGTTCCCGGTCATGGTTGCGGTAATAATAATTCCCCAGCCACCAGATAATATCGCCGGCTATGGCTCCATCGGAATATTTGGCGCGCAAGGCCTTAAATCCGGCCAATGCCTCCTCTTCCCGGCCCAGCTGAAAAAGAGAATCCGCTGCCGCGTATTCGGCCTTTTGAGCCAATTCCGCGTCGGAAGAGGCGGACCTGGCTGCCTCTTTAAAGGCCTGCATGGCCCGGGCGTAATCCTCCAGGATATAACAGCAATTACCCAGGAGAAAGAGCGCCTTCGGCCTCAGCTCGCTGCCTTCAAAACCCGTTTGGAATTTACCGAGGATAGACCTTGCCCTGGCATAATCCCCTTTATTGAAATAAGCCAATCCAAGGCTGTAACCGATATCGTCGCTATCCGGATCCGGGATCTTCCGGAACGCCTCGACAGCCCCGGCGGCATCTTCCTGTTTCAATAAGGACCATCCCAGATTGTAATATAATTTATCGAGAGCAGGACCGGTCAGCTCTTTGAGCTCCGTCCTAACTAAGGCCTCCTGGTATATCCCGGATGCCCCGGCATAATCCCCCAGGTTATAAAGAGAGTCCGCCTTACCGACCAGCGACTGGACGCGGATGAGCTCTCCGCCAGCCGGATCAGCTAAAACTTTGCTATAACCGGCAAGCGCTCCTTTATAATCCCCCAGATAATAATCCGCCTCTGCCGCGTAAAAATCAAGATAGGCCTTCCTCAAAGCGTCCCCGGAGAATGCCTTGACCGCGGGACCTATCTTTTGCTTTAACGCGGCATAATCCTTGAGCCCATACAAGGCCTCGATGATCTTAAACTCCGCGTCCCCGGCTTGCGGCTCCCGGGGGTATTTCTCGACGAGGGCTTCAAAATACCCCAGCGCTTCTTTAAACCTCTGCCCCTGGAATAGACACCACCCCAGCGAGTAATACGCGGCAGGAAGATACGCCGAAGCGGGATAGCCCCGGATGATCTCCCGGTAATAGGTTGCGGCCTTTTCATAATCATTCTTTTTCAAATTGACCTCGGCGATCCAGTAATAAAGGGTATCCCTGATATTGCCTGCCCGGGGGTTTTTCATGAGCCCCTCGAACTTATCCAGGGCCCTGGCAAATTTATTCTGATGAAAGAAACACTGGCCGGCTAACAGGTCCGCCTCCACCGCGTTGGCTGAACCCGGATAATCCTTCTGGAAACGCTCGAGAAAACTTAAACTCGCGTCATACAGCCCGTCCTCAAAGGCCTTTTCAGCCATAAAGAGGAGCTCCTCCTCCCTGACTGCTTCAGCCGAAGGGTCGCTCGCTGCCCGCGCTAAGGGAATAGATATTAATAAAATAATCAAAAATAATAATTTTTTAACCATTCTTGACCATTACTAAAGCACCTTCTTCAGGAACTGCCCCGTATATGACCTGGGGTTTGCGATCAGTTCTTCGGGGCTCCCTGAACCGACCAGTTCTCCTCCCTTATCCCCGCCTTCCGGGCCCAGGTCAATGATGTAGTCCGCGCTCTTGATCACCTCTAAATTATGCTCGATGACCACGATGGTATTCCCCTTATCCACCAGCCGCTGCAATACTTCGATCAATTTCGCCACATCGGCAAAATGCAGGCCGGTAGTCGGCTCATCCAGCAGATAAAGCGTATTCCCGGTCTGACGCTTGCTCAGCTCTCCGGAGAGCTTGATCCTCTGCGCCTCGCCTCCGGAAAGGGTAGTGGCTGGTTGCCCCAGCTGGATATACCCCAACCCGACGTCATAAAGATAAGCCAGCGTATTTTTTATCCTGGGGATATTATTGAAGAGGTCCAGCGCCTCTTCCACGGTCATCTCCAGGACCTCGGCAATGGACCTGCCTTTATATTTTACAGCCAGGGTCGCTTCATTGAAACGCAGCCCTTTACAGATATCGCACTTGACATAGACATCCGGCAGGAAATGCATTTCGATCTTCCTGACCCCGTCTCCCATGCACGCCTCGCAGCGGCCTCCCTTGACATTGAAAGAGAACCTCCCCGGCTTATAGCCGCGCACCTTTGCGTCGGGCAGTTGAGCGAAAATATCCCGGACGTGGTTAAAGACTCCCGTGTAGGTGGCCGGGTTGGAACGCGGCGTCCTGCCGATGGGAGACTGGTCCACCACGATCACTTTATCGATAAACTCCGCGCCGCTCATCTTTTTGAACACACCGGGTTTCTCCTTCGAGAGATAGAGCCTCTGCGCCAGGGCGCGGAACAGGATCTCGTCGATCAAGGTGGATTTTCCCGAACCGGATACGCCGGTAACCGCGATAAAAGTGCCTAAGGGGAACCTGACGTCGATATGCTTAAGATTATGCTCCTGCGCTCCCCTGATCTCCAGTATTTTTTTATCCTTCCACTCCCTCCTTGACTCCGGGACCTTTATCTTTAATTCCCGCCTCAGGTATTTGGCGGTAAGGGAACCTTTGTCTTTCAGTAATTCCTCCCGCGTCCCCGCGAAGACCACCTCCCCGCCGGCCCTGCCCGCGCCCGGCCCCAGGTCTACCACGTAATCTGCGCTGAGGATGGTCGCCTCGTCATGCTCCACTACCAGCAGAGTATTACCGAGGTCGCGCAGGGATTTCAGAGTAGCCAGGAGCTTATCATTATCGCGTTGATGCAGGCCGATACTCGGCTCATCCAATACATACAAGACCCCCACCAGGCCGGAGCCGACCTGCGTTGCCAGCCGGATCCGCTGCGCCTCTCCTCCGGAAAGGGTCGCGCTTTTACGGTCAAGGGTAAGGTAATCCAGACCCACGTCAATACAGAATTTTAACTTCCGGGTTATCTCCTTCAGGGCCTGGCGGCCGATGGCCATTTCCTGCGCGCTCAACTCCAGTCCGTCAAAGAAACGGTACGCCTCCTTGATCGACATCAGCGTAGTCTCCCAGATATTTTTTCCGTTGATCCTGATCGCCATACTCTCTTTTTTCAGGCGGGCGCCTTTACATAAAGGACAGGCGGAAGCCGTCATGAATTTGGCTATTTCTTCTTTAAGATAATCGCTCTCGGATTCGCGGAATAATCTTTCCAAATGCGGGATTACCCCTTCAAAGGGCTTATTCCCCACAAATTCCTCCGAACCGTAAAGGATGGCTGACTGCGTCCCTTTGCTTAATTTATTAAATGGCGTATCCAGCCCGAAACGCAGCCGGCTTGATAATTCGCGGATAAGCCAGCGGTAATAAAGGATATAACCCCGGCCCCCTCTTTTCCAGGGCGCGATCGCCCCCTCGTTGATGGATTTGGCCCTGTCAGGGATGACCAGCTCCGGGTCGAACTTGATCTTTGTCCCAAGACCATTGCATTCCAGACAGGCGCCATAGGGAGAATTGAAAGAAAAGATGCGCGGTTCAACCTCCGCGTAATTCACCCCGCATCTAGAACAGGCATAATTCTCGCTAAAGACTAAATCGGCGGGCGGGTTTGACCGGCTGACAATAATAGTACCCTTACCTGCTTTCAAAGCGGTTTCTACCGAATCGGTAAGCCGGCCCTTGATCCCATCTTTAAGCGTGAGCCGGTCCACTACAACTTCGATGTCGTGCGTCCTGTATTTGGCTAACCTGGCCTTTACCGGCAATTCATGGACCTTGCCGTCAACGCGCGCCCGCACAAAACCTGATTTCTGGATCCCCGCGAATATATCCTTATGCTCTCCCTTTCTCCCGCGCACCAGCGGCGCGAGGATCTGGATATCGGTCCCCGGCGCAAGAGAGGTAATTTTCGCGACAATCTCCTGGGAACTTTGCCTTTCAATGGGTTGGCCGCAGCGAAAACAAAATACCTTGCCGATGCGGGCAAAAAGGAGCCTCAGGTAATCATAGATCTCGGTCTGGGTGGCTACGGTAGAGCGGGGATTAGCGCCGCTTGAACGCTGCTCGATGGCGATGGTGGGAGATAAGCCGGAGATGTATTCCAGGTCCGGCTTTTGTAATTGCTCCAGGAATTGGCGGGCGTAGCTGGAGAGGCTCTCGACAAACCTGCGTTGGCCCTCGGCATAGATGGTGTCGAAAGCCAGCGTGGATTTACCGGAACCGGATAACCCGGTGACCACGATCAATTTGTCGCGCGGGAGCTTAAGGTCGATGTTCTTTAAATTGTGTTCTTTGGCCCCGCGGATAATGATGAATCCGTCTTCTGCCATTTTTACCTCGGATCAATTAAAAGGGATGACCTGCCTGGCCTTGAGTAATACAAAACTCACCGGGTCATAGATCCCTCCCCGCACAAAAAGCCCGTAAAAATTAAAATAGTCCGAGAGGGCCAGGGCCGCCACCAGCAGGATTAAAATGACCCTCGCCCCCTGGGGCGTAAAAAGCCCGCGGCAGATCCTGTCCATGGCCATCAGGGCAAGCAGGCGCATAGGCATATCTAAGATAAGCACATAGCGCACGTTCTTGGTGAAGAAATTGAATAAGACGAGGATAGCCAGGGATAAAAACGCGAAATATATCGCCATCCTGTCCCTTGCTTTATCCAGGAGAAGATTGACGGCGAAACCCAGCGCCAGGATAACCACCCAGGGAGAAAGAAGCATGTAATCGATAAGATAGCGATACCATGGCCCTGAGCCGAAACTGATGGCGTATTCGTTGGTCCCCGGGGAGCCAAGGACCACCTTGATCGTGGCGAATAAATACGGCAGGCATCCCAGGCCCCAGAAAACCAGGCCAACGGCGATCAAGGGAAGAATGAGGATGCCCGCGGCCTCTTTTAAGTTCGCCTTTGGCCGGCAGATAAATTTATCGCCGAGCAGAAAAATCGCGAAAACCGGCAGCAATAATACCGCGGTCTCCTTGACCAGGATAGAAAAAGCAAGCGCCGCGATCAAAGCCGCGAACCTCCCCGCTCCCCTTTTGTTCATAAAATCCCAGAACAGCCATATTGCCAAGGCACCGAACAGGTTCACGGTACTTTCCATCATTACCCGCCTGCTCATTGCCAATTGCAGGGGCGAAAAGGCGAGCAGCGCCGTAAATAATACCGCCAGCCGCTCACCTAAATATTTCCTGGAAAAATAATAAGCAACGCAGAGGAAAAGGACGTAGGAAAATAAAGAAAGATAAACCAGTTTTAGAGGAGCGCTCCCTAAAAGTTTCAGCCACCCGGCGGCAAGCAGGATGAAGCCTGCCCGTAACGGGCTGGGGAAAAGCCAATCCTGCTGATTCTGGAGGTACTCCTTAAAGAGCCCGCTGAACCCGGAAAGCCCTTTTGCGGCGATCGAAGCGGCGTAGCGGAAATAATATCCTTCGTCCAGTCCCGGGGCAAACTGCAATTCCTTAAAGGTCAGCGAGACCAGGCTGACTGCCAGCGCGATGATCAAAAACGCCGCCTGATTATAGGTCGATTTTGCGGCCATGGGGGTCGAATATGGGAAATTTGATCAGGTTTAACCTGTCCAGAAACAGGGCCAGGCTCGTTCCCACCACGCCGCAACCATAGACAATGCTCCTCTTGAACGAGATCGAGGACGACTCCTTGGTATAGCGGGAAGGCGCGGTCAACTCGCCTATAGCGTATCCGAAGCGGATCGCCTGCGCGAGGATCTGGTTATCGAAAATGAAATCATCGGAGTTCTCCAGCAGGGGTAGCGCGAGCAGGGCCTGCCTGGAGAAGGCCCGGTAACCCGTGTGGTATTCGGAGAGCTGGGCGCCGGAAATAATATTTTCGAACAAGGTAAGAAAACGGTTGGAGATATATTTGTACAACGGCATGCCGCCTTTCAGGCTCATCCCTCCGAGGATCCTCGAGCCCAGGACCACGTCGAACATCCCGGATAGGATCAGCCCGGCCATGGCCGGGATCAGCTTGGGAGGGTATTGATAATCCGGATGCAGCATGATCACCACATCCGCTCCTCTTCTCAGGGCCTCCCGGTAACAGGTCTTCTGATTCGCCCCGTACCCGCGGTTATCCTCATGCACGATCACCTGCAGGCCTAACTTGCGGCAGACCTCTACGGTCTTATCCGAGCTATGGTCGTCCACGACCAAAACTTCATCCACTAATCCCAGCGGGATATCGCGGTAAGTCTGCTCCAACGTCTGCTCCGCGTTATAAGCAGGCATCACCACGATCACCTTTTTGCCTTCTAACATAGGGAACTAGGGGACAGTCCCGGTTTTGCCGGAACCGTCCCCTTTTTCTACTTGTCTTTGTTATTTACTTTCTTCTTTTTTTCCCGCCTCTTTTCATCTTGGCCGCGGAGACGTCGCCTTTCTTGTCCAAGAAATAAAGGTAACCCTCTTTGCGCTTAATGCCGCACTTGGCTACCTTTTTCGGGCTGCCTCCTTTTTTCGCTCCTCTGGCCATCTTGGCGCAGGAAACGTCACCATGTTTGTCAATGTAATAGAGGAAACCCTTCTGCCTCTTGATCCCCAGCTTCACTATTTTCTCTGCCATTTTTCTGACTCACCCCCTCTCTTTTTAAAATTATATCTCTATTCCAAACCCGGTTTGGAATCAGGTGCCTATTCTTACAGGCTCCAGGATTTGCTTTAACATCGCCATTGCCGAGAGCACCGCCAGATAACTCGTCTTCGGGTTATCGGGATGTAAAACATTTTCCGTGCGGGTGAATATCTCTCCCGCCGATGACCCTACCCTGATCTCGTGTATGTTCCTGGACGTGCCGGGAGAAGCAATGATCCGCACCCGCGTCTTCCCGATCCCGATCCCTGCCAGGCTCAGGGACGCGGCGACATTTATGTTCTGGGGAAAATATTTCACCGCCTCGCTCGCCTTCCCCGAAAATAACACGGTATCTTTTTTTATCTTAGCCGGGTCGATACCTTTATCCAGGACATATTTTACCCCTTTAAAGGAAAGAGGGCTCTTGGTGGTAGTAAGGACGACCTTTTTGATCCTCCCCAGGGATGCGGCCTTTACCGCGTCGAGCCCGGAGATCGCGCCGCTGGGCACGTAGGCCCTGGCGCGCTTTTTCCTGGTAAGCGCGGCCAGCTCCGCGAGCTTATCCGCTACCCCTCCCACGCTCATGATCATTACATCCCTGCCCCGGGATAAAGCCGCCCTGGCTATCTCCCAGGAAAACTTTGCCGCTGCCGCTTCAATGACTAATTCCGACCTTTCGATCAGCTCGCGCAGGTCGCGCGCAGCCAGGCGTCCTGATCCCGACAGCCTGCAAGATAAGCTCCGGGCCTTAGCCCGGTCCAGGTCAAAGAGCCCGCAGAGCCGGGCCTCTTTGCTGAAATCCTTTACCACGGCTTTAGCCAAAGAACTGCCGATTGCCCCGCAACCCACGATCCCGATCTTTAATTTAGCCATATTCTACCTTGGGGACGGTTCTCAATCCAATCTTAAACTGTCCCCTAAGGGGACACTTTAACTTTAAGTTGAGAACCGTCCCCAATTGTCGATTAATCTTGTCTTTCCTATCCTTACTGCCAGAGTGATCAGATAATTCCCGGAAATTCTTTTAAGCGGCCGGAGGGTAATTGGATCAACAATAGCGATGTAATCGATCCTGGCGCTTTTTTTTGTATTGATCAAATGCCGCATCCGGCTGATGATCCTGGCGCTCTCCCGCGCTCCGCCCTGGATCAAGGCCCGGGCTAAATTAAGCGCTTTAGATAATGCCAGCGCGTCAACCCTTTCTTTGGCGTTCAAATAAGCGTTACGCGAACTCAGGGCCAGGCCGTCTTTGTCGCGCACTATCGGCATAACTCTTATTTTAACCGGTATATTCAAGTCACTGGCCATTCTCTTGATAATGATCGCCTGTTGCGCGTCCTTTTGCCCAAAATAAGCTGCGTCCGGCTGGACAAGATTAAAGAGCTTGGCTACCACCGTTGCAACTGCCCGGAAATGGCCCGGCCGGTCTTTACCGCAAAGGAGACCGCTGAAACCTTCGACATTGATATAGGTAGAAAACCCTTCCGGATAGATATCTTTTGCCTGAGGCAGGAAAATATAATCCACCCCCGCTTTCCGGCAGAGCGCTAAATCTTTTTTTAGCGGGCGCGGGTACTTCTTCAGGTCTTCGGCCGGGTTGAATTGGGCGGGGTTAACGAATATACTCACCACCACTACCTTGTTTTCCGCGGCTGCTTTCCGGATCAAGCTTAAATGCCCCGCGTGCAACGCGCCCATCGTCGGGACCAAACCGACAGGCCCGGACGCCGGCCTGAATTTCTTAAGTTCCCGACGCAAAGCCACCGGTGATTTTAAAATTTTCACAATACCTCTCTCAATGGCTTGATCACAAAATCGCGCTCAAACATCCGCGGATGCGGAATGCTCAAATCCTTGCTCCGGATCACCCTCTCCCCGTAAAGAAGGATATCCAGATCTATGATCCGGGGGCCATTGCGCGCCGTATTCACCCTGCCCAGGGATCTTTCTATTGATTTTAATCCTTTAAGCAGTATTGATGGAGAAAGGCCGGTGGTTATTTTTAAAGCGGCGTTCAGGAACTTCGGCTGGCCCGCGGGCCCTCCGCACGGCTCAGTTTGCCTAAGCGAAGAACTCTTAACGACCCTGGTATCTTTCAAACGGTTGATCCTTTTAACGGCCTCTTCGATGTTATGCCTCCGGTTGCCTAAATTCGAACCTACCCCTAAATAACAGGTCACCATCAGAACTTTCTTAATCTATCCAGCGCTTCCCTGATGCGTTCCCGGCTGACTGTAAGCGCCATGCGGATGTACCCCTCCCCGTATTTGCCAAAGCCGACACCCGGGGTCACCACAATATCCGTTTTTTTCAGCAGGGCCGCGGCAAATTTGACGGAACCGGCGCCTTTAGGCGTATTGATCCAGACATAAAAAGTCGCTTTAGGCGTATTCGCCTGCCAACCCAGCGAATTCAATCCGGTCATCAAAACATCCCGCCTTTCCTGATAGAGTGTGCACATATGCTCGATATGCTCATCGTGGCCGAGCGCGGCAATCCCGGCTAACTGTACCGCCGAGAAAATACCGGAATCGATATTCGATTTTACTTTTGCCAGGGCTGCCACCAGTTGCGCATTGCCGCAGGCCCAGCCAACGCGCCATCCGGTCATATTAAAGGTCTTGGAGAGCGAATGGAACTCCACGACCACTTCCCGCGCCCCGTCTAATTCCAACATGCTCTGCGGCCTGTAGCCGTCAAAGCAGGTCTCGGAATAAGCCAGGTCGGAGATAATGATGAGCTTATTTTTATGGGCGAAATCGATCAGCTCTTTATAAAAAGAGGCGCCGGCTGTGGCCCCGGTGGGATTATTAGGGTAATTGACATAGATGAGCCGGGCTTTTTTACGCGCGGCCGCAGGTATTTTTTTCAGGTCGGGGATAAAGGCGTTTTTTTGCAGCAGGGGCATGAGATAGGGCGTGCCGCCCGCCAGGATCGTCCCGCCTTTATAAGGAGGATAACAAGG
>Ga0265297_10012221_pt1 | contig 10345 bp, 7 predicted proteins | sample Munlanlwell13791_FD_192502 | JGI IMG/M metagenome (GOLD analysis project Ga0265297, IMG submission 192502) | Leachate microbial communities from a municipal landfill in Southern Ontario, Canada - Leachate well 137-91 | ecosystem: Engineered > Solid waste > Landfill > Unclassified | place...
CGATTCTTTTTGCTAAAAAACGAATACCCCGAACACCAAAAATCGGTATGGGGATTTTCAACATTGCATTGCAGGAATCCTTCATTCCCTTGATACACGCTCCCCGAAGGTCAGGATGGGGATTAATGGATTTGGTATAGTACATATAACCGCGGGGGTTCATCGGCCCGGGTACGAAACGTGCCCGTTCCAATCCATCCGCCGTGCAATCTACCATAGAAAATGTCGTGTCGCAGACGCGAAAACCGCTTTCGGTTTCACGCAAAACAATGATGTTGTGTCCGCTAAAATTATGGCGGTGACGTTCGGATACGTAGGGAAGCCAGTAAAGATTAGTGGCCAAACCGACAATCTTTCCGGTTTTAAGCACCTGCCTTAGTTCGTCCATGCCTTGTTGAGGTTTGCGAAAAGTCTTGGTCACAAAATCAGCGCCCAGCCTTTTGGCCGCCTTGCGAAAGACCGACCCGGGTTTGGACCGAAAAGCAGTAATTGGCAAATGTGAAAGTTTCATAAACGGCAGATAGCCGAAAAAAATGCCGCTGCCAATTCCGAAAATCATCGGCTCGGAAATATCCACACCCTGATGGCGAAACAGGGCGGAAGTAACTCCTGTCTCACAATGCGCGGCTTGTTGATGGACAAATGGTTGACCATCGGCTGCGAGTTCTGTAGTCATTAAAAAATAGCTCCCTTCCTTAGATATTCGGCACTGTTTTTAATTCTTCCAATGTGATCCTTAGAGCCTTTGCGTAACAATTTAAAACAGATGGTTTAAGTTTGGCAAATATATCGGGGCGCAAATGTCGCTTGACCCGGAAAGCCGCTATCCCCGCTGCTTTGGAAAGCATATGTGGGGTCATCTGCCTCATTTCTATATAATAACAAAGAGGGCTTTTCTGACCGGCGATTACTGCTTTTCTGATTTCCTCGAGATTGGCGCGATTACCGGAAATGAGCAGGGCTACAGATACTTTTTCCGCCCAGGGAGCGTCTGTCTCAAGTACATATTGCCCTTTATCGTTGTGCTTGTAATACGCTTTCGGCAACCCATCATTAAAAAGTTCATCTTCTAATTCCATGGCCGGTTCCTTCTGATGATGTATGGTTTTTTCTTTTTATACTAATTTCAGCAAGGCACAAAGTGATTTTTTATCAAAAAGAGTTTCAAATCCTTCCATTATTTGTAACAAGAAACAGACAAAAAATGATGAAAAAAATATTATGTGTCTTTAGGATTTTAGATTTCCTACAACATTACGCAGATTTTTGAAAAGTTCTTCTTCCCGTCCCGCGCAGATAAGCATCAATCCGCCCGCTTTATCGAATGTTTCTTCCCGTTTTGATTTGCGTTGTTTGATGATGCGAGATGATACCACGGCAAATTCACGCCAGGTGTCGCCGATGACCGTCATGTCATTGGATAACTCATTAAGTTCTTTCGAGCCAAAAAGTTCGGATGCTTCCTGCAGAAATGCCGCGAACATGTAACGGAATCCTGCGCCGCCTGTGCCCATTTCTTCCTGAAAGCGCAGGACGTGAGCGAGTTGCCGGCAGGCTTCGACATAGCCCAGTTTTTCAGGCCATTTAATAATTTTTTGGGCGACAAGGCGTATTGCCTTGACGCCGAAAAGAGGTATAGGAATTTTGAGCATCTGATTGCAGGTATCCAGCATGCCGGCAATACAGGCTTTTCTGATGTCAGGATTGGGATTGACATAGATCGGATAATACATTAATCCACGAGCTTCCATGGGGCCGCGCGCAAAACGCGCTCTTTCCATATCGTAAGCGGAACAATCCGTTATATATTCCAGTAAAGCCGGGTCGCTGATCCGGAAGCCGTTTTCATTTTCGTACAGAACGATGAAGTTGTGTCCGCTGAAATTGAAGCGATAGCGTCTCGGGAAAAAAGAAAGCCAGTAGACGTTGGTGGTTACCGCAACAATCTGTCCGGTCCGGATCACGTGGCGCAGTTCATCCATGCCTTTTTGCGGGGTGCGAAACCGTTTTCTGTAAACCTTCGCGCCCAGCCGCTTGGCCGTTTTTTTGAAAACCAGTCCCGGCATGGCCCTGAAAGTGGTGATGGGCAGTCCCGTCCATTTGATAAACGGCAGATGGCCGAAAAAGATACCGCTGCCGATGCCGAAAATCATCGGTTCGGAAAGATGAAGACCCTTGTCGAAAAACAGGGCAGATGTCACTCCCGTTTCACAATGTGCCGCCGTGCGATGGGTATAAGTTCTGCCATTGGTCAAAGTTTCTGTTGTCACGGATGTCGTCATGAATCATGATTACCTTTCATAAGAATTTTTGGGTACAATTTTGAGGTCTTCCCTCGTAATCGCAAGGGCTTTCGCGTATTTGTCCAGAACGGAATCGTTGAGTTTGGCAAATATTTCCGGACGCAAATGCCTTTTAACCCTGAATGTGGCGATGCCTGCTGTTTTTCCCAGAAATTTCGGGATCATCTGCCGCAGCTCCATGTAATAAGCAAGGGGACTGTGCTGACCGGCCAGCACAGCTTTTCTGGTTTCCTCCACTTTGTCCTGATATTCATCATAAGCCATTTTGTTTATTTGTTCATCGATCACCCAGCCTTTACTGGGCACCATGACATATTTCCCTCGGTCATCAATGGCGTAATTTCCTTTTTTGATACCCTGAGAATAATCAGGTACGTCATCCTGCGGAACTTCGTTTATCTTCATGGGTAACTCCTGCCTGTAATATTAAATTTGAATGTCTTTCTTATACTAAAATGGACAAAGCTCAAAGAAATTTCTGTGTTGCCGTTAATATTTATTTTAATTAATTTTTTTACCTAAAAACGGCTCAAAATGGTGCCATTCAAAAGGATGTTTGCCGGCAAACTGAGCCAGGTCATTGGCGTAGGTTTGTGCCGATTCCTGAACCGCTTTTTTTCTATCCGAGCGCGACGCGGCGACAACCTTTCTTCCAGACGAAACCTTGATACGGTATCTCCCGACAGCTTCCTGATACACAAAAAAAGTCATCAGCGGCGCGCCGGTCATCAGGGCAAACAAATGCGGGGTATCGGGAAGACGAACTTCGTGTCCCAGGAAATTCGCAGTAACAAAACTTTGCTCGCCCCAAAGACGATCTCCCGCCATGGAAACAATACCACCCTCACGCAGAAAATTGATTCCTTCAATTAAAGCAAAAGGTGATTTTTCGTCTTCGGATGTAACAACCACTCTTATACCACTTTGCGCCATAATCTGTTTTTGAATATGTTCAATCTGCTCTTTTTGTTTAGCTCCAAGGTAAAGCATGATCGGCAGGCCTTTTTTATGGAGCGTCTGCGCGGCCAGTTCCCAGTTACCGATGTGCGACATCAGTAAAATAGCGCCGGTCTTTTTCTGTACCGCCTCTTCCAGATATTCCCAGCCTTCCTTTATATATTCGATGTCTTCTTCGTCAAAGCGGATGAAGCGGTGGATGTAGACATCGGTAAATTTGTGATACTGCCGCCACGCGCACCAAAGGTGATAAAAAAACCAGTGTTCAGGAAACAAGGTGCGGTAGAACTCGAAACTGTTAGCCACACGCAAAGGGAATAGAAAAAAATAGCCGGTGGCGATAAACCAGGAAAAAATCCGGAAAAACCACAATCCCAGTCGTCTCGTCAGATAGAAAAATATTTTGTAAGGTATTTTCATCATAAATTCATTATTTCCCCTCTTTTTTTAAAGAGGGGTGAGGGGAGATTTTATTTTTTCAAATCCCTCTTAATCCCCTTTAGAAAAAGGAGAAATTTTTTCTTTTGTTCCAGACTTATGTAGGGCGAATGCTGGTTGACCGGATAATCCATTTTCCTTATTTTTTCTTCCCTCCGAACCACTTCTCCCGGTATTCCCGAGCATTCGCCGGGGTTTCCACCGGGCTTAGCGGCGCTACGCTTTCTTTCCTATAAACCATTTTTCCTCAGTTCCTTTGAAATCCGAGGCAAAAACGTTGACGGTAAAACCCGCCTTTTTCATGAAAGCGACAATTTCCGGTTCCGGGCGAAATCTGCTTGGAGCATTTTCGATTTTTAATCTTATCATTTCTATCCAGCGCTTCCACGGATTTTGTTTATCTGAGGGGATGGTTGCCCGGACAAGCAATGTTCCGTCCGGAGTTAATTTTTCATAGATACGCTTAAAAGCAGTTTGCACTTCGTTATCTGATAGAAAATGCAGCATGTCCAGCATGAGAACATGATCAACTTGTCCTTCGACCTGCGGCAAGTCCGGTGCCCGTCCGACTTCCACCTTTCCACGATTGCCGATAACGCGCGAGGCGATCAGCACGCGTTCTTCATCCGGTTCAATGCCATACACTTGAGCGTTTGGATAAATTTCCAGCAACCATGTGGCGGGCACGCCATAGCCGCCGCCGATATCAATCATCCTTTTGGGATTTTTTACATATTTATCCAACTCCTTGAACATCGGGTCCATCATCATTTTCATCCGGGCAAAGACGCGCGGATACGCGGGCAGATGCCGGTAGCGCAAAATGGTCCGGCGCAAGTGCTCTCGCGAACCGATTGCAAATTCTCCGGAAGGATACTGAACCGAAGCAAATATCTTTTTCATCAAAACCGGCAAAATAAAATATGCGCCGATTAAAGAGTAACCGATTCCCAGAAACGAAACAATGCCGATGCTCTTCAAAAGCGAATGCCCGGCAAAAATCAGGACGCCAAAGCCGATCAACGTGGTAAAGGCCGCCAGAAAGATCGCCAGTTTGATGGTATGCATGGCGGGAGACCGCTCATCAGGATAGCGCTGGTAGGTGCAGACATAATAGATGGCGTAGTCGATGCCCATGCCCATAATGATTATCCAGAGCATGATGCCGGGAATGTCCACCGGATGACCGATAAGTTTGAGCGTGCCTAGAGTGGCGATTAGCGCAAAGGCGACGGGCGCCAGTGTCGCCAGCGATAATTGACAATCCAGAAAATACAGAAAGACAACCAGCGCCAACCCGATGCTGATTATCAAGGCAACTTCCAGAAAAAGATTTTTCAGAAAATCGCCGAGTCTTTTGCTGAACAGATCGGCATCGAAAATTTTCGCTATACCGCTTTGATAAATACGTTGAAAAAAGTTTTCTGCGTTGTAATATTTACCGGCGGAAAGCAGGCTCAGCTGTGTGTAGCCGTCCGGATGTCTGGAGATTCCCAGCATTTCAAAATATTTTTCCGGAATGACAAACGCGCCGTGATTTTCTTGACGCATGATTTTCCAGAACGGATCAAAAGCATTCGGCGCGAAGCCAGATTCTTTAGCGGCGGTCTTTAGATCACTCTTCAAAGCCGCTACACGATCTTTGTTCCAGAATGTTTTCCAGGCGGCAAAATTGCCTTGCGCTTTTTCCGTTGAAGGAAATAAGACAGAAGGCAGAAAAACCGGCTTCAGCTTTTCCTGCCGCACATCATCGGAGAGCCAGTCCATAAGTAGAATGTTTTTTTTCTGAAGCTGCGCGATATCCGGCGCTTCCAGAAACGCATAACACTTACCGGAAAGATTGCCCCAGACATCCTGCATTTTTTTATCGGCGCTGACGGTCTCTTCGCTCATGGAATTCATGGCATTCAAATCGACATTGAAAACCGGTTTGGCAAAAAAGAGCATGACGAGACCGAAAACAATGGCAGCGATGATTTTCCAGATTGCGGGAGCGGCAATTTTATTGATGGCATTTAAAAGCATGGGGTTGGTTGGTCTGGCCGCCGGTGGCATGGAAGGAAATATCTTCGGAAAAACAAAATGAACAAACAGCAGAGCGAAGGTCACACCCAGCGCGGAAAAGACGCCGATTTCGGCAAGAATTTTAAAATCGCTGATGAGCAGCAAAAGAAATGCTCCCAGCGTTGTCAGTACCGCCAGCAGTTCCGCCGACCAGACTTCCCGCGCTACCTGCTTGCCGTAAGTGGTTTGAGGCTGATCGAGAAAGAGCAGATACGTAATACCCAGATCAACGGTGAAAGCCATGATCGCTCCGCCGAAACCGACGGCAATGATCGACATGGATTTAAAGAAAAAAGAACAAACGACGAGTGCGGCTATCGCTCCGACAGTGGATGGCAAAAGCGCCAAAAGACCGATAAGCGGACGGGGAAAAGCAAAAATCAGCAAAAGGGCAATTCCCAGTGTCGTTAAGATAACGGCCAGCCGGGTGTCGCGTTTGGCAATGGTTTCGTTATCCAACGCCGCGCGATAGGCTCCGACCGATGTCAAAGTGTAATGATTTTCGGGACCGGTTCGGTTGTTAAGTTCCTTTTGGCTGTCATCAAGAAGTTTTTGGATTTTGGCGGCTACTGCTGTGTCCGTTCCCGAACCTTTTATCCTGGCAATAATCAGCGCGTGTTTTCCGTCTTCGGAAATCAGTTGACCCTGTAAAAAATTTGCTCTGTTGGAAGGAAGCAGCGCGGACATCTGCCTGAGAATGACGCCGGCAAATCCCAGCGGGTCTTTGGCAATAATGTTGCTGCGGCCGATTCCTTCGAGCTGCTCGAGGCTTTGCCTGTTTTGTGCCATGGTCTCTCTGATTTTTTCCGTTGTCAGAAGCGGCGCAATTTTATGTTCCAGATCATCAGCGCTTAAAAGCGCTGGCAGATTATCATTGACGTGAGCCATGAGTTCGGGAAAATTCTGCGCATCATCGCCAATACCCACTTTCGTGAACAGGCCGCTTCGGTTGAACTTGTCGGTTAAAGCAACCGCGGCATTGACCAGTTGATCACGATCAGCGGAGGTCTGTCCCAGATCAATAAACACCTTATCCTGGACGGGCAGATGCTTAATAATCAGGCGGGCATCAGCAAGCACCGGATCTTTGTGCGGCATCGATTCCAGAATGTCCGTTTCGATTTTCAGATTTCTGGATTCCCAGTAAAAAAGACCCGCCACAATCAGGGTGACGATAATAACAATGGACCACTTAATTTGATATTTACGAAAAGACATGAAAACCTTTAAATTCGTTTATTTATCGGCATTTAAGATGATTTTATAAACCATATTTTGCCAACACTGGCAAGATAAAAAGCCTTACTTTGTCATTACCCGGCTCGCAGACCGGCGAATGCCGGTTGACCGGGTAATCCAATATTTTTCCTGGATGCCCCCGTATCAAGTACGGGGCAGGCTCAACTCTTCAACGGCATGACAAATGTAGTGTCATACCGGCGCAGGCCGGTATCCAGACCTTAACTATTTCAGAAAAAATATCCGCAGGAAAATCAAACGGGTGAAGGTTGAAGAATTACGTAGGAAATCGATAAAAGGACGGAAGTGAGAAATTCTTCCTCCTTCAGGATTATAGTGTACGCGAATTGGCGCTTCCGTAACCGTAATGCCGTTTCTATGAGCGTGCACCAAAATTTCAACTTCAAACTGGAATCGCCGCGCTTTTGTTTTTAAATTTAGCGCTTCCGGCAAAGGATAAATGCGGAATCCGCTCTGGGAGTCGGAAATTTTCGGGCCGCCGGATGTCCTTACCCAGAAGTTGGAAAACTTCCGTCCGAAACTGCTTGTCCAAGGGACATCTTTGCCGTCCATACCTGCTCTTGCGCCTACGACAATTGGTCTTTTGTTTAAGGGAATTGCCTCGATAAGTTTTTGTGCGTCTTCAGGGTAGTGTTGTCCGTCGGCATCAATGGTGATTGCCCAATCAGCCACAGCAGATGCTGCGGCAAAACCGGTTAAAATTGCCGCGCCTTTCCCCTGATTCTTTTCATGCCGCAGGATTTGAATACCAGTCATTTCTTTTATCTGATTGTAAGTGCTATCAGTCGAACCGTCGTCAATGACAAAAACAGGAAAGCCCAACGCCTGCGCGTCTTGGACAACCTGCGCCACAGTCCCGGTATGATTGTATACTGGTATGACAAAAGCAAAACGATTTTTGTTATTGATCTTCATATTAATCCATATTTTTTTGGCAATTTACCAGATATTGAATCTGTTTGACAAGAAACATTAAAGGAGGGTAGGATTTTAAAAAACAATTCAGAATTATTGTTGGACCGGATGACTTTCCTCATTGTAGTAACTTAGTTAGAGGGCGGCAATGAAAATAGGCAAGTCCATTACAAAGTTGATAAATACAGCAATATATCCTTTCCTCGAAAGAAAATCTCTTTACATGTCTCAGGCAGGACAGGACTTCTGGGTGTTTGGTGAGGTCTTCAACGAAATGAGAAACGGATACTTTGTCGATATCGGTGCGCATGATGGAATCTATTTAAGCAATACATATATATTGGAGAGCAAATATAATTGGAAGGGTATTTGTGTTGAGGCAAATCCGTCCAGCTTCAAACTATTGAAAAAAAACAGGCGAGCCATATGTGTTAATGCGTGTCTCGACGGTACAGAAGGTTTTGCTGATTTTGCCAGAAGAGGTTTGATGGGCGGCATAATAGCACCGGATAAGTTCAATAAAGATGGCGAATCATGCGAGGTAGTCAGGGTAAAAACACAAACCTTGGATAACCTTTTTAGAGAAATGAACGTGCCTCATGAAATTGATTATTTTTCCATTGATATAGAAGGCGCGGAAGAGAGCGTACTAAAGGAATTTAACTTCAAGGATTATCTGTTTAAATGTATAACGATAGAGCACCCTACGCATACACTTAAGAAAATATTAACCGAGAACAACTATATTCTCATTAAAGAAATTCCTTTCTTTGAATGTTTTTATGTTCACGAAAGCTTTTTTGGTCAATATTGTACTAATCTGTTTGATTTCTATAATAAGAAGTATCTGACAATGCGCTGGAAGTGAATTCTAGCGGCTTTGGAAAAAGTCACCGGCATACGCCGGTCTGCGAGCCGGGTAATGACAAAATAAAGATTGCCACGCCACACAAGGTGTGGCTCGCAATGACACCGTTACCAACGGCTTCGTAAAGAGCGCCAGATGCAAGGCGCGCGAAGCCTTGGAAGTGAGGCGTATTTTTCATACGCCGCAGCGCCTCGAGGGCGAAGCGCAACGCAGCAGATGGATTTTTTACGGAGTCGTTCCCTCGGGGAGGAAAGCTATCGCCCAAGTCCCCGGCCCCATATGAGCTCCGGCAGTCAGCGACAGCGGTTGTAAAATAATTTCCGCCTGTTTATATAGTTTAGCCACCATTTTTCTTAAGGTGCCGTTAACCCAGTTTTTATTGTCGGAATATTCCAGCATGATAAGTGCCTTTGAATCATTATTTAGTGAAGCGGCAAGCTTTGTCATGGCGAACTTTACCTGATCTTCCTGATTTCTGACCATGCCGACTTTTTTGGCTCCTTCCGGCTGAGGAGATATTACCGGTTTCATATTCAGCTTATCACCGAAAAAAGCGCTGGTTTTGGAAAGACGCCCCCCTGCCGCCAGATATTGAAGCCTATCGAGAAATACATATTCTTCACAATTCTCCATGTTTTTCTTGGCGAAAGAGAAGGCTTTTTTTATGTCGTTTGTCCGGTCAAGATATCGGACTGTTGCCAGCGTTAATGTTCCCAGTCTGCCGGAGGCCGCTCCGGTGTCAATTATTAAAAGCCTGTCATCCTTATCATGTTCTTTTTTCCAGGCAAGCGCTTCCTGATAATTGCCCGTAAACGCGGAACCGACGCACAAGTACAAAACTTTTTCAAACCTCTCTAAAACACTTTCATAGAACTGATGCCTTTCATAAACAGAGGATTGAGAAGTAGCTACTTTCTCTCCCTTGTTCATGGCATTGTATAGTTCTTCGGGATGAAAGTAAGTTTCCGGCAAACATTTTTCACCGATGGTCAAATAACTGTTCAGAAGAGTAAACCCATATTTCTTTGCGTCCTGATTAGTCAAAGAACCGGCGGCGTCAGTCACAATATGCAGTGGGCCGGTACGGGAATGTTTAAAATCTTCAATTTGAGAAGCCAGATTATCATCTTCCCAGTTTACAACATTTCCCAGTCCGGAAATTTGAGATCGAACTTTTTCCCTGTTTTGAGTGTGAAGATGTATTTTGTAAAAATCACCTTCCGGAATGATAATAACCTCTTCCTGTGTACTGGTGATTATCTTAAGTTCTTCCGGAGAATAGTTGGGAGCTTTGACGACAAAATCAACGCAATAACCAGATTCCGTGTTTTCCTGAAAAAAAGGCGATATTTTTAAATGATTTCTGAATGTTTCCGTAACCGGACGGCAATTATCAGGACTTCCGGCCAGCGCATAAAAAAATCCCTCAAAAAAAATATACATCCCCAGAGCGCCTGCATCCACTACACCTGCGTCTTTTAACCGCGGTAGTTGCTCATTGGTGGCCTGAACAGCTCTTTCCAACTCGGCGATTACTTTT
>Ga0265297_10012222_pt1 | contig 10345 bp, 8 predicted proteins | sample Munlanlwell13791_FD_192502 | JGI IMG/M metagenome (GOLD analysis project Ga0265297, IMG submission 192502) | Leachate microbial communities from a municipal landfill in Southern Ontario, Canada - Leachate well 137-91 | ecosystem: Engineered > Solid waste > Landfill > Unclassified | place...
CGGATGACACTGTGTCACCGCTGCCAGCCGTGAGCGTCCATTCGTAGGTGTCGCCGGGTGGCGCGCCGTCGAAGTAGCTCCGCACATAGCAGATGTATTCCCGCTTCTCTCCGGCGGTGCCGTAGAGCCTGCGCGCCTTGTGGCGCCACAGGAAGCTCGTCGGCATCGGGTGCCCAGCAGCGCCGCCAGGCACTACGTTGCGCGTCGTCGCACCAAGGTTCGTCCAGCTCACGGCCTGACGGATCGTGTACTGGAGCGCCTGCCTCGTGGCCTCATCCTGCGCCTCGATGTCGGCCATCCCGTCGCCATTGATGATGCAGTTGTTTTCCCGCATCCCGGCGCCGAGCGAGTCCGAGTCCTGCGTCTCTACTCCGAGGTCACCGCCAGCCACGTCGAGCGCACGACGGTAGAGGCCCCAGATCGTGCACGAGCGGATCTTGCAGTCCGTGGGGGCGTAGGTGATCTCCTCGTCCGTGTCGCCCGCGCCCCATGCGAACGCGATAGGCCCGTATCGTCCGTCTGCGTAGGTGTCCACTGTGACAGCGGCCCCGGTGCCAGCCTGGAGCACGACTTGCGCCCCGCTCTGCTCGGTGACGTCCTCGACGCAGAACTCTGCGACGAGGTATTCGCAGTCTGGGTGAGCGCAGGAGTGGACGCGCCCCACTCCCTCGAGCGCGGCCGTAGATGTCTGGCAGTGGATCAGCCCCATCTGCTTGTGGCCTAGCAGGTGGTTTGCCGCGTCTACCAATGGGAGCGCCAGCGATGACGACGACGCGACAACGCGGATCTTGCCGGCGTCCGCGTTCCAGTCCTGCATCGAACTGGGTACCGCGGCCGTCATGTGCTCTCCTTCACGTTCAGCGCGTGGATCTCCAGGTCGTCGCCTCCGGGCGCTGTCGCCTCATAGGCCGCGAGGTGCACCCACACCTGATCCATGGTGACGGCTCGCACGCTTGCGCTATCTGCCGTGGTGAAGTTCACGGTGTCGGAGTACCTCGTCAGCGCAGCACCGATCGTGAACTCCTTGAAGCTGGTTGACACCCCGCCGACGACGGAAACGTCGCCCGTCGCTGCGTCGATCGCCGGGTGAGTCCTGTTTGCAAGCAGGAACACGCGGAGCTGAATGTCATTCGCCGTCGCGCTCTCCGCGAGGATGTCGAACTGGTACGATCTCCAGGCCGAGTTCCCGTGGTTACGCCACACAGGAAGCGGGAAAGGATCGATCTCGGCAAGCCACTCCCACGTATTATTTACACTAGACGACGATGGCAGATCCCGGATCGTTATGTCGTAGTCGTATCCAGAGTTCTCGGCCACGCAGCGGAGGTTGTCTTGCAATGTGATGCGGGTCTTCCCGGCGTGGATCGTGGAATCCGCCGGGTGCGAGAGCTGCGAGCTTTTCCAGTACGTCGGCATCTCGTCTCCCTAGATCGCCCACACATAGCAGTCATCGCCTGCCGCTCCGAGGCTGTAGCTAGTGTCTCCGAAGAACAACCAGAGCTTCTGCGCTGCGGTGCACTCGTCGTATGTCGCCCAGTGGCACCAGCACCCGCCGGCCGGGAACACGCCGCCGAACGGATCGGCGTCAAGCACGATGCTGTTAGCGCCTACGCTGTCAATCGTCGTCGGGCCGAACGTCGCTGGCAGCGCGGCGTCATACTCCGTGAATCGCAACTCCTGCCCAGCCGCGAACCATGAGAGGTCGTTCTCGCCGGTCTGTGCGTAGAGGTTCGTGGTCGGCACTGATAGCGTGAGGTTCGCTGGGTTCCACGCAGTTGCAAGCGCGCACGGCGAGATCGGCCCCACATTCTGCTCCGCAGGGATGAGCACCTTCAGCACGTCCTCGCCCTGGTCGGTGAGTTGGAGCGTGCGCCCCACGACGATGCCAAGGCGATCCGTGACGCCCACGACTCCCGCTGCGACGTCATGCACGCATGGGTGCGTCACTAGCACGATGTCGCCGATCAAGAGCTGGCGAGATGTCCAGGTGCACGCGATAGGCACCACCGGCCCGCCGCGGCCGAGCAGTCCGAGGTGGACGCCTAGCACCTTGTTTTGGATGGCCGTCACGAGGTCTGCGAAGTCGGTATACATCATGCCGCCGCCGACGCTATCGCCCACGATGAGGCCACGGCAGCGGTAGTCTTTCGAGATTGTCTTGCCGAGGTTGTTCACGCCGTCGCAGAGGATCGTGATAGGTTGGCCCCACTCGCTCGAGCGGTAGTCGTGGCCGCTCTCGACCCTCACCTGCGTCATGCGCGCGATACCCTCGATCGCCGTGCGGATCTTCGCGGCAGAGACAATGGACCACATTGACGAGTCCACCTCTACGGAGTCGGCGATCACCTCGTGCGGGGTGCGGACAGCAGCGAAGCCGATGCGCGCCTCTGTCGTGATGCGCGGCACCACGCCGACGAGTCCGAGCCGATCGCAGATGAGCTCGCCGACGGTGGACGGCTCCTTCACGCAGTCGTAGAAAGCGCGGAGCTGCGTCGGCGTCCCAACCAGCGCAGTCGTCAACTCCGTGAATTCGAAGTCATCGGCCTCGAGGCCCTCGAGCACCCAGGCCGTCGGGAACGTCACACCCGAGACGCCGAGCACCTTCTGGAGCGCGGTCGAGATCGTCTCGGTTGCGTCCGAGAGAAATAGCACGTGCTGAAAGACGAGGTCGTCGGAGTTGTCAATCGCGATGTATGGCGTGGTGTACACCGGATCACAGCCAACGTCGAATGTGATCGCAAGGTCTCCGTCGATCACGGTGCCAGGCACGGAGTCCTTGACTAGCACCGCCGGATTCCTGCCGAGCGTGGCCCACTCGCCATTCTCGATCCCGAGGATTCCAGAGACTTGACACTCCATCTCTGTTGTGCTGGCCGATGTCGTGATCTCCCCGAAATACTGGAACGGATCGCGCTGCGCCTCGTAGACTACCTGCACCGCGCTCAGTCCGAACTCGTAGTCTCCTGGGTCGAAGCCGATCGCGTAGAGGTAGTCGCCCTCGCGAACCGTGATGATGACGGAATAGACCGCGCTCGCCGTTGTGTAGAGGCACACGCGCTCATGATCCACGAGCATCCCAAGGGACACCGGCCGCGAGAATCCGGCGGTGTCCTGGCCGCTCCAGACGGCAGCGGAGCACGCGAGCTTGTAGGTGTCGTCGCCAGGCCCGCCGGGGCGGTACCCAGCGACGATCTCGCAGTCTGCCGTGAGCCACGTCATCGCGGTGGTGTCCGTCTCTACGGCGCGAACGTGCGAGAGGTCGCCACCCGTGAACGAGAAGCCGGGGCGGAGCGCGGCAGTCGGCAGCCGCTGGCCAACCTTGCGACTCCACATGCTCGAGATGTGGTCGATGCGAAGCCGGAAGCATCCCTGCCCTGCGTCAGAGTCCGGGGCCACGAGGCCGCGGTACACGCACTCAGCAGCGCCCACGACTGCGCCGCGCGATACCTCTGCGGCGTAGAGGTTCGCCCGCCTGCCGCCGAGCACCGTGGGTCCGTCAAGCACGAGCGGAATCACCGGAGGGATGTAGTTGGTATCGACTTGGTGCGCCGCTGCGATCGTCCCGTGCCAGCCTCGCGTGAGGGTCTGGAACTCGTCAGGGTCGGGGACGGCGGTCTTGGCCGTGTACTTGATGGCTTCCTGGTCCACCCAGATCACGCCGGCAGCCGCGAACGCTGCCACGCTCTCAGCCTGGAGCGGGCCACCACTCGCCGCCGTGATGTCACCAGCGAGGCGCGTGAAATTGCGGTACTGAGCCTCGCCCATGAGCGCCGAGAAGCCACCTCCCACGTCCACGATCTCGACGTCCAGCGGGCCAACGTCCAGCGTACCGTCCGCGAGCGACACGGACTCATCGAGCACGAGCCCGGACGGCGAGAGCCACGGCTTGACGCCGCTGAACATCGCCGTTGCTCCGGACCAGTACCACGTCGCTGCTGCTGGCGGGACGAGGTTGCGCGTCGCGAGCACCCACGGAAAGCCGCTGATCCGCAGCCAGTAGACGAGCTCGCCGCTGCCGCTCGCCGCGATGCTCGAGTACGTCACGGGCCAAGCTCCCAGTTCACCGGAACGCTCCAGGTGCAGAACGAAGGATGCGGCCCGGCGCGTCCACGAAGCTGGCCGGCGAATGCGAGGGTATAGTAGTCGGTTCCTTCAACGAGAGTCGCCGCGTTCCACGAGACCACGGTGCCGACATACCGATCCGGGAACAGGTAGAACTGCGAGGCAGAGCACGCGAGCCGCCAGGCGCGGACGCCGCGCGAGACGTCGTGCCACTCGTCAGCGCCAGCGCCTACGGAGTCGCACTTGATGAGCGAGCAGGATAGTTCGGTGGTGTCCTGCGGGGTAGCCACGGCCACGGCTCGCGAGACGCGATTGCCAGCGACGTTCCGCACCTCGTGGCAGTCAGGCTCCCAGCGGAGCGCGGACGTGAGCCCTGCGCCTCTCGCTGTCGATCGCCCATAGCTGATCGTCCCTGGGTAGTAGCCGTAGAGGTGGGCATCGAGCGCGGTGAGGATGTTCCCGCCACCGACGGCCTCGGTCTCACGGAAGCCGAAGCACGCGGAGCAGTCTGCATCGGTGGTGCCCCACGCCGTATTCCAGGCTGCGTCCCCGTCAATCGTGACAGTGCCAATCGATGAGACATCGACCACGAAGTTGACTGCGCTCGCCACGTTCATCGCCGACTGGAGCTGCTCGGCAATGTCGAAGATGTTCTGATATGTGTCAGCCGGAATCGTCGCCACGCGGGGCGCTCCGTCGTTGAAGCCGAAGTCCCAGTCTCCGGACGGCACGGTGATGGGCCAGAGGATCTTCGGATACCCGCTCATGACCAGCTCCCGCCACCCGTCATCGGAGGGTCGAGCCCGGCCCGTTGCAGGTCGCGTTCTGCCCGAAGCATCTCCTGGCCAAGCCTCGCGGACGTCCCGCCCATAGTGATGATCTGGACGTATGCACCTGACGGCGTGCCGAGGTTGTCTCCGGTCGGCTGCTCTGCGACGTAGGTGCCAGCCGATGCGCTCGAGCCGGTAGACGCCGCCGTGGCATCACCGCCGAGCTGGGCGATGGCCATGGCTCCGGCGACGTCGTAGGCGATGCCCGCCGCGAAGTGCGCCGCTGCCGCCACGTAGTCATGGGTCGCGATCGATCCGATGCCGGCCGCATACTCGACGGCCGATTGAATGAAGGACATCGCGGCCATGATGCCGCCCTGGATTTTTCCGTACCGCTTCGCGGCCTCGGAGCCCTCCTCCTCGCGATCGGCTAGTTGGCCGAACACGTCTCCGATTGCACCACCGACGGTGATGAACGAGCCGGCGTAACCCTGCATGTCAGAGATGCGCTGCCGCGAACGCTGGAGTTCCTCTTCCCTGTACGCGCGCTCCTGCTCTGCCAGTTCCTCGATTCGCTGGACCTGCTCCTCGGCAGCCCGCTCGCGCATCTCCGACTCACGCTCGATGAACGACTTGGACTCCTCTGCGGCGGCGCGCTCGATCTCGAGCGTCTCAAGGATGGCATCCTGGTATCCCGACAAATCGTCGAGGTAGACATCGAACGCCTCGGCGTGCGCCCTCGCCGCTAGGTTCTCCAACTCGATGAGCAACTGAGCGTCGTTGATGTACTCTCGCGTCTCTCTGCCGCCGCCTCCGCCAGCCCTGCCGCGCCCCCCGCGCCCAGTCGCCCTCACGCCCTGAGAACCGAGCGAGTCCTGAGGGAGCACGGTCTGACCGGACGCCAGGACTCCGCCGCGCTCGTAGTCCAGATTCTCCTGCCCAGGGATCGACTGCGGGAGGTTCGCGTACTCTCCGAGTTCGCCCCAGCCCGTGTCATAATCGTCGCCGACCGGGGTCATGTATCCTGGCTGCCGCCGACGCAGGGCATCAACCATGCCCTCCCGCGTACCAGCCCCGGCGTTCCCCAGTCTCCCGCCGGAGAAGTATCCGATCCAGTCCCGGAGCTCACCAACGAAATTGCTGACGTTCGATCCGGCGTTTCGCGCCGCTGGCGCCAGTTCGCGGAAGGAGTCCGTGAGGCCGTTGATGAAGTCGGTGAAGCCGCCGCCTCGGGCCACGCCATCGGCCAGGGCGCGCATGAACCCGGTGGCTGCCGACTCGAGCTCTCCGTACTCTCTCGCGATGTCGGAGCTGTACTCGGCGAGCGACCTGGCGGCACTGTAGGCACCGCGAAAGACCGTGCTCATCGCAGCATAGGCAGCCCTCATGCCTTCGATCTGCTGAATCATGCGGGCGCTCGCGGCCGTCTGCTGCCGGGCCGCGTCCCTCGCAGCCTTCGCCGCTGCGCGCTGCTGCTGCGCCGCCGCAGCCGCCGCGATTCTCCTGCGCTGCGCCGCTGCCCCGTCCTCCCGAGCCCACCGCTTCTCAGACTCTGTCATGTCATCGACGGCCGCTTTGATCTGCTTCGCGGCTGCGATGGCGTCCCGCTTCCCTATCTCGCGGAAGACGAGGTCTACAAATTCCTGGTCACCGCCCGCCACGGAGCACCCTCACCCTTCCATTGATGTTGTGGTAGAGGTTGCCTCTCATGAACCCGTAAGGCCCTGGCACTCCGAACTTAGTTGACGCTCGTCCAACTCTCGCGGCCCAGATCTTCTTTCGGATCGTCGATGGCCGCATCGGGTTGAGCCCGCCGGTCGAGATCCTGTTGCGGCACCACGACGCTGTGAACTTCGCGGCGCGCTCGAACGCGGCGCGCTCCTGGTCGGAGTTCCACGTCTTGACCCCTGTTCGGATTGTGTTCCGCGCTGCGTCCCTCACGATGCGCGGCACCTCGAGCGGGTCGCGGCCCCTGGCGCTCATGTAGCCCGCGTGCTTTACATTGTCGGCGCCTCGGATGTAGACCTCGGCAGCGATCTCGGCCATGCTGCTCCGAGCGATCAGCGTCAGCTTCCCTGGCCTGAGTCTGACGTCCACGTCTACGCGCACAGGTCACCTTCCCTTGCCGTGCTTCGACTCGCGCTCCCTGCGATCGATCGCTGACCGCAGCCCGGACGGTGCCTGCCTGATGCGAGTGAAGAGGCGGAGCAAATCGGAAGCCGCAGGCCCGAGGTTTCGCCGCTGGTGTGCCCCGCGTTCGGTCTGCCAGCGCGCCCATTCGGCGAGTGGCACGGCGTCTCCGTCGAGCTCCGCCCGCCGCCGAAGGTGGTGCCTGGGGCACGACGGCCACGAAGCCCAAACGTCAGGCCGTCCGTTGTCTGGGTAGTCGCGGGTTGGGATGAACGGGGAAAGCTCGCCAGTCTCGTAGAGGCACCACCTCCTCCAGCAGAAACGCGAGTACGCTGGGCAGTTCGTCTCGTCGCAGTTCGGTAGCCTCGACTCGATGAACTCCGAGAAGACGCTGGCGACGAGTGCGGCACGGTCATCCTCTTTTGCGAAACGACGCCCCGGAGATCAGACCTCCGAGCCACTCGAGCGGCGAGATGGGGACAAGGAGCTGCTTGCCCTCGTCGTCCATCACCTGGTTGAACTGCGCGTCAACCGCGGGGACGCGGGCCGGATAGTTCTCGTCGTCTCCCATGGCCTCGATGTTCGTCAGGCTCGCAGCCGTGATGGGGTTTAGAATCCCCTCGCGCTTTCGTCGCAGCACAAGATCGCCGACTGAAACGATCCCGTAGGCGCAGCACAAGATCAGATACCCGCGAACGCTTCCGACATATGCCCTGACCTCGGCCTTCTCGGCAGCCTCGAGCGGTCGCCACTTGATCAGAGTAGGCTTCTGCTTCTCGTGCGGTACCAGTCCATCGCCAGACGTCTCCCAAAGGGCGAGGTCAGACGCGGCGAGGTCTACGGCTTGGTCGCCAGCCCAGTAGACCTCTCGCACCTTGCGATCGATCTCGATCCTTGTAAGGTCCATTCGCGCCCTCTCTCCTCTCAGATATCAGCCGATCCCAAGCGCCCACGGCGGCATCAGAGTTGTATCAGTGTCGTGGTCCACCACTTGGAAATCGGCGGTGACGGTGACGAGTCCCTCTCCTGCACTCGGCGCCCAGTTGGTGATCTGGATCGCCTGCGACCAGAACGCGAACACGCCAGGGTAGCCAGCGCGTGAGCCGCACTGGATCAGGAAGCCGTTGGCTGCGGCGGTGCCAAAGTTGTCGTAATCGGTGAGGTGGTCTTCGATCCACCGGATGTTGTTCGAGGCCACCTTGGCAACCATCTGCCCGGTCGGCGTGCCACGGACGAGGTCCCATCCGGCCTCGTGGTTCGGAGCACCGATACAGCCCTTGCGAGCGGGCTTCTGATTGAGCGCCAGGCTGAAGCTCTCAAGGCACATCTCGACTCCGAGGTAGACGACGCGCCCGAGGCCGAGCATGACAGGCGTCGAGCCTGGCCGCTTCGCCCTCCACTTGCGGGTCAACTCGCCGGATTCGTCGGTGTGGACTCGGTACCAGTGCCCGCCAGAGCAAGCCGCCTTGCATCGCAGGAAGTCGCCGACCTTGCCCTCGAAACTCCAGTCCGGGGCAATCGCGCTGATCTCTTCCTTGATGCCGTCGCCGCGGAATTGCTTGGCCGAGAGGAGATGGTTGTACGAAGTCCCTGGCCAGTAGGTCTTCAGTTCGACGATGGTGTTGCCGTCCACCTCGGCCGTGCGGAGCGACGGAGACGGGACGGCAGGGGTCGCCGCGCCAGAGGTCGCCGCGAACACGTCGCCTCTCGACGTGAGGTAGAGGTGGCCATCGGTGCAGGCCCCGGCGCCGAACGCGACCGATGCAGTCGTGCCGCCAGCCCCGGCCGTGAGGTCGCCGGTAGCAACCTGCTCCGACAGCGGAGAGCCGAGCATTCTACTGATCTCGGTGCGGCCGGATGGGGTCGCGGCCCCTGGTCCCCTGAACGCGAACTCGAGGTTTGCCGACGCGACGTGCATCCCCTTGACGTCGGGCTGCGGCTCGAATCGCCCGATCGTCTGGCCGCGCTTGAGCGGCTCGATGGTGCAGTCGAAGAGGGTGCCGCTCATCTCCTCCGGACAGCACCAGATCTCCGCGAGGTCGCCAACCGTCGCGTTCGCGCCTGACGCCGCCGTGAACACGCCACCGATGTTCGCGAAGTCGGTGACGAGCCGCACCGTGGTCTCGGTGTTCAGCGCCGAGTTGACGTGCTCGAGGTATGGCCCGCCGGCCGCTGCCGTGCCGTTCCAATAGTTGTCAGCCTCGACCGCGCGATCGGAGTCGGCGAACGTCGGAGCCGCGCCGGTGTCCACTCCAATGTAAGGATTCGGTGGCCTGACGATGACGAAGACATCGGTCGCGACGACCTGCGCCGTGAAACGCTCGACGGTGAAAGCGCCGGTCCCGGCCGGGGCCTCGGCGAATGCGACGATCTTCCGCTCCTCGCCGACGTTGCGCGAGCTCGATGAGATGCACTTCAGTCGGCAGCCGATGGCATCGGAAGCCACGCAGACATACGCCGCGCCGATGTCCGTCGAGAGGACGGTCGAGCCGTCTGCCGCGCCACCGCTCGCGACGAACTGGCTCACGTTCGCCACGCCGCCGATCGTGCAACCGTACTCGGTGCTGCTCGTGTCCTCCTGTTCGATGAGGCAGAGGAGGCTGAGTTCGGCGTTGAAGTTGCTCATGTGTTCCAGTCCTCTCGATAAGCAATCGCCAGTGTGATGGCGAGCCAGCGAATCGCGATGACGCCGTCGGAGTCTCGCTCGCCACCCTCGCGCGTCACGTCGCAACGCGCCTTGCCCCAGCCTGCGACAAGCGCGCAGTTGAGGGCTTCGCTCAAGACACGCTCAAGCGCGTCCTCGTCGTCATCCATTGCGGTGTCGCGGCCTAGTACGGCATCGATTGGGGAGTAGGCGTAGGGTACCCAGATCGGGATGGAGCGGGCCTTCCATCGGTAGTCTCCGCTCACGTCGGACGGCAGCGTCGGATCGAGAATCGAATACCCGGCCTCGATGTAGACCGGCCTCGGGCTCGCGTCCGAGGCTTCCGCCTGCTGCACCAGATGATCGTCGCCGACCACGGCGAACAGGCCAGCCGCTGGCATCCTCGAACCGCCGGCTGCCGTGCCAGAGATCAGCTCAACGATCTTCGCCCGGATGTCGGCTAGCGTGCTCAAGGCAGAACCCGATAGACCCGCCCCGCCGCCGCGATGATGTCGTTGAGATTCTGTCGAGCTGTCGCGAGGTACTCCTCGGCGTTCGCGGTGAGCACTCGCTTATCACGAGCGTAGGGCGACGATCCTAGGATGACATAAGCCTGCCACTCGACCGCGTCATCGTAGACCGTGGCCGGAATCACAGTGGCGTCGAGGATGCGCCCGGCCTTATCGATCGCGTCCTGCACGACCGCGTCGGGCGGCGCAGTGGTCATCTCCGGGTGGTG
>Ga0265297_10012223_pt1 | contig 10344 bp, 14 predicted proteins | sample Munlanlwell13791_FD_192502 | JGI IMG/M metagenome (GOLD analysis project Ga0265297, IMG submission 192502) | Leachate microbial communities from a municipal landfill in Southern Ontario, Canada - Leachate well 137-91 | ecosystem: Engineered > Solid waste > Landfill > Unclassified | place...
AGTAGAAGAATTGACCACGCCTCCTGATTATGAAGATGTGTTGAATAATTTAGCGGAAATAATAAAAAACGGGCCATTATCCGTAAAAGAAAAATTCGCTTCCAGGTGCAAACCTTGCGCAGTCGGAACTCCGCCCTTAACGCAGGATGCGCTCTCCGGGTTGTTGGCAGAATGCCCGGGCTGGGAACTGGTTGAGGATAAGAAATTAGTCCAAGAATTTAAATTTAAGGATTTTACGGAAGCAAAGTATTTTTTAGACCTTGTTTCCGTGATTGCCGAAGAGCAGGGGCACCATCCTACGCTGACCTTAATTTACAATAAGTTGAAGATTACCCTTACCACGCACGCGGCCGGCGGACTTACAGATAATGATTTTATCCTGGCTAAAATGATTGACGAACTTACTAGTTAGCCTTTTTCTTGAAAACGCTTCTTGCAAAATTACCCATTTTAAGTTAGAATATAAAATCAATCCTAACGCTAAATCCAATAATTTTGAGGAGGAGAAGGTGAAAAAATATATTTCGTTATTCGTGGTTTTGATCTTTAGCCTGGCTATTCTGGGATGCGAGACTAATAAGACCAGGGTAGCAGAAGGCGCAGGTATTGGAGGAGCGGTGGGCGCTTTAGCCGGAGGCATTATCGGCCATCAAAGCGGGAATACCGCAGGTGGAATTTTGATCGGAGGAACGGTCGGCGCAGGCACAGGAGCCCTGGTTGGCAGCCAGATCAATAAAACCAATAACCAGGCTGCGCCAAGCCCGGTTGGCCAGGTTACAATTCAACAGATAGTTGACCTGACTAAACAGGGCTCGACCGGCGATGATATTATCGCTAAGATTAAAGCTACGAATTCCAGATATTCCCTGACAGCTGATGACCTGGCTTACCTGAAGAAAGAGGGCGTAAGCCAGCGGGTTATCGAAGCAATGCAGGCAGCCAAGTAAAATCCGGGCCATTAGCTCAATTGGCAGAGCAGGACACTCTTAAACCGTCCAGAAGAATTTTTAGAACTCGTTGATTTTGTTGTAAATACAATTTAGAACAATAACTTACGAATATTTTTTGTTTTAAAGTTCTTTAAGGTTTTTTAACTAGTTCTAATATCAAATGGACACTTTTTGGACACTAAATAATTGTTTTACTGCTAACGGCTAGAGAATCCCTATAGCCAGTCTTTATTTCTATATTGTTGGGTTCAGATATTCGTTTGTAATCTTGAAATTGTCTTAGATTTGGATATTGACTATTTTGAGGTATGTGGTAAAATCATGAATCAAGAAGAAGGAGGGGGATAATGACTAGGCAAGAGATTTTTGAGAAATATCAAAATCAATGGGTAGCTTTAACCGATGACGATAAGTTCATTATTTCGGGAAGTACATTGGACGAAGTTCTTATTAAAGCAAAACAATCGGGCTTCGATAATCCAACTACGACAAAAATACCCGATTTAGGGAAAGAGTTTATTCTAAAGTGGTAAAATTTCCTTACGAAAAGAAATCCAATCCATTCAGTAAAACCTTCCTAAAGTTTAAAAACTCGCCAATATTAAAGATTGGGCTATCTTCAGGGCCTGGACAACTATGTAAGATAGAGGCTTATATTGATACAGGAGCCCAGTGTTGTATGTTTGATAATCAATACGCAAAACATTTAGGAATAGATGACTACAAGCGGGTTAAGAGTTCAGAAGATGTTCTAGAATTATGTGGTATAGGGGGTATTAAAACAGAAAATGTCGCATATTTTCATAATTTAAGATTGTTCGTTTTTAAAGACCAAAAACACTTAGAATTAAAGAATGCCTTTTCTCCTATTGATACCAAAATTGGTTTTCTTGAAAAACCACTACAGGTAGCAGGAATTTTGGGAGTTTATGGTTTTCTTGACCAGTTTCTTTTTAAAGCTAACATTCCTGAAGGATATTTTGAATTAGAACCCCTTTACGATATTGCTTCGTTATCATCTCAGTCAGCTAGCATTAAAAACCAACCTCAAAGATTTTCATAACTCATTCTTAAGCTAAAAAATCCCTGTTAGATTTTACCGCTTCTTACGTCTATTATCGTGGGAGGTGAAAAATACGTGTTCCTAAAGAACTTCTTGAAAAACAAGGCGAATAATTTAAACTGAGATTTTAATTAACAATATCAAGAAGAAGCGGTGTAGGTCTGATTTGTGTAGGTATCTTAAGAAGGTTGTTGTCTGGGTTGAGGGTTAGAAGTATAATATTTTATATCACAAAGGAGTGGTAATGTTATTAAACTATGGAGATTTAAAACTTTTAAGAGCAGGGAAAACTTTTCAACTAAAAAAACCTACTGACAATGAAGTTCAAGAATTATTTAATTCAGACAAGGTTGATAGACAAGAATCACGCTATGAAGACCTAGAGCGAATAGACATATTCCAACGAAAACAAAAACTAAGTTCTACAGATATTGGTACTATAGGTGAATATTACGTGATGATTGATTTGATAGCAAGAGGGTACAAAGTCCAACGGACAGCGAACATTGTAGGGGAAGCCGACATTAGAGCAACAAGCAATCATGAAACCTTAAAAATTGAAGTTAAACATTCTCACGATGTAAATCGTTATATTCACAGGCTAAAGTCCGAAAAACACTCTTTCGATGTCATGGCTATAGTTTACAAAAGCGAGATTAGATATTATAAGTGGAAAGACAAATAAAAAGAAAAAACTTGAAGAGTGTTTTTGTTAAATTTTAGCCCTGCCAAATCGTCTTGAGGAGAAAAACCTAAAAAGCTGCTTTCTGCTTTAAAAAAGTAGTATAATTATAAAAAGTGGTGTAATAACAATTTTAAAAAATGAATACTAAATGGACTAGAAATCAGAAAATTCTTATTGGTGGGTTAATTGTTAGTATCGGAATGCTGTTTGTGCAGGTCTGGAGTTTAGCAAAGAAAATCCAGCCAGTAATAGAGATGAAACCACAAATAGTGAATGTAATTAATAACATTACAAAGGTCGAAAAGGAGATTGCTAATATTAGAGAGGCGATTCATCAGCAATACGCAGCCTTTAAAACAGAGATTTTTAGAAAGGCAGATTTAGGAAATAGAATAACAATTTATACTTTTCCAGGAAAACCCGAAACTTCTATGGTACTTTTTGAACTTGAGGCTATCCCTGTGGAAAATTCAATCCAAATAGGAGATAACTACGGTTTTTCCATGGCTGCTTCTACCTTCTTCGTAAAGTTAAATATTATTTTCTTAAATGTAGGAGAGATGAAGCCAGCAGATTTTCTAAAAAATGATAAAGAAGTTTATAATGTTAAATATATTCCAGATACTACTTCAAACGAGGTAATGCGTATAATAAAAGGGCTGAAAATAGATGAAAAGGGCATTGCGTTTCGCCCTAAATCACAAAATAAACCTAAAGAGTTAAAGCAAGGCACTAAGGAGAAATAAGATAAAACCCGAAATAGCAAAAACAATTGCAATTATACTAAAGGTTTTTATCTTTCTTATAGGCTCATTGATTTTAGGATTATTAAGGGATTTTAAAGTAGGGGCATTATTGATTGTTCTAATAATGGCGGTAGTATTGTGGGCTTTATTCTATAAATGGGAGAACTTGTTGAGCAAAAGTTAAAAGGAATTGGTAGAGTATTTAAAACATTATTGGAAGTGGGAAGAGTATTAAGGAAAATAACAGGAGGAAATGATGGATATTAAAAATAAATTAAAAATATTATGGGCAGAACTTCATCAAAAAAATGTATCAACTGATTTTTTTCGTGCTTGGGAAAACATAAAATTGAATTCAAAAGAATTTGAAGAATTTAAAGATGAAATAATTAAATCAATCAAAAATAATGAGGTTACAGTTTTTGGTGCGTTATACAAAACATTTGGAAAATCAGCACAAGAACATATAGACGTCCTTTTAAAAAATGATTTTCTTATTGTTGACATAGGTTTGCAAGATTAAAAAATAGCCTCTACAATGCCACTTTTTGCCCCCCAGCATAAGCAAGGTTAAACAATAATTTTATTGCTACTCTTACCTATACCCAAAATAAGCATAATTTATTAAAAAAGCAAAAAACTCTCCCGAAACCCTTATTTTGCCTCCCGAAAAGCCTAAAACAAGCTCCCGAAAGGCTATTTTTCGTTCCCGTAATGCTCCCGTAAATGTAATCTTAACATACGAGCAGAACGAAAGAAAAGTACAGTAGGCTACCCGTTCAGAAAAAGCCCTTTTTTCGCTAAAAATAACCCGTCCGGCTGCTAGTTTAACCCTTTTAGGTACAAATAGATAAATAAATTTGTTTAATGCGTCAATTCTTTCCAAAAATTACACTAACTTAAGAGTTATTGTTAATTATTTGTGCCATTAAATTCTATTAGTTAATGCTACAAAAATATTTCCTAATATAATATATTTCTCTTCTCTTACAGCTTAATTTACCTCTTTTCCAGATAAAAATATAAAATAATTCCAGAATCAGTTACAAAATATGTTATACTTGTATTAGAAGTAAGTATTGCAATGCATTGAAAAACCTATTAAAAGGAGATGATGTTATGGTATCGCAGCCACGTTGGACACACTCGTTTAGCCTTAACAAAAAAGATGAGCAGGAGCTTGAAAAGATTATCGAGCAGAATCAGACTAAAGATAATCATTTCGGTATTATTGATGTAGTAAAAGAGGGGATTCGCAGCTTAAAAGCGAAACAAGGTAGAAAAGGATAAAATAATGTTAACTAGAAAGAAAGCATTATTAAAATTTGAGCAGTACCTTGAACAGAGAAACTTAAGTCAGGTTTATCTAGTTTACATTAAGTTACTTTTCAAACATTTGAACGAAAATAAGATAAACCTGTTTGACTTAACTGAACAGCAGTTATTTAGTTTTCTTGCTAAGTATTCTATTAATACAAAGAATCTGTATTTAAAAGCCCTTAAAAAGTATTCTATTTGCTTTAACATTAGAACCCCTTTGGCAGTAGCCCTCTTAAATAAGGATATTAAACTTATTAGACCAGATGTAAAAATCAGAGAATACCCCAACGAATCAGAATTAAGTAATAAGGTAATACCAAAATTGAAAGAAAAGGAGAGAATAATTTTAGACTTTTTAATAGCTACTGGCTTAAGGAAAAGCGAGCTACTTTCTTTACATAGGAGTGGAATTGACTTAGATAGATGTATAGCAAAAGTAGACGGTAAGGGAAGGAAACAACGGATTGTTGTATTCCCCAAACCTGTCTCCGAAGAAGTAAAGGCATTATTTAATAGAGAAAAGCAGGAGAAAGAAAACGCATTTAATTATACTTATGGTAGATTACGGGGTCTGTGTAAGAAGATAACGCAAGAGACAAAAGTTAGGATGAGTCCGCATAGCCTCCGACATGTGTTCGCTGTTAGTCTAAGGCGTCGGGGGCTCGATGTTGTATCAATAAGTCATTTACTAGGACATTCAAACCTAGAGACAACAAGAATCTATCTAAACGAAACGAATGAGCAGATTGTTGCGAACTATAATGCTGTTATGAAGGGATAAAAAATGCTAACTTGGCTTGAAGAAATTTTAATTTTCTTTTGGGATTTAATTTCTGGCAATGATGACAGAAAGGAGAACAAAAATGAAAAAAGATGAAGTATTTAATGTAGTAGAATTAATCAGAGACTTAAAAAAATTAACGCCGATAATGACTAACAGACTTTTAATTCAATTGATAAAATTCTTAAGCGACGAATTTAAATTAAATCTATCAAATGAAAAGATAAGAGAGATTTTTCTTAATCTTGATAACGCTCCGCCGATTTGGGTTAAAAAATGTAAAAATCCTTGTAGCGAATGTAAAAAAATTTATGATTTGCTCAAGATTGGGGTAGAAGAAGGAAGTAGGGATATTACAGCTTTTGAATTAACCAGACGATTAAAAAATCATGCCCTTACAAAAGAAGAAACGATAACTAAACTATTAGAATGGAATAAATTCAATAAACCACCTTTGCCCGAAAAAGAAATTTTGAAAAAAATAGAAATTGCTTTTAAAAATAGACCTGTTGAAGAGATTTGCGGAATTATAGAGTTGAAGGCTAAAAATGGTAAGGGGTTTAAACTTGAAAAAACCGAAGGTTGGTTTAATATGTTTAATGAGAATAAACAATTACTTCTAAAATTTAAAGTTGGCGATAGTGTTGCAGTTTATTATTCAAAAAATAAAGATTATAGAAACGTCGTTACTATACACGAGCTTGGGTATAACCCTAAAGAAGTAATGAAAAAAGCGTCAATAAGACAAAAAAATGATGACATCTGGTTTGATGAGAACTTTAGGGATTTAGAGTAAATCTACCTTTTTACTGTATAGTATACAGGTTTTAGTTAGATTTATATAAGACAAATCTACCTTTTGGCTATATAGTATAATTTATAGTATAAGATAGTATAAATTATAGAGTATAGATTATAGTATATAATCTATACTACTGATTATTTTGACTAAAAGTATATTTTTTGAAAGGATAAAATAGTAACATTGAGTTTAAAACAACAAATGATACTATTTATACTTTATGGAAGGTTTAGACCGATACAATCAATTTAATGGCTTAATTTAGGTTTTAAAAAATAATTAAAATATTTGTTACAAAACACGATTTTGAGTGGATTAGATATTAGAAAGAGTAAAATATTTGTCTAAAAACAACTTTTTTTGGAGATTAGATAGTAGAAAGGCATAAGATACTTAAAATAGTACTTGTGAGAATTGGGTTTTAGGGGTTACTTTTAGTAGGGGGCGAAAAGACCCAAAAACGCTTATAGTAGAAAAAATAATCGGATAATTTTTAAACTCTAACATTTGAACAGTATCTAAGTAAGAGCTGTTCCCAAGACTCATTAGAGCAAGGGGACAGCTCTTTTTATTTTGTCTTAAATCGGATTATTATTATGAAAAATAAATCCGTTTACTCCGTAAGGTGTGCGAAAAAGTAGCAGGGGACTGGTCTCCTCTTTAAGAATTCAAAATCTCGCAAGGCTCTGTTTGCTACTTTTCTGTAGGAGCCGATTTAAAAAACGGATTTAAAGAGTAGGTGCTGAGGATATTAGGCTGTCCTTAGCCCTGCTCCCATTGACAATCGAAGCCAAGACTAGCAGAAACCAAGCCAATAGATATTTTGGTAAAGAAACGAAACTGGTTGCAGAAAGCGATTGTTAAAAAAAGGTGATTCAAAAATAGATTTGAGGAAAACAAAAAATGAACATCATCGAAAAAGCATATTTACTCATTAATGAACCGGTTGACCCTCACTTAAAATGTCCTTTAGAAATCGCTGACATCGTAAATTTTGTGGAAGCCGAGCCTGGCGAAGATGTAGTATACTTTGCCTCTACTGCTCAGGATAGAGGTGATACCACAATAATAAGTGCGGATGCTGCTGGTTCTTTAACTTACGCAAAGATACCCTTAAAGTCTACGACTACACTTTCCTTCTCAGGTCTTCAATCAAATCTTGAAACAGTACTTTTGGACGAAATTGTAAATAGCAAAGACCAGTTAGCTTTAGCTGCCAAGAAAGACGGTATTATCCGTAACATGGATAATATTGAGAAGAAAAATATTTTGTCTTTGGTACTTGCTGCGTCTTCTCAGGAAGTAACTAAAGCGTCCGGCGAAGATTTACTAGATGTGATTACAAAGATGAAACAGAAAGTGTCTGATTATGCAACAGATTATATTTTATTAGTCGCCTCAGATGTTATGAATAAGATTGAAACCTATGACAAAGATAATGTTGATAATTTTAATTATAAAATGAGCATTATGGAAGAAATCACAAAATTAGGTATTAAAAAAGTAGTTAAAATTGTAGGTGAGGACGGTTCTGGAAATAAAATATTAGCCGACGGAATAGCTATTCTTGTAGGGCGTGAATCGTCTATTACTAATAATGGTAGACCTCTTACTTTAGTACGTAGAAAATTCACGAAAGAAATTGCTGAATTTAGCGGTGCAAAAGAAGGAGCTTCACGGCTAGTAAACATAGCCCAGATACCTGTAATTGTCAACAGTTCGGGTAGAAATACGCTCGGCTACGGGGTGTATGGCTACGAATCAGTTGTTCAGGTGCTTACAAATCTTAGGGCTGTTTCTTTTTGCAACAACATAATTTCCTAGTCTTTAGTTAAATAGAGAGGGGATTATTTTCCCCTCTCCCAAAACTTATAAGTGAAAAATGTGCAAAAGAATGTGAAAGTGAAAAAAGAAATCTGTCCAGTATGCCAACAATCGATTGAAGCGGAGCATTTAAGTTGTGTTATAAGTTGTTGTAATTGTTCTAAGCCGATACCTAACTTAAATTTTTACATAATTAAAAATGACAATAGAGACATATTGCGATTTTGCAGCGAAGAATGTTTAAAAAATTATCAAATTAAAGGTGGCGAATAAAAGAGTAGACTTGCTTCGCCAAAGGTAGAAGCCTCTTCTTCCTCACGCCGACAAGCTACTCACCTGAAAAGGAGCTAATAATGAACCAGCACACTATTCTAAAAAATTCAAAAATACGTGTTGAAATACTTTATTGTAATTTATTTTGTCGGGAAAGTTATAAATCTCTGGCTAAAAGATTAAGGCTTTCAAAAAAAATAGTTAAACAAATTGTAAAAAAAGCTATTGGAGAAGGAAATAAACAGGTGGAAGCATATAAAAATGAAAGAGGCAAAATGATTAACCAATAAATTTTAATCCTCTGAGCGATTGCTCAAAAGCTTCGCTCCCAAAGGAGGATTAAAAATGGGAAAAACTATAAATTTTCCAAAATATTTATCACCTATGGAGCTTTCTTTGATGTTAGGTGTATCTATAACCACTATTTACGGGTGGACGAGTGATAGAACTATTCCTTTTTTGAAGATAGGTAGGCTCGTCCGTTTTGATTACTCAAAAATTAACAATTGGCTAAAACAAAAGAGTATTTCTTGCATTGGAGATTACTCTTGAAAATAGGTTTTTTTTAGATTATACTTAAACAGTCAAAAAAGGAGCAGTAAGATGAAAGGGGTTTATAAGCGAGGTAATGTTTACTACATAAGCTATTCTCTGAATGGTACCCGTATACAAAGAGCAATCAGCACGGACAGGAAACTAGCCGAAACGGTCTTGCAGAAGAAAAAAGTAGAAATAGCCGAAGGTAAACATTTAGATGTTAAGAAAGAACAGAAGATAAAATTTGAAGATTTTGCGAATGAGTATTTAGAGATACATTCCAAGCTAAAGAAATCATACAATACAGATTGTAAGATTGCAGGTTTACTCAAAAAAATCTTCGGTGGTAAGTATCTTTATGAGATAACTTCATTAGATGTTGAAAAATTTAAGTCATCAAGAGCCAAAGAAGTAAGCCCTTCAACGGTCAACAGAGCCTTAGCAGTATTAAAATCAATGTTTAATAGGGCTATCGTGTGGAAGAAAGCGGAGCATAATCCTTGTAGGGCAGTTACCATGTTTAAAGAGAATAATCAAAGACTCCGTTTCTTGGAAAAAGAAGAAATTTCAAGATTGTTAGAAAATTCTTCTGAGCATTTAAAACCAATACTTATTTTAGCTCTTAATACTGGAATGAGGAAAGGCGAGATACTAAATTTAAAATGGCGGGATATAGATATTAAACGGGGTATAATCCACTTATACGATACAAAAAATGGAGAAGCACGGGAAATCCCGATGAACGAGATAACCCAAAAGACCATAATAGGTGTTTTAAAAAATCCAGAAAGTCAGTATGTTTTCTGTAATAAAGAAGGTAAGCCCTATGGAAATGTAAGAAAATCCTTCGCTACTGCATTAAAGAAGGCGGGTATAGCAGATTTTTGTTTTCATTCTTTGAGACATACTTTCGCTTCGCAACTCGTAATGTCTGGAATAGACTTGAATACCACGAGGGAATTGCTTGGTCATAAAAGCCTAACTATGACTCTTAGGTATTCACATCTAAGCTGCAACCATAAAAAGCGGGCAGTTGATGTTTTAGAGCAACGATTAGCCATTGAAGCCCCTAAAAATAGTTACAAATCGGTTACAGAGGCTAAAGACGGTAAAGCAGTGATAAAAAATAGTTATCATAACTCTTTGATAATAAATTAGTTGTATAGATACGGGCCATTAGCTCAATTGGCAGAGCAGGACACTCTTAATGTCAAGGTCGTAGGTCCGACTCCTACATGGCCCACCATTTAAAATCCCTTAACTTAAAAACAAGTTAGGGGATTTTTTATTGGTATCGCCTGGGGAGTTAAGGTATAATTATCCCTATGGCAAATTACGAAGTTTTTGAGCATACTGCGGATAT
>Ga0265297_10012224_pt1 | contig 10344 bp, 7 predicted proteins | sample Munlanlwell13791_FD_192502 | JGI IMG/M metagenome (GOLD analysis project Ga0265297, IMG submission 192502) | Leachate microbial communities from a municipal landfill in Southern Ontario, Canada - Leachate well 137-91 | ecosystem: Engineered > Solid waste > Landfill > Unclassified | place...
CTCCAGTTTTTTTATCCGGGTCTGTTCATTGAAGAATAATTTTTGGTACCGTTTCAGCTCTGCGAGTTTTTGGCGGGATTTTTTGATCCGTGTTTTAACGACCTGATCAATTGTCCATTGAGATTCATCCTTATGATATGTTGCCAAAGGCGATCTTTTCTCACTCCTAAGTTTTTCAATTTCCCGCAATATAGACTTCGAATCCCCTTTTTGTTTACCAGTGAGAATTGCATTAAGTTTTTGACCTAACACCTCAATTTTTGCATCGATTACAGCGTTCTCATCGGTCCGGTCATCTTCAGGCTCACCGAGAAGACTTTCATCAAAGAGTTTTACTTCTTCAAACTCTTCAACAAGGCTATCTCCGCACATGATCTTGTGATCAAGGTTCGGAAGGGGGCGGATCTCTTTGATATTTTCCTCATCAACAATCAGGGAGAGCCAGAACCGAAGTTTTGCAATATCTACCGCAGAAGAATCGATATCAACACCGTAAAGAGAATTCTCAATAGTCTGTCGTTTCAGTTCGTAATTGGTTCGTTCAGATCTGCCCGTGGAGAAAAACGGAGTGAGAATCGATCTAGCCTTAACAATTTCACTCATCATCCCAACTGGGAATGCCCCGGAACCTACCGCAGGATCAATGATCTTAACTTCTTTTAACAGGGTATCGATTGATTCAAAATTTTGTTTAATGGAATCCGGGAGTGTAAATGGCTGCTTTTGTTTTGGAGTGTTGCCAAATAATTTATCCGTTTGTTCTTGAATTGTCGCCCCAAGCGCAAAATCGCCTAACCGAACGAATACTTCAAGATCTCCTCTAGGCAATGAAGAATTATTTTCAAGATAGCCTATCAGACTCTGTTGGCACATGTAATGGACGATTTCACGAGGGGTGTAAAATGCACCCTTGGATTTACGATCCTTGATCTCCAGAAGGTTTTCAAAAACTTTACCCAGTACTTCCGGATCAATAGCGACTTCCCTTTCCAGAGGTTCATCTTCTTTTATGGTAAAGTTAAACCGGTCGAATGTCTCGAAAATTCTTTCAAAGATTAAATTGTCAAGCAAAATATTCGAATCAGTCCAGTTATAATCGTTGATTGGTTCGAATAAACCTCCATTCAGGAAGGGGATTTTGCATTTGAAACGACTGTAATAATCATTATTTGCTGAACGATCATCGGCGAGGGCTTCGTAAAATAAAGGCTCCAAGATATCATTAAAAAAATTTTCATAGGGAACAATTTGCTTTTCGAATAATTTCCCCATGAAGTTTCTAGGGCCGGTCCCCCATTCACCCATTTGTTTGGATATAGGATCCCGTTCGATTCCTAACCAGCCCTTTTTCTGGAGGAAATAGAGAAAAACTATCTGTCCGAGAAGTTTTTTCGAAAAATCAACAGATGAGATGTTTTTCTCTTGGAATTCCGTCTTTCCGATTGGATTCTTTTCTAATGCATTCTCAAGGGATTCTTTCAATTCGAGGAAGAGCTTCTTGTAACATTCGAAGAATTCTTCGGTTACACTCTCTACGCTGAAACAGGTTTCGATATTATAAAGAGATGGATTCTTTTGTTCTTCGAGAATTAGTGGGAGAAATTGATGACGACAGGTATGATTCGGTTCCTGTTCACCAACTAAAAAAGAATACCGCTTTGCAGGAGTCAACTCTTCCGGGTAGAGAAATTTTCCGCTCTCACTTATCTCTCGTGAATACTCCATTTTCACGTATGAGAAACGCCAGTTGGAGGGATCATCCCCATAAAATGCAACAAGGGCTGCCACCTTATTGCCCGTTTTCAAAAATTTTGCAATGAAATTCCTCTGCATTGTCCGGGCACGGTCACGGGAGGAAGCTCGTCGCAATTTGACAATGATAACTTCAATCTTTTTTCTATCCGCATCAATGTAGGTCCCAAGAGTAACATAAGATTCAATATATTCGGAGTATTCCTTCCAGACAGTATACGAAGACTCACGGAATGTAAAATCGTTGAATACTTCGACAATGAATTGTTTAAACCGATCCTTATCGAATGAATGTTGAAAAACACTATCCAATAGATTTTTTGCTGCATCATCCTTCATTCAATCAGACTCCACTGAAATATTCAGAAAGAATCACTTCTTTCGGCCCAGATACGTCAACAGTCCCGATAACTGGCTGAAAATAAACATCCGTTATCTCTGATTTAATAATAGCCAGTATCTTGAGGGGTTCTGGTTGCTTCTCGATCTTCTGTATTAATTTCTTTATCGTTCCCTTGGGAATGGATCCATCATCAAGTAACTGCAATACATCCCGTATGTATTCTTCATCGTCGTCAGTGAACTCTTTCGACCGTTCTATGGCCCGTAAAATTTTAGTGAATTTTGCTTCGCTGCTCTTACTTCCAGATCCAGGAGGTAGGATGCCATCTTCATGGAAAACTTTGTCAAACGCAATCTTGTTGTGATCGAGAAGGGAAAAGAACGATTTTCCAACAAGTGTCTTGGGTGTTTTTTCGTCGGCTTTAAGAATAGCCGCCGCGCTCAGGAAATCCAGTTCATCCGTGTTTGCGAAGTCTCCAGCCAGTTTTGATCTGAATATCTTCCGGAGTTTCCCTTTTCGGAAGAATGTAATAACCACTTCATCGTTCTCTTGGCATATCCGTCCGGTTCGTGCCTTGCGGGGGAGACGCTTTATCCGTTCGAACAAACGGCTGTCAGAATCCCGTATTTCCCGTAAAAAGGCGAGATATCCAATCTCTGGATCTTCTTTCTCATCCTCCCCAGTAAGGGTGTCTTTTGAAACCAGTTTAGCGAAAAGATCATGAGACTTGATCTCTTCATCTGTCAGGAGTCGAGCATCATTCCCGAGCATTTCGATGAACGCAGCAATCTTTGCTTCGGCTGCTTCCTGAAGGCTGATGAGCTCATTGATAGGGCCTGCCGGGAAGAAATTGAAAATGTGAATGGAATCAAATTTCGTATCGACACGGTTGATACGTCCAACCCGCTGCATCATGCGAGTTGGGTTCCAAGGAATGTCGTAATTTATCACAACATTGGATTGATGGAGGTTGACACCTTCGGAAAGAACTTCTGTAGTCACAAGTATCCGGTAATTTTCTTTTTTGTGAGGGGCTTTAGCGTCAAAATTATCAATTACTGCATTCCTATCAGCAGGAGATGAATCCCCATGATACTCAATGATGCACTTGCCGAATTTTTCCTCTAGTTTTTCAGTAAGGTAATCCGCGGTCTCCTTTGATTCAGTAAACACGATGACTTTCTTATTCTCAAGACACGCATGACTACCCAGCATCGTAATAAATGTTTCAATTTTTGGATCGTGTTCAACACCATCCCATAATGTTTTGAGCTCTCTGAGGATTGCAAGATCATAGTTCAGATCGTCGATAAATTCAGAAGAAAAGTTCGATGAAGGAAGGCGGTGGGCTTTCTTCTCTTCAAGAAATGCATTGATTCTTTCGATGTTATCCTGTTCAAGAAGATCAAAAATTTTGTACATGTACGTCTTACTGACATACACATTACCGTTCTCATATTCCCGAATAAACGCCTCGTAGAATTTGATAAACCGGGAAATGGATTTTTCAAATGCATAAAAACTGCTCTCAAGACGTTTGAGAAGCAGCACTTTCATGAATTTCATCATGTTCTTCTGGGCAAGTTCTTCAGGCTGGCTCACACCGTCTTTGAGATAAAGCAAAGGGGTATATCGTGAGTATTTGAATTTGTTCGCAATCAGGTCTATTGATTGCATGAACACATCATCTACATGTTTATCAAATTGGTAATACACCGGTTGCGGATCTGTGACCGTGGGGAATTTTAATTTTTGTCGCTTGAGATCCTTCGCGTAATATTTTTCGATACTCGTCCGTGTCCGGCGAACCATAAGATATTGCAGAACGTTCTCTCGGATATCTTCTGCATTTTCACGGATAACCCGCATGTATTCTTCTTTGTCTTTCTGACGATCAAGACCATCGAGGCGTGTCTGAAGTTTATTGAAATATGCTTGCAGATTCCTTACTTCGGGATTCGGTAATGTTGATTTCTTTGAATTCTGGAACAGTTTGATCTGACTTAAAATATCGTTGGGCGTGTTGTTCAGAGGTGTTGCAGTAACAAGAATGACACGTTTTCCCCGGCAGATTTTGAATAACTGCTCATACATTTCGGTCATCTCGTTTCGGAACCGATGCGCTTCATCAATAATGACATTCTTGTATCGGTCAGTCCCTCGGGAAAGAACATGATCCAGTTTTCCTATTGATTCAAAATCGGCCTGTCGTGCACCAAAATCAAGGAACACATTTGGCCAAGAACCTGGATTGTCCCGGTCAATCAAAACCGGCGGAGCCAATACCAATGTTCGCCCATCGAGCTGTTGGGCTAACATTGTAGCGATATAGGTCTTCCCGAGACCCACTACATCAGATATGAAAACGCCGCCATATTCCTCAAGTTTAATTTTTGCATCTTGAACTGCATCCTTCTGATATTGCAGTTCCATGAATTCTTTGGGAATGTATTGCTGTTCGATTTCCTGCTTATCGAGATTGATTTTTTCCTTAAGGTACTCATAAAGGAATTTTAAGAACAGTTCATATGGAGTAATATCTTCGTTGAGCCAGGTTTGGGTTCGGATAAGCTGAACATAATTTTCTGAAACATCTACTGCATCTTTCCAGAGTTCGTCAAATTTTTCCAGAGCAAAATAATAATCCGCGGAATTTTTTAATTCAACATTAAATTCAAGATTTTCCTGTAACCCGGATTTTGAAAAATTACTCGACCCGGTTATAACCCGTCCGACATCCCGGTCCCCTTCATTAAAAGTTAGAATGTACAGTTTAGAATGAATTTTTTCTGATGGATATACTTTAATCTCAAGTTTTCCGGTTTTCAACCATTCAATGAAAGTACGTATCCCTTCCTCGACATCATTGCTATCGGGAGAGTCGTTCATTTCCCGAAGAACTTCTTCAGAATATAAATTTTTTAGTTCTTTGTTGGAGATAATCAGCTTGGAGTTAATCTGGTCTTTTGATGTTTGAATAAGATCGAATGTTTGACGATCAGTACTGAGGCCAATTAAAATTCTGATTTTTTCTGTTGTTTCAAGAGGTTTACGAAGTGAGAAAAAGCCGGTGGCATAAAAATATCCTACAAGACAATCGAAATTGCGTGTATCTTTAATGAGTAAGCAAAAACGATCTAACAGTGTTTTCCCTTCATCATTGACGATAAAAGTTACATCAGTCGACGTTTGCATATTGAATGAGAATTTAATGCGATTCGATTTATAGCCATCGAAAGACGATAAAATCCACGTGTTTTTGAATTTTCGATTCTTTCTGCGTCCCCGCTCCCTTTCAGCAAAACCTAAGCCCCCCCTCCCGCGGAGTCCTATTCAGCCCAAGGGCGGGATTGAAGAATGGTCAACTTCATCCAGAGTGCAAATGCCAGGAGTGTAGTACGATCCCTTGCAAAATCCATACCCGCGTAAAGAACCAACCGGGTCAGTCCCCCATCCAGTCTCTCTTCGGCATAGTTCAAAAATGCAGGGAAGATCCGTTAAAAGTGTCAATTCAGCTCGGTTCTCCGAAGTGCGAGTGGTTCATCAGAACCACGAGGATGTGAAGAATTCGAAGAATTCTCCGACGTAAAATGCCGAACCCCGCCAGAACCCCCATAGCGACCGCCGGGCCCCGGATCACCCCCCGCCACAACCCAAACCTCATCTCCCCACCCGATCCCCGATTTAAACAAGCTCTAAACAGGCCGGTTTTTTCGCGCGCAAAACCTCCGGATACGCAAACCGGGCCAATTGCGCGATTTCCCGTAAGACTCATCGCAAAAACCCCCCTAACAGGCCGGTCGCTAATAACCGGAAAGAGTGAGACGGGGCTCTTTACGGGCCCGGATGGACTATTTTTGCCGATCCGGGGGGGTGAGAGTACTGATACTCTAAAAAAGAGGTGGTTATTCTCCCTCGTCCGAGGAGGGAGCAGATCCCACCGGGGATAATTTCGGCAGACTCGTCCTAGCCGGTACGGGATCCGGTATCAGGGCTGGTTCAGATGCCAGTACAGAATCCGTTCCGGAATCCGGTTCGGGCTCCGGCATAGGTGCCGGTGAGGGATCCAATACCGGGGCTGGTGCGGAATCCGGTAAGGAATCCGGCACCACCACCGGCGCAGGAGCCGGAACCTTTGTAAAAGCCGCACGCTCCGTGACCATCGGCGTCCCGTCCGCCCGGATCTCGATGACCCGGTCGTCAAGGATCCGGAAATACTGCCAGGTTCCCCACGGATTGAGGAGCCAGAGTTCGCGGGCGACAACGCCCGTCAGTGGCACCCTCCGGAGCCGGAGAATATCCCGCCAGTATTCGGCAGCGCAATCCTCCGGGCTTGTGATATGCACCCGCGTCCTCCTGACCAGGACAAAGACCGTGAGGCCGGCGCAGAAGAGAATGAACTGGAACCGGGCTTCCAAAAGCAGGTCCCGGTCCAGGCCAGTCCCCCGTGCTAGGGCATTCTTTATCGCATCCCGGATCGCTTCGCGTGGCTCCGGTCCGGGATTCATACCGGACACCCCCGGTGCCGGCGGGCCGCGGCGGGTTTACGGATCGTGTCCCTGAAATTAGGAAACGCGACTGCCACCGTTACCCGGGTCGCTTCCCGTGGTTCCGGTCCGGGAGTCATACCGGGCACCCCCGGCGCCGGCCGACCGCAGCGGGCTTCCTTGTCGTGTCCCTGACATTGGGAAACGCGACCGCCACCGTTACCCGGGTTGCGAGCTCGCGGGGCACCGGCTTTGTCCGCACCGTCACGTTGAAGAGGTGCCAGTGGGTCCGGCGCACGCTGATGCGGTGCACGGAATCACCCCAGTCCTGTACCTGGAGGGCAACGGCCTGCGGGAGCAGGTGGAGCGGGATCTCGGACAGGATTCGTGATCGTTGCTTTTTGATACCTACCACTCCTGTGCCTCGAACATCGCGAGCCGTTTGTTATACCGTTCGATCTTGTAGATCAGCCGGTCCGGGAACCGGTCCGGCCAGTCCGTGAGGATAGTTAAGAAATTCCTCCATCGCGTTGGCATGCTGAAGCGGACCTTCCTCAAACATATCCCTCCGGCTTTTCGGTGGCGGATGGGGGAGGGGCCTGGACCGGCATCCTCTCTTCGAGCGTGGCGATCGTTTGCTGGAGATCGGTAATCTGCTGCTGGAGATCGGCGATGTGGAGGAAGAGTTTCTCTTCTGCCAGATCCTGCTGCCCGATGATCGAGCAGACGAGATCCCTAACCGCCGTCTCGAACGGGCGGAGTGTCACGCCCGATCCGGGATTGTCGAGATTCCTGCGGATCCGTTTCCGGACTTTTGCAGTCTCTTCCGCGGGAGAGCCCTGCGATGCATTATGGAGTTCCGTCTTCCGGAAGACCGAACCTTTTGGCCGGTGGTCCGCTGCATTGTCCGGCACGTGCTTCTGCGCCCACCGGAGTTCATCATCGTCCCGTCCGGGGTATGCCGCACCGGACGATACAGAGTCGCGCTTCGATACCTCGCGGGAAGGTCCGGCAACGCCAACGCTTTGAAGTCCGGCGGTTTGCCGTACTTCTCCGTGCAGGGTGTTTCCGAAACCTTCTCCGGTTCTCCGCTGCGGGATCCGGTCAGATCCTGCGGTACTGGTTTCATTCTTGTTTTCAATCATAGGGTTCAGGTTATTGGTTTTTTCTTCAGGCGATTCGGGAGGCATTCGCTCCGCTCATGAGATCCGTGTCGGGGCCGGCACAAAAAGGCAGGTGCGGCTGCTTCTCCTCAAGGCTGGCAGGAAAACCGTCAGGCCCGGAAAAGTACGCGCCACTGCCAGCGGCCGGCCGGTGATTATCATTGCAGAAGAACGGGGGAGAAGCCCACTGCGGTCCCGGGCACTACCGGGAAGATCCCACAGCCGGAGACACCAGCGTTGCCACCGGTAACGGACCCGCAGGAACCGGGACGATCGCCCGGCTCACCTTCCGAATCGGGACGGCGGATCGTTACTCCCATCATGGTACAGAGCAGCACAACCCAGATGACAATCACGGACGCGATCCGTTCCGCTTCATAGAGCGGCCGGCCTATGCCCATGATCTTCAGCGTTAAAGGTATGCAGATGTCCGCGAGCATTGTGATTATCTAATGTTTTGAAAAATATGTATATATATAAAGTGGTCGAAAGAAATTTTCCAGATTAAACCATAAAATCCGGGCAAAAACTGAAGCGGAATTGGCATAACCCGGTGGTTATACGTTTGAACCGCGGAGGGGTGGAAACATATATCCTGCGGGATCTTCCGATTCCCGTTCTCACGCAAATCCCGGGAAAATGCGGGTACACTACGGACGCAAACGGGGCCCATAACACAATTTCCCGTGAGACTCCCCTCAAAAACCCCCGAAACAGGCCGGTCGTGGAAATCCCAAAAGAGTGAAACTTGGTTCTATACGGGCCCGGATGGGGTATTTTTACCGATCCGTACCTATGAGGTCCCTATTAGTCAAAAGAAGAATCTCAGTTCTCAATCCGTCGGAGACATCTCCGATGCACATCCCTATTCCTTGAAACGGGATATCCTTTACAGAGCGGGATTCTCCGGAGGGTTACCGGATATAATCCCGCAACTTCCTGAGGAGGGCGAGCCGGTCCCGGGTCTCACGTTTCTTTTCTTCTTCAATGGAGGTTATGATCTCCTTTATCGGTACCGCCAGTTCGTAGACTCTCATGGGACTGCCTCTGCCTTCGGACAATTGCGCCCCCATCCGGACCCAGCCCTTATCGATCAGGTACTTTGTTGCCATGCTCACCTCCGGCTGCCGCATATCGGTCCTACGTTCGATGGCTAGGGAGGATGCCTCGGGTACGTTTGCGAGGAAGACGAGCAGCTTTGCGATATTCTTCTTCATGCCAATATCGATAAGGAGGTTGACGAACTCGTCTTCCTTTTCAGAAAAATACTGGATGGTCTCGTTTCTCACATGAGTCACCGGGCCGCGCGATTTATTTTTATTTTTATTATATCGTTAAATGCATTATGGTCTCGTTCGTTGCGAACCGGTGAGGGATGGAATTATCAGATTTTTCCCGGAAAAAAGAAGTGATCATGATGCACTCTCCGGCCGGTTTATGCCGTTCAGAGTAGTGCAGATGAAAATAATCCGACAATCTGCTGCGCCGTTGCCGGGTCCGCGACCTGTGCGAGCACGAGACCGGCCATTGCCACGAACAGGGTCCAGAATACTTTCTTCACCTGCTCGTTCTTCCCGAACGCTTCCATGATTGCATCCGCGTCCGCCTTCATCGCCCGCTGGATCAGTCTGGGCAGGAAGATGAAGAGAGGCAGGAAGAGGACTGCTCCCCCAATGAACGCGAGCGTGATCTCTGCCCGGCCCGCCAGGAAGATCCCAAGCGGAACTGCGAAGATGCCGGCCAGGATCGCGGCCATTCCGACCTCACCGAACCAGAAGTAATGTTTTTTCTCTGCAAAGTTCAGTCGCTCGGCCTCCGTCAAGGCTCCAAGATCGAAGATGCCAAGCGTTGAGAGCATCCCATACCAGACCGCGTGCGTCTCCTCCGGGTCGGCAACGATGCCGAGGAAGAGGATTGCGACCGGCACGATGAGAAGGATGAGCGGCAGGTGGGCGAAGAGAAAAATGAGCGCGAGCAGGAGCCCGGTACCGCAGATGGCGACCCGTGTCTGCATCTCATTCTCGAACATTGTTCAGCCCCCTGACCCGCGTCTGAAGACCCGTGTCATCAGTCATCGCTTCGCTCCGCCATGATTGTCAGTTCAAAGACCGGGCTCGTGTACCCGCCATTTGCCGGGCTGAAGTCCCGGGCAAGCCCCATCTTCCGCCGGGCCGTGCGGAACCGGACCGTGTGGATGCCTGGCGCTCGCGGGTAGACCCTGCGGCCGTCGATGTCGCGCATCTCCCGATAGTGCGGGATCTCGAACCAGTCCGGCCAGAACCGGACGCCCCGCGGGATGTCGGTTCCTCTGAGAAGGTCCGACAGCCGCAGCGGCCTCATGTTGTCGTAGATAATATCCACGATCAGGTTGTCGTCTTCCCGGTCCGGCTGGAGTTCCAGCTCGTAGAAGACCGGGTTGCGTCTCACGTCATCGAGCGTGAGCGGGGTGTCTTTCGTGAGCGGTTCGAGACCGGAGAAGGTCCCGCGATACAAGCCGGTCACGGTTGCGACCGGTGTTGTGTTATCCTCCATGATATGCCTCCCGTAACCGGTAGTGCTCGGCCCGGAGTTTTTTGAACTCCTCAACGATCTCGTCATA
>Ga0265297_10012225_pt1 | contig 10342 bp, 9 predicted proteins | sample Munlanlwell13791_FD_192502 | JGI IMG/M metagenome (GOLD analysis project Ga0265297, IMG submission 192502) | Leachate microbial communities from a municipal landfill in Southern Ontario, Canada - Leachate well 137-91 | ecosystem: Engineered > Solid waste > Landfill > Unclassified | place...
TTTGAAGCGACATCATCTTTAACTTTAGTTTCTGTCTTTTCTTTTTTCTTTTTTGCATCTTTCCCTTCACCCTCTGCTTTTTCGGCTTTCAAATCGGAAACGATAGTCTCATAATCTGCTTTTAGTTGCGCTTCGGCTTTTGCCATCTCAGTATTCACATCCTTTGATAAATCTTTTATGTCTGGCATCAATGGATTTCCATTATCTTTAATCGAATAGGGACATCCTGCGGAAATAAGAAACCCTACGGGTTTCTTATCTAACGCTAGAACTGACTTCAGAAAATTAATGTGGCAAACAGGATCATGGTAAGATTCCATATTTTTCTCCTTAAGAAGAAGCCTTAACTAAAGCCTCAATTAGTTTGCAATCTTTACATCCTTCTTTTCCCTTTGGAATCGAGGACATTTCGTAAACTTCTCTCGTTTTTGCTAATAGAGGTTCAATGATTTTAGTATTAAGTACTACAGTATGGATGTGAGCTGAAAAACCTAAAGCGAATCCTTCCTCTCTGTGATTCATACTATCTTCTGCATCTTTATCCTCAGTAAGTGGCTCAGTATAAATTAAAGCTAAACTAGAAACAGGCTTGATTTCTCTTTGTTCCCCAATTAACGCATACGCATTTAATTGCACTTCGTACATTGGAAGAAGTTCATCTTGAGTTTCAGTAAATTTCGCAGTTTTATAATCCGCAATAATGAAGGATTTATCTGGTTTAGTAAAAACAACATCTGGACTTCCGGTAAGTTTAATATCATATTTAGTATCCAAAATAAAAAATTTTGAATAATGTGGCGAATTAATATATCCACTAATTGGCCCCAACGGAGACAACCAAGGCGGACAAAGCTCTTTCTTATCAAAACAACTCTGGATTATTTTCTTGCTATAAGAATCAATAGAACTAAAAATACCTGGGAATATTTGAAAGGGGAATCCTTTTAACTTCAGTTTTAACCAGAAACATCTTGGACAGAAATTAGGTAATGCAATTGCACCTACGTTTTTTGCGGAAATTTGGATTTGTTCAGTCATAGCTCAATCCTTCACTTTATCTGGCTTCTCGCCTTTTACTAACAATATCTGACACATAGAACTCACTTCTCTTGATACACTCATTGAAATAAAAAACCTTCGCTCAGTTTGAGCGAAGGTTTTAGGTATATTATAGTCGAAGTTACCCCTTCGAAACGACACCACTGTCTTATCTGCTTAATCCTATTCATAAATGTACCCTATAAAACCTCGCTCGTCACCTGTTTTCAGAAGCCAAGACATCTAGTGAAACCCCCAGTGCCTTAGCAATACCTGCCATTGTCTGGAAAGTAGGATTCTTGGATTCCCCAGATTCAATCTTAACTACGGTATTGTAGGAAACATCAGCCAGACGAGCTAATTTTTCCTGGGATAACCCTTTTTCATTACGTAATTCTCGAATTTTCTTAGATAACATTTAAACTTGACTCACATAGTGAATATCACTATAATACTACATGTAAGAACTTATATGAAAAAACTTCCTGATATTTAGGAATAGTATACCTCAAAATCTGCCCTTTGTAAGCAAGTTTTATAAACAAAACATTAGAAATACAACATAAACAGGCTAAAATTTTGGCAAAGCAGATTTTAGGGGCTGGCGTGCCCGCCCCAGAGTGTCTTTCTCAACGCCAGCGCGTAAGAGGCTCGGCATTAGCGCCGTCCAGAGAGTTTTTAACGTAGCGCAGGCGCTAAGCGGACAACCGCTCTTTTTAAATACTTAAATTGGACGCGACGGCTGGCGGCTGCCCCCACCCAGCCGCCAGCCGGCCGAGCCGCACACGCACTGCACTATCAAGAAGCGAGCGGCCTAGCGAGCGCCCAGCGAAGGCCTTGCCCCAGCAAGGCCGAAGCGATGACGCGGGGCACAACGAAGCCCGCGGCCAAGCGGGCGGGGCCATTGATCATTCAAACATTGTTCGAACATGGTGGTATACCCACCGTTTACTAGGATAGGGCGCTGCTTCTATGAGAGGTCGGAGGCTAGCCTCCGACGAAAAAACGAGGCGGCGCTCTTTTAAAATAAAGTTTTTCACCGATCTTTTAGCCATTGACATGGCTTAGTTGTATTGCTCCTCGCTCTTTATTATCCCTGTGGGATGGCACATATATCTCAACCCGAAATACTTGATTAAGGTGTAAGACATGTCAATGGCTGATTCTAAATTTCCTTCCCCAACGAAAGGAGCTTTGCCCATGAACTATTTTATCTACGCCCGCAAGTCCACGGATGACGAAGACAGACAAGTCCTCTCTATCGAAGCCCAGCTTAAGGAACTGCGAGAATACGCCAAGCGCGAAAATCTTTTTGTTTATAAGGAGGTTGTTGAGGCGAAAACCGCCAAAAAGCCTGGACGCCCTCTTTTCAACGAAATCTTGGTTGAGCTTGAGAGGGGCAATGCTGACGGTATTCTTGCATGGCATCCTGATAGACTGGCAAGAAACAGCATTGATGGCGGCAAGATCATATATTTAGTTGACCAGGGCGTCATCCGGGACTTGCGGTTTCCGACGTTTCGCTTTGACGACAGCGCCCAGGGCAAGTTTATGCTCTCCATAGCCTTTGGCCAGAGCAAGTATTACATAGACGCCTTATCCGAAAACATAAGACGCGGGATAAGGCTAAAACTCTCTAAGGGCGTCTGGCCACAATGGGCGCCGATAGGCTACATCAACGACCGCAAGACGCGTACTATCATTATCGACGAAGGCAAAGCTCCTTTCATAAAGAGGGTTTTTGAGCGCTACTCTTCTGGCAAGTATTCTCTTGAAGAAATACACGATAAGATTAACGCTCTGGGATTAACAGGCAGGAAAAACCGGCCTTTAAGCAACAGCCAGTATCAGACCATGCTCAAAAACCCTCTTTATTACGGCGTATTCCGCTACAAAGGCGAAGTTTACGAGGGAACCCATGAGCCTGTAATAACAAAGAAACTTTTTGATAGATGCCAGCAAGTTATGCAATTGCGCGGCAAGCACAAGAAGCCGCAGCAAGAAAAATTTGTTTTTAGGGGTCTAATGCGTTGCGGTGAGTGCGGACGAATGATCACCGCTGAATTACAGAAAGGCCATGTATATTATCGTTGCACGAAGAGACTAACGAACTGCAAGCAAAAGTATGTGCGTGAGGAAGAGCTTGCCGCGCAAATCAGCACATTCATTCAAAAAGTTTCTTTGTCCGACAAATGGACGAAGTGGATTATTGAAGAATTAGAGCGCGACCGCAACACCTCTCTCCACTCGTGCGAAACCCAGCAGCAAAATCTGGAATATAAGATTAAAGAAATGGACGATAAGACCAGCAAGTTAATAGACATTTATCTGGCAGGCACGATAACTCTAGAAGAATACCAACGTAAGAAAGAAGATTTTATTAATGAGAAGAGAAAAATGCAGGAAGCTACGAGGGATTTTGCTGCTGGGCAGGCCTCTTGGTTCGAACCTGCAAGAAACCTTGTAACCCTTTTGAACCGAGCGGAATACGCCGTAAAGGAAGGAAATTTAGAATCCCAGAAAGAAATTCTGGAAAAGATCGGTTCGAACTTTATTTTAAAAGAGCGCCGCCTCGTTTTTTCGTCGGAGGCTAGCCTCCGACCTCTCATAGAAGCAGCGCCCTATCCTAGTAAACGGAGAGACTGGGATTCGAACCCAGGGACCGGGTTTCCCCAGTCAAATCATTAGCAGTGACTTGCTTTCGACCACTCAGCCATCTCTCCTAAAGCACATAAAGTCCTGGTTCAGATGCGATACCCCGCGGAATGCCCGGAAATTTACAGGCGCGCAACGCCGTAAAATTTCAAGGCGGTTATGAGACGCGAGGATTTATTTCTTCCGTTTATTTTTAAAGAATTCTTTCAACAATAAAGCGCATTCTTCTTTAAGAATGCCTCTGGTGATCTTTATTCTATGGTTCAGCTTCTTATTACCCGCTATATTGACAACTGAACCACAGGCGCCTGTTTTGGGGTCAGCCGCGCCGAAAACCACCTGTTTTACCCGGGCCAAAACCAAAGCCCCGGCGCACATACTGCAAGGTTCAATTGTAGCATATAAGACCGCGTCATTCAACCACTTTGACCCCATATAACCGGCAGCGCTGGTTAAAGCGATCATTTCGGCGTGCGCGGTCGGGTCTTTGAGCAATTCCACCTGGTTATGCCCCCGGGCGATGATCTTGCCCCGACAAACAATCACGCAGCCGACAGGGACTTCATCTTTCGCAAAGGCCTTTTCCGCTTCGCGCAAGGCCTCGGACATAAATATCTTATCTATTTTATGCATCGGCGGGATAAGCTACCAATTATCGCGTTCAAAAATAAATATATGCGCCCAGTTGGAATCGAACCAACAACAACCAGCTCCGTAGGCTGATGCTCTATCCAATTGAGCTATGGGCGCAAATGCCTGAAAATGAAAACTTATTATATCTAATTTACCGTATCCTGTAAAGGATGATCTTTTAAGATCACCGGTAGAAAGACTTTACCGGTTAATTCCCGATAAACCTGTTTAGCGGCCATCCAATGCGCCAGGGTATTCGGCCGGCGATTGGAATTATCCACCCAAAACAAATAAGGCTGCTTATTTTTGAAACAGGCTTCGTATAAATCCAGCAAAGGCAGGCCGTTTTTCCTGCACTCTTCAGCGTAAAGCTCATGCACCCATTGGATAGAATATTTATCTTCGGACAAATTATCCAACCAGGGCATAAAAACGACAAGCACCGGGATGCGCCTTTCCCGGGATAACGCGGCCAACTCTTTTAACGCCGGTATTATCTTAGAATTACGCAGCCCCTCTCCGGCATATCGTTTAGCGCAAAATTTATTCAAGTCATTATAAAGCGGCCCCTGCATAAAAACAAATTGGTTCCATGACCGCTCAATAATATCCATGGTATTAAATAACAGATACCGTATTGAATAAACCTGTTTGGGTATTTTTTTGAGCATCAATCTCACCGGCCGCAGGTTTGCCCGGGGTTCTATCCATGGTTTAACACTAAGGTCATGCGAAAAGATTATCAGATCCGGGTTGTATCTCAACCCGTATTTCTTAAGGAAATACAGCTTCTGCAATTCATCGTATTCAGTAAGCCCGCCGTTGATAACCTCGTAATGCCCGTATTTCCCGAACGGCTTATGTTTATTCAGCATAAACTCCAGCCGCTTGACCAAAGAATCTTCCAGGGCGACGTAATCCCCCACAGTCGAACATTCTCCGACAGCGAAGATCCTGAATGTACCTGCGGGCTTATCAAACGGATATTCCCTGTCCCTCAGCCCCTGTGAATTTATCATTACCTGTGCGTTGCCTAATTTCCCTTCAAAGCCCGCCCGGTGCACCCAACGCACATCCTGGTCTTCAATCTCTTCGTATAGCTTGATGCGTTCTTTCCAGCCGGCTAAACGCAAAACCAATTCCATCCCAACCAAGGCGATCAAAATATATAAGCAAATCCAAGCGGTTTTCTTAAACATAACAGTATTATATCATTTAACACCGTTTTTGCAAATAAGCCCGGGCCTGCAGCAAACTAAATACGGGGTCGCATTTTTGAAGAATAAACGCGGCTATCGGGGTTAAAGGGGCATCAGGGCTGTTTCTTTACTGTGGGTTTAACGGGCTTCTGCGGCGTTTTATCGGCAACATCTTTATTCGGCTCTTCCGCAGCCTTCAGGAAATAGGGGTCCAATTTGGTATTTTTTCCATACAAACCGAATATAGCGGGGATATTCCTGGAGACCAGGACTACCTTTTGCGAATCAAATAAGCGTATGAAATTCTTATTCCATCCCGGCTGCAGGAAAGAAACCACCAGATGTTTTAAGGCCTTGCCGCCTTCCTGCTCAAGGATCAGATGCAGCCCGGACTGATCATCGATCTGAAAATCAGAGAACACTTCTTTTGTCTGCGCGCGGACCTCGCCTTTCAGGCCTTTGAGCAGGCTAAAAAGGTTATCGATAGCTTCTTTCCTGGCCTTTATACCCGTTTTTTCATCCAGCATCCAGACGCCTTCGCTATTCCGGGAAATAATTACCTTATTAGCCTCATCACTGCCTTTATAAGCGATGACCCGGGAAATAAAGCTCTCCGGCAGGTCTTTGATCAGCTCAAATTCCACTTCCTGGGCGGTATCCCTATTGGCAATATCTTTGCGCACGACCGCTTTCTTGACCAGCACAAGAACAAAAAGGGCCGCGACAGCAATTACCAGTATAATCAGTTTCTTGGCGGACATAACTGTTATTTCCTCCTAGATGCCAGATAGGAGCGCTTCTCTTTCCTGCGCAGGAATAAACGCAAGACCGCGTAAGAGGCTAAAGCTAAAGGCACGAGAAAAACAGTAATAAAGCGGTATAAAACCTTCTGCCTGTCGGAAACTTTCCTTATATCCCGGCTGACATAAGATTTTGAGCGGATCTTGATTATATTATCGCCTAAAGTCAGGCCATCCACGATATTCCCGAACAAGCCGAGATTACCGGGATTGGGAATAAGGTCGTCATTAAACATCCTGGAGCTGCCGATGATAACTAATTTACCAGGCCTGGGATTTTTCATTTCCGCGGATATTCCCGGAACGGGTTTGTCCTTGCCGGCCGCCTCTTTCTCGGTTTTTGCATCAGCCGGCTCTTCTACGCCGCTATCCGGCCAGTCAGGAAGTTCTGCCTGGCTGAAGGTATTGCTGAATTGGCCTTCCAGGATAAGCCCCAGCGGGAATTTCCCGGGAGAACCTTCCCGGGGGAAATTAAGCGTCTCCTGGCGGATATTCCCGTCGCTGTAAGGCACTTTCCAGCTGCGCGGCCCGGAAAAGAACAAGGGCGTCTTTTTCAAGCCTGCCTGGGAAATAATATCATCAGAGACATCCAGCGCCGAGCCCCAAAGGTAGAATAAAGAAGGCAACCGCATCATAAAAGGGGCATTCTTGTTCATATTGTCCGCGGGAATATTTATCTGGTTGGGGATCTTGACCGGCATAGACATCGCGAATGGCCCGACCTTCTGCCCCATGGATATCTGGATGATCTGGTTTTCCTCATCCATAAGCATATCATCGTTTATGCTCACCCCCCATTTCTTGAGCAGTTTATTTATGTCCAGGCTAAGTTTGCGCGGGGTTACCGCCAAGCCGTTAGGAGGAAGGCTCTGGAATGAATAATCATACCCCTGCGCCGCAAGAAATACTACTCCGCCTTTATAAAGAAAGTTATTGATCTCATATAATTGCCGGTCATTAAGATAGTCCGGATCAATGATCATAAAAGTGCTCACACCTTCAGGGATAGGATCATCCCTGGAGATATTGATCCGCTGAACATCATAACCGTTATTGCGCATTAACGGGATTATTGTCTTGAAATGATCTTCATACTGCGGGCTTTGCCGGCCCAGGCCGGAAAGGATCCGGTTCATTTCCCAGTCCACATCCTGGACCTTTAAAGGCGAATATACCGCGATAAACGGGGCCTTATCCCGCATCAGCTTAAGCAGACGCGAGAAAAACATATATTCCAGGTCAGGAAGGTTCTGCGGAAGTATGCGCTGCAGGATATTCTCGGCTTTCTCTTTATAACTGATCGTCATCGCCGAATAAATAAGTTTGACCCCTAATTCGTCCTTATTTATGCTCTCCACCTGGAACGGAACGATGCCTTTTTCCTGCAAGGACTTTTCCAGCGAGTCGGCGTTAGCGCCGCTCTGGGCCCCGTCTTTATTCCTGTCTTCCATAAGATTGGCGGCCTCAATGTGGAAAACCTTGAAATTCAGCTTGTTCCCTGAGGCGACTTTCAATTCCTCCATCTTCCCGGTTATATCAGCCTCCAGGGTCTTGAACGCGGTAGGCATTTTTTCCACGGGAGTGATGTAAAGGTTCACCGCCGCAGGCACCTTTAATTCCTTGAATATCTTCTTCGCGCTCTCCGAAACAGTATAGATCCTGTTCTCGGTTATATCGAACCTGGCGATATCCAGGTCATGCACCAGCCAGTTAAAAACGATCAATCCGGACAGGCAGGTCACCACCGCGGTAGTGAACACGATCTTCGCCTTAGGCCTTAGCCTTCCTTCCAGGGATAATCCATTCAATAAAAGGAATACCGAACCGGCAGCCAGAAAATAAACCACGCTCTTCAGGTCGATCACCCCGCGGTTAAATCCGGTAAGCCGCGAAGCCGCGCCCACATGAGTTGAGAGGAAAGTGCCGAATCCGGGGATCCATCCGTCCAGCAATGAAGCGAAGAAGCCTGTTCCCAGGAAAAACAGGGTAAAACAGCTTAATGTCGCCAGGACAAAAGCAATGATCTGCTCCTTGACCAGTCCGGAGATAAATATCCCGATAGCCAGGAATAACGCCCCGATAAGGACCGCGCCGGCATATCCGCCGATGATCGCCCCTGCGTCAGGATTGCCGGTCAGGCTAATAACCACAGGGATGGTAATGGTGCATATTAAGGAAACTATGTAAAAAATCAGGCTGGCAAGGAACTTGCCCATAACCAGCTCTGCGGGCCTCATCGGAAAGGTCAGTAAAAGCTCAAAGGTGTGCTCTTTCTTATCCTCAGCCCATAATCTCATAGTGATCACCGGAATGAAGATAAAAAGCATCAAAGGCAGGCTGTCAAAATAAGAACGCATATCAGCTTTGCCGACCAGAAAATATCTGGTCATAAAAAGGCTGTTGTTTATCGCCACAAATACGATCAGGTATATGTAGGCGATAGCGGAATTAAAATAGGAATTCAACTCGCGCCTTATTATGGTAAGGATATTCTTCATTTGGCCTGTCCTGCTGTTTTAAAAAGGCCCAGGAAGATATCTTCCAGGGACGGTTCTATAAGGGTCAATTCGCGTAAAAACCAGTCTTTTTCCCGGGTTATCCGGTTGATCGCCCGGCTGGCGTCTTCATAAGAGTCGGCCGAACAGATGAACCTGGAGACGCTGGAAATACTTTCGATGAATTCAAACTTCTTTACGCAGTTCAGCCCCTTTAAAGCCTCTTCCACATCCTGCCTGTTTGCCTGTATACCGATGCCGAATGTATGCCCGCCGGCTTTGTTCATCTTCAATTCCGACACTGTGCCCTGAGCGATAATACTGCCCTGGTCGATTATCAGCAGGCGGTCGGAAACAGCCGAGGCTTCCTGGAGTATATGGGTCGAGAAAATAATGGTTTTATCTTTAGCCAGGTCGCGGATGAGCTTGCGGATCCCGACTATCTGCATCGGATCAAGCCCGGACGTAGGTTCATCCAGGATCACTACCCTGGGGTCATGGATCAACGCCTGGGCCAGGCCCACTCTCTGCCGGTATCCCAGGGATAATTCCGAGACAGGATGTTTCCAGACATCGGCGATCTGAGTGGTCTCAACGGCCCAATCCTTACGCTCGCGCAATTTGCCGCCAGACAAACCCCTGGCGCGCCCGACAAAATCAATGAATTCATCCACGCGCATATCGACATATAAAGGCGGGTTTTCCGGGAGATACCCGATCAATTCCCTAACTGAAAGCGGGTCTTTGGTGATATCGAAACCGCAGATATGCGCGGTCCCCTGGGTGGGATAAATAAACGTAGTCAGGATACGCATAAGCGTCGATTTCCCGGCCCCGTTGGGCCCGAGCAAACCGACGACCTCTTTCTCCCTGGCTTCGAACGAAACCCGGTCCAAGGCCATAGTCGGGCCGTAATACATTGTAAGATTCTTCGCTTCGATCATTTGAGTACGGGCAGCCTTACAGTTTTTGAGTTATTTATAGAAATTTTATTAAATTCCGGGGAATTGTCAAGAAAATTTTTGCGGGTTAAAAAGATCATTCCCGCCTGAAATGCAGATAGATCCTGCCCCAACCTTTATCGGTTTTTTCCAGGCGGGAATAAAGCCTGCGGACCTCTTTTTTGTTCAAAAAATTAAGAATGCGTTTTTTGACGTTCTCGGATGCCTCGCCGTAAGCGATCTCCACGATCTTGGCCCGGGTGTCCAGCGCATCCCGTATAACCAGGCCGATCTTCACTTCCATATCCGCAGGCGCGGGATAGAGGTTGAGTTTAAGTTTCATCTTCAAAAATATGTTAATGTTTGCCGCGGGGGATTAGATCCCCTTTTGTTGCCGGCGGATCATTACGCAGGTGCGGACTTCACGGCCGGCAGCAATATGGTAAAGGTAGCGCCTTTACCCGGGCTGCTCTGACACTTTAATACGCCGTCATGCGCCTTTACTATACCATAACATATCGCCAGCCCGAGCCCGGTGCCTTTCTCCTTGGTGGTAAAGAAGGGCTCAAACATTTTGCGCA
>Ga0265297_10012226_pt1 | contig 10342 bp, 5 predicted proteins | sample Munlanlwell13791_FD_192502 | JGI IMG/M metagenome (GOLD analysis project Ga0265297, IMG submission 192502) | Leachate microbial communities from a municipal landfill in Southern Ontario, Canada - Leachate well 137-91 | ecosystem: Engineered > Solid waste > Landfill > Unclassified | place...
CTATGGCCTACAATATTGCCAAAAGCATTGGCGCGGCAGCTGTGGTACTCTCGGGACATATAGACGGCATCCTCTTCACCGGGGGTATTGCCCACAACAAACACTTCATAGACCTCATTGTCGGGCAGGTATCCTTCCTCGGGCCGTGTTTCACCTATCCCGGCGAAGACGAGATGAGCGCGCTCGCCCAAAACGCATACTGCGTAGTGACCGGCGAAGAACCCGCCCTCGAATACAAAGCCTGAAAGACTGCATGCGGCCAAAAACACGGCACACAAAAAAAGCCCCCACAAAGTGAGGGCTTTTCCGTAAGGTGTGCCAGGATGTTTTATTCTTCTCCCAGGAAGAGTTTGTTGTATTTTTCGTAGTTGGCTTCGTATTCAGGCCCGTTTGTACGGAGACGGAAGAAGATGTTTTTAAGATACTCAATCACAACGGTCTTGATCTCTTTATCTTGAACTACTGCCAGGCAGGACTCAAAGGGAGCGATGGCCTTTGTCAGTGTGGCATCCAATTCTTTTACCATTTGCATGTATTTGTTGTCGTCCAGCTCGTCGGCAGCTGCAGTCTGAATTTCAACGGCTTTGTCATAGTAAGCCTGGCCTTTCTGGAAGTATCCAAAGAAGAAGTTGGGATCTACGGCAACTGATTTGTCGTACAGCGCAATGGCTTCATCAAATTTGCCGAGGTTTTTCAAAACGTTACCTTCTGCATAGAACAGGCTCGGATTGTTGGGCTCGTTTTCCTGCGCACGGCGAATAAAGGTGAGTACCTTGTTGGGGTCGTCGTTGCTTTCCAGGTAAGCATTTATCAAAGCTACCAAAATGCTCTGGCTGTCGGGGTATTTAGTGAATCCCTCGGAAAGCATTTCTTTGCTCTTTTCAACATCGCCCAGTTGTTTATAGGCATCTGCCAGGTTGGCATACACGTCACCGTTCTGACCGTATCCCAATTCAAGGCATTTGGTAAAGTAAGTGATGGAACGGTTATAATCCTGGGCCATATGGGCCGTAAGGCCAATATAGTAAACGATATTGGTATCAATCTTGTTTACAGCCGGGTGTGAAGATGCAAGGTACGCTTTTTCAAATCTGGATGAGGCAATTGCTAAATCACCCAGAGTATAGGCAGCCATAGCATCGTTTATGTAATTGTTAGATATAAAAACGAGTCCTTCCTGAATGGCTTTCTTTTCGCCGCCCTTGGTATCGAGTTCTGCGGCCTTCTGGTAGGCATTGAATGCCTCCTGCAACATGTCTACCCCTTTTATTGCCGGATCTGTTACATTCCAGAATGAAAGCTTACCTTCCGAGTTGTAGTAAAGATCTTTGTCGGGATACTTTACCACTTCATACTCTTCACCCTGAATGGTTTGATATTCAGATCCGGTTGAACGCTGATCCTTCAGGACAACCTTAGCTTCCAAAGAAGAAAGACCTACCCAGAGACTATTTGTAGGAAGCGAATAGGCATTGGAAAGTACCTGAGCATATTTAACCCATGTAGCGGGTTTCGCTCCTTTCTTAGGATCGGAAATCTCAGTTTTCATTTTTTCGTAACTCTTAATGAGGGACTGTACCTCTTTCGATTGGGCGCCGAGTTGCATTGTAACAAAAAGCATCAGGGCTGCTGTAAGCAATTTTTTCATTTTTGTATTAGATGTTAAAATTTTTATTCGGTTCAATAAAATTACTTTTTCTTCGTAGCAAACGTATTATTCTGCGTCTTCTGCTTCTTTGTTTATGGCCTCGCTCTTGGGAACGCATACAACGGCTGCTATAGCGTCTCCCTCACGGAGGTTTATAAGGCGCACTCCCTGCGTGGCCCTTCCGGCAAGCCTGATATCACTTACCGCCACGCGGATGGTTATTCCCGAGCGTGTAATGATCATAAGGTCGTTCTCGTCGGTTACGGCTTTGATGGCAATCAGTTTGCCGGTCTTATCCGTAACGTTCAGTGTCTTGACACCTTTTCCGCCGCGAGCCGTTATCCGGTAATCTTCAATCAAAGAACGCTTGCCATATCCGTTCTCACTGACTACAAGCACATGAGGTAATGCAGAAGCATCTAATTGAGTGTCCGCACATATCATGCCAACCACCTGGTCGCTCTCCTCAATGGATATTCCGCGTACCCCGGCAGCTGTACGTCCAATGGCCCGTGCGTCCTGTTCGTTAAAGCGCACGCATTTCCCTTCGCGCGCCCCGAGCAGCAGCTCGCAATTCCCGTTGGTCAGAACGGCCTCGAGCAGCGTATCGCCCTCACGGACCGTAATGGCGTTAACCCCGTTGGCTCTGGGACGCGAGTAAGCTTCCAGTGCGGTTTTTTTCACGGTGCCTCTTTCTGTACAGAGTACTATGAAATTATTGTCTATATATTCTTTATCGGTCAGATTCTTAACATTTATATAGGCGCGCACGCAGTCTTCAGGCTCTATATTAATCACGTTCTGAATGGCGCGGCCCTTGGAGGTTTTATTGCCTTCAGGTATTTCGTACACTTTAAGCCAGTAACATTTACCGTTCCGGGTAAAGAACAGCATGGTACTGTGCATATTGGCCACATAAATATGTTCAATGAAATCTTCTTCGCGGGTGTTGCTCCCTTTAGCGCCCACACCGCCGCGGCCCTGCAGCCGGTATTCGTTGAGCGGAGTGCGTTTGATATATCCCAGGTGCGAAATGGTGATAATCACGTCTTCGTCGGGATAAAAGTCTTCCGGATTGAAGTCGCCAGCCGCGTATTCAATAACAGTTTTGCGGGGATCGTTAAAACGGGCCTTAATGTCCATAGTCTCGTCCTTGATCATCTGCATTTGCAGGGCTTCACTGCCCAACAACGTCTCCAGTCCGCTAATCTGGACCATCAACTGATCGTACTCACCCTGCAGTTTGCTGCGTTCCAGGCCGGTAAGCTGACGCAGACGCATTTCCACGATGGCCGAGGCCTGCGCCTCCGAGAATCCGAACTGTGTCTGGAGTCCGTTCCGGGCCTCTTCCACTGTCTGGGACGCCCGAATGAGGTCAATCACCTGGTCGAGTATGTCAAGCGCCTTGAGCAATCCTTCCAGAATATGGGCGCGTTTCTGCGCCTGTTCCAGTTCAAATTGGGCCCGGCGAACGATTACGCTGTGCCTGTGGCGTACAAAATATTTGATGAGTTGCTTGAGGTTTAGCAGCCGGGGTCTCCCGTCCACCAAAGCAATATTGTTTACCGAGAAGGTGCTTTGCAGCGCTGTGTATTTGAACAGACTGTTGAGCACTACGTTGGCCACGGCGCCAATCTTCAGCTTTATGACTATGCGCATGCCGGTGCGGTCGCTCTCGTCATTTACAAACGATATGCCTTCCAGCCGCTTGTTTTCCACCAGCTCGGCAATCTTTTCAATGAGTTCGCGTTTGTTCACCATGTATGGGATCTCAGTCACCACGATGGTTTCACGGCCGCTGGGAGCCACTTCTATATCGGTTTTGGCACGTACCACAATGCGGCCGCGGCCCGTCTCATAGGCATCGCGTATACCGCTGGTCCCGTAGATAATGCCCCCAGTGGGGAAATCGGGTCCCTTAACGTACTTTAAAAGTTCTTCAATGGTAATGTCTTCTGAATCTATGTAGGCACAAACGGCATCAGCTACTTCGCCCAGATTATGCGGAGGCATATTTGTAGCCATCCCCACGGCAATCCCGCTGGCGCCGTTCAGGAGCAACAGGGGCACTTTAGCCGGCAATACGGTAGGCTCTTCCAATGAATCGTCAAAATTGTTCTGAAAATTCACCGTATTTTTATCCATATCCATGAGCACCTCTTCTGCAATCTTACGCAGGCGGGCTTCCGTATAACGCATGGCAGCAGCCGAGTCTCCGTCCACCGAACCAAAGTTACCCTGGCCTTCCACCAGCATATAGCGCATGCTCCAATCCTGGGCCATACGTACCATGGCTTCGTAAACACTCGAGTCTCCGTGAGGGTGGTATTTACCTAACACTTCCCCCACTATCCTGGCCGATTTTTTTGTAGGTTTATTACTGGAGGTGCCCAGTTCCGACATGCCAAAAAGCACGCGCCGGTGTACCGGTTTTAATCCGTCACGCACATCGGGCAGGGCACGGGAAACGATCACGGACATAGAATAATCTATGTACGAGCTCTTCATTTCATCCTCAATACTGATCTTCTGAATTCTATCCTGCATTTTCTTTTGAATTATCTTTCAAAAGTACGAAAACTTTACGAAGTGAGCAAAATATTGGCAGATACCATTTCACCCGCCACCACCGTATCGTTCCCTTCTTCGTTAAGCTCCACGCGCAGATTGCGACTGTCGGAAGATTCCATACGGATAATGGCTTCTGACAAAGGATCTTCAAGGTAACGCTGGATAGCCCGCTTGAGCGGACGCGCCCCGTACTGCGGATCGAATCCCTGTTCCGCCACGAACCGTTTGGCCTCCGGACTGATCTCCAGGGTGTACCCCGAGTGCCTGATCCGTTTGAAAAGATCGGCAAGCTCTATATCTATGATCCGGGAAAGGTCTTCTTTGGTAAGAGCATTGAACAGTATCTGCTCGTCCACACGGTTCAGAAACTCGGGGGTGAACAGCTTGCCCAGCGCCTTTTCTATAATATGGCGAGCCCGTTCTCCGGCAGCCCGCGAAGTGACGGCCGTAGAAGTGGCAAAGCCCACGCCCGCGCCAAATTCTTTCAACTCACGACTCCCTATATTGGAAGTCATTATAATAATCGTATTGCGGAAATCCACGTGACGGCCCGTACTGTCGGTCAGGCGACCCTCGTCGAACACCTGCAGCAGCAGATTAAAAATATCGGGATGCGCTTTTTCTATTTCGTCCAGCAGAACCACCGAATAGGGTTTGCGGCGGATACGTTCCGTGAGCTGTCCGCCCTCATCGTAACCCACATAGCCCGGAGGCGCCCCAATCAGGCGGCTCACAGCGTATTTCTCCATATACTCGCTCATGTCTATGCGCACCATGTTGTCGGGCGAATCAAACATATATTCTGCCAGCAACTTGGCCAGCTGCGTCTTGCCCACGCCCGTGGGACCCAGGAAAATAAACGTACCTATGGGTTTGTTGGGATCTTTCAGGCCGGCGCGGTTGCGATGGATAGCGCGCACCATGCTGTCTATGGCGCTGTCCTGCCCAATGAGCTTTTTCTTGAGCTCCCCGGTCATGTTCAGCAGACGCGCCGTTTCGGTTTCGGAAATCCGGCTTACGGGCACCGAGGTGATCATGGAAACCACTTCGGCAATGGTGTCGGCAGTCACTTCCCTCATGTTGGTGCGCTGCTTGTTTATCCATTTTTCCCTTTCCCCGGCAATGGCCGCTATCAGAAACCGCTCTTTTTCACGGAATTCAGCGGCTTTTACGAAATCGGTTGCAGCTGCAGCCGCGCGTTTCTGCGATACAATACTGTCCATTTCGCGTTCCAGATCGGCCAGTACCTCGGGCACTTTCAGGTGCGATATATGCACGTGCGATCCGGCCTCGTCCAACACATCAATGGCTTTGTCGGGCAGGCAGCGGTCGGTGATATAACGTTCGGAAAGCCGCACACAGGCTTCGAGCGCCTGCGGCGTATATTTAACCAGGTGATGTTCTTCGTATTTTGGCGTGATGTTTCTGAGAATCTCCAGAGTGTCCTCATAATTGGTAGGCTCCACCATCACTTTCTGAAAGCGGCGTTCCAGAGCGCCGTCTTTTTCTACGTATTCGCGGTATTCATCGGGTGTGCTGGCTCCTATGCACTGAATCTCGCCACGGGCCATAGCCGGTTTTAGCATATTGGCGGCATCGAGCGATCCGCCCACCCCGCCGGTCGCACCGGCGCCAATGAGCGTATGGATCTCATCCACGAAAAGGATGGTCTCCGGATGGCTTCTGAGCTCGGCCAGGAGCGTTTTCATGCGTTCCTCAAACTGGCCGCGGTATTTTGTACCGGCCACTACAGAGCCAATATCGAGCGACAATATCTTTTTGCCCTGCAGTGTGGGCGATCCGCTGCGAAACGCAATACGCCGGGCCAATCCTTCTACAATGGCCGATTTGCCCACGCCGGGTTCGCCAATCAGTACAGGATTATTCTTCTTGCGCCGGCCCAAAATCTGAGACAAACGGTCTATTTCCCGGTCTCTGCATACCACTGGATCCAGTGCTCCCTCCCGAGCCGCACGAGTTAAGTCAAAAGCGTACATATCCAGCATGGGAGTCCCGGACTCAGGCCCCCCCTCGTTTTTTGAACGGAGTTTACCATTCCCCTCGTCATCGGCAGAAGAGGATTCCTGGGCACGTCGCTTTGAACGGGTTTTGCCCACGGGTGGCGCCTCGCCCCTCATATATGCCCTGACCGAGGCCTCGGTTACCCCTTTGCGCCCTAGCCAGTAAATGCCCACTCCGTCGTCCACGGAAAGCAACGCCAGCAGCAAGTGCAGCGAATTGGGCAGCGCATGACCGGATTTGCTGGCCTCGAGGTACATCACTTTAATACACTGTTCCACGTTCTCGGACAACGTTACCTGGTCGGCCTTATCGGGGGGGATCATCTCTTCTCCGGTGTGCCTGCTTTCAATGAGATTTTTCATCTGCCACAACAGCAGGTTTAGCGAGGTGAGTAACTCGTATGCTTTGTTTTTTTCATGGCGGATAAGGGCCAGGAATACGTGGTCTCCCGTAATGGTGTAGCTGCCCAGCCGCATGGCTTCTTCACGTGCAAAGGACAGTATTTGATTGAGTTCGTCCGGCAAATTCAAATTCATGCTTCAAATGTACAGTTTTTTACTTACATTTGTTTACTTTTAACCCAATCCATAACTGAATGAAAAGACTTATTTATTCATTCGTTGCTTTTTTTTAATATCCTGCGCCACTTCCAAAGACATTCTCTATTTTCAGGACATTGACCAGGTCAAAAAGCAACCCATCCAGGCGGAATACATCACCCGAATAGCCAAAGACGATTTGTTGAATATTGTAGTGACCGGGCCCGACAAAACGGTGGTCATGCCATTCAACCTCACACTGAACGAAAACATGATGGGAGGCTATACCTCTGCCCAGTCGCTGTTCCCCTACCTGGTAGATTCACAGGGAAATATAGATTTCCCCGTGCTGGGGCGTATACACGTGGAAGGTCTAACGCGCATAGAGCTGAGCAATTACCTTACCGAACGATTGCAGGAATACATAAAAGATCCCGTAGTCGTGATCAGTTTCACCAATTATAAGATTACCGTATTGGGCGAAGTCCGGAGCCCCGGCACCTATACCATGCCTTCGGAACGTACCACTATCCTGCAGGCCCTGGGGATGGCCGGCGACCTGAATATTGCCGCCGAGCGCGACAAAGTGCTGCTCATCCGTGAAATAGACGGGGTGCAGACACACGTGAAAATTGACCTGAAATCTGCCCAGATCATGAACTCTCCCTATTTCTACCTGCACCAGAACGACGTACTGTATGTGGCCCCCAGCGCCTCGCGGATTGTACAGGGCACCAATACGGCCAGCATCTGGAGCACTTCGCTTTCCATACTTGTATCGGCCGTTTCAGTTGTATCGGTTATCCTCACCCTAACCAACAATAACGCCAAATAAGCCAACATCATGTCAGATATCCAATACACTCCGGAAAAGGGAAAAAAGCAGCAGGAAGAAGAATCCTTAGATATTCGCATGATCCTGGAGTCCATCTGGGGACTTCGTTTCTGGATTATTCTCTCACTAATTATATGCGTGGGTTTTGTTTACGCCTATAACTGGTACCAGACACCTGTTTACGAAAGCTCCGCCAGTATTATGCTGGTAAACGACGACGGCCGCGGGATGGCTACCACCAGCGACATTGCCCTTATGTCCGAGTTTTCGGGGATGTCGTTGCGGCAAAAAATCAGCAATGAACTTTACATCCTTAAGACTACCGCACTCATGCAGCGGGTAGTGACCCAACTGGAACTGAATATCATTTATTACGAGGAAGACCGCGTAAAAACTACTGAATTTTATAAGAACAGCCCGTTGCTGTTCAAATGGGAAAACCCTATACCTATTGCTCCCGAAGATATTAAGCCCATGGAACTCCATCTTAAGATGCAACCGGAACTAAACGGCTATTCCATTACCGGATTCCTGGTTCAGGGACGGGAAGTTATCCTGGAAGACACCGTCTATGCCTTTGGTGATGTCGTGAGTACTCCTGCCGGTCTTTTCAGCATAAACAAAAACCCCACCATTGCCTCGGCCCACAGTAAATACCTGATAAGGGTTCTGAATCCGCGGACGCGGGCCAAACAGCTGGCAGAAAGCCTTACGGCTACACAAGTGAGTGAGGGTCCCCGGAGTGCCCTTGTGAATGCCTCGGACATTGTGCTGTTGAGCATGCAGGATGAACGGCCCCAGCGTTCGCTGGACATTTTAAGCTCTCTTATTAAGAATTACATAGCCGATAACCGGGACTTCAAAGCAGCCTCCATAGACAAGTCCATTATCTTTATTAACGGCCGGCTGAACGAGATAGAGCGCGACCTGGGTATGATTGAGAGTGATTACCGCAGTTACCGGGCCACCCAGGGTATCGTACAGGAAACTTCCCAATCCGAACTGGTACTTACCTCGGACGCCCGCTACCGGGAAGAACTGACTGAACTGGAAGTGCAGGTAAGCCTGCTGAACATGGTAAAAGATTACCTTGCCAAACAAGGTGCAAAACACGACATGATCCCCGCTAACCTGGGACTTAAAGACGTGGGTCTGACTTCCGGCATTGAACAATACAACACACTGGTGGTGGAGCGTAACCGGCTGCTTGCCGGGTCGAGCCTGAACAACCCGCGCGTGGTGAACGCTAACCTGCAACTTGACGATATGCGTAACGGAATAAATGTTTCCATAGAAAACGTAGAAAAAACCTACGACCTGCGCATAAAAGCCCTCAACAACCAAATATCGCAGGGAAAACGCGAGATATCCAACATTCCCACACAGCAACTGGAACTGGCCCGCATGGCCCGCCAGCAGGAGATCATTGAACCGCTCTATCGGTTGCTGCAACAGAAAAAAGAAGAAACGATGATCTCGCTCTACGCCCTGCCCGATAACGCACGACAAATGGAAGAGCCCTACACCACAACGGCTCCCATTAAGCCCAACAAACGGAACAACTACCTGATTGGCATTCTGCTGGGACTTATTATTCCTCCGGGAGTATTCTTTTCCAGGCAGGCCCTGCGCAGAAAAGTAGACGGGAAACGAGACGTGGAAAGCCGGACCAAAATCCCCGTATTTGCCACCATTCCCAAAGCGCCAACCGGTACGTCGCTCATAGATATAAAAAGCAAGGATTCCGTTACGGAAGGATTCCGCATGCTCCGTTCCAACCTGCAATTCGTACAGGGGAAAGTCATTCACGTGACCTCGAGCATACCGGGTGAAGGCAAAACATTCGTAGCCTCCAACCTGTCCATTGCCCTGGCCGCCACGGGCAAGAAAGTGCTTCTGGTGGGCATGGACCTGCGAAAACCTAAAGTGGCCGAGGTCTTCGGCAAAAGCAACCGTACCGGAGTAGTTAACTTCTTAATTGGAAAAGAGACCGATGTGCGCGAACTCATCATCTCATCGGGCGTAGACGACAACCTGGACCTGTTACCTGCCGGCCCTATTCCTCCAAACCCTTCGGAACTGCTTTCCACGGCCAAAGTGGGCGAATTGCTTGAACCGCTGAAAGACAGCTATGACTATATTATTGCCGATACCGCACCCTGCTTCCAGGCCGCCGACACCTTCAATATTGGACGCTATTCCGATATTGTTTTATACGTAATCCGTTCCAAAGTTACCGACCTGCGCATGATCCCGGAAATACAGGGTTTTCACGACGCAGAAAAGCTTAAGAATATGTCACTGGTAATCAATGCCGTTGACTTTTCTAAGAGTCCTTACGGGTACGGCTACGGTCGCGGCTACGGATACGGTTACGGATATGGGTATGGTTACGGATATGGCTACGGGTACGGATACGGCGACGGCAACGACGGCAAAAAGCCCCGCCGGCGCCACAAAGCTACCCATACAACTGCCTGAGAACACTAATATAAAATATGCCCTGGCCTTTTACAAAAAAAATAGCGCTCAGGAGCCTGCCCCTGACCTGCGACATCCACACCCACATCCTGCCGGGCGTGGACGACGGGTTCCGGACGGCCGAAGACTCCCTGGAACTCCTGGAACAATTCGCACGGAACGGGGTTTCACAGGTAATATTTACTCCCCATGTGGACCAGGGTATGTTTCCGGAGAACACCCGTTCGTTCCTGCAGGAACGGTTCA
>Ga0265297_10012228_pt1 | contig 10341 bp, 9 predicted proteins | sample Munlanlwell13791_FD_192502 | JGI IMG/M metagenome (GOLD analysis project Ga0265297, IMG submission 192502) | Leachate microbial communities from a municipal landfill in Southern Ontario, Canada - Leachate well 137-91 | ecosystem: Engineered > Solid waste > Landfill > Unclassified | place...
GGTCGTTTCCGCCAAGTTGGCGATCAGCTGGGATTTAGTCATTTTTGACATAATTTTGCATGGGGCCTTTATTATTAATGACCCAAGATCTTTTCAAGAACCCCGGGAAATTTAATAATAATCAGCTCTTAATTATTGTTATTTTAAAATAATCAATATTTATAAGGGTATTATAGCATACTCATTTTAAAAAGCCAATAAAGACGGGCTTTTCTACTTTCGAGATATCAACAGGCCGCCCGCCACTCCTAAAATCGTGATTCCCAGTTTAGAAAAACGTAAGGGTCGACCCTCACGCCGGATCAAACGACGCATAACTGGCACTCCGGGAAGGCTTTTATTCGCTAAAATCAAAGGCTTGGCCGTAAAATTAGCGTAAAGGTCGAAATAGCTATAATCCTTAATATTCCCAGGATAATCAGTTAACGGCTTAAGGATCTCCCCCTTACTTTGAGCTTTAAATTTATACTTCTTAACTAATGCTCGACAAAAATATTTATATCTTTTTAAATTCTCAGCCGAAGTATACATAGTTCCGCGACACAAGGGGCTACCACAATGACAATTGGCAGCATATTCTTCGTTATTTTCCAACTCAAATAAATAATCAAGGCTCAATTCTTCCCCGGCTAAAATTTTCCTTAAAGCGAATATCAAACTATGGCCATAATAAAAAAAGGTTGAACAATTATTGGTGCAAGAATTATTAAGCAGGTGAACGCCGGGAGCCTTAACATCAAGAGGAAAAACACTTAAATCTTTCCAATAATGAAGAGCGTAGCATTCCCCTTTATAAAGCCTTTCCAGGCAATCGACCTCCTTATCGTCAATTAAGCGTCCTAAATAATCGCCAATAACCGTGCCCGCTGGAATATCCTGACGAGCCACTATCCCTCGGCCGATCTTCTTGAATTTAACTATCTTATAATAACTTTTGGAAATTAAGAACATAACTTTGACTTATTTTTTCCTTTTCTGCGCTAATCGTTTGGCCGCCTCTTTCATTTCTGGCCACATCGCATCTAAATGCCTTTGCCTGAAATCTGGTTTGAGCCAATCGCGACCAGTGATTTTTCCCCGACAATTGCTAGCACCGCAAGCACATTTCATATTGAACTTAGGATCGGTTGACATCCGGCCATAATCTAAAAATAATTCTTCCCCTTTTTTGATATTTCTTGCAGCCACAAAGCTGCCCCGCTTGTCATAATCAACATTAGGGTTGCAATTATGGTTGAAATACCAAGAGATACCCATGTTATTCAAATCGGCAGGCACGCAATATTCATGATCTTCATCTAAAATACAAAAATGTTTAATCTTTTCTCTAGTAACCTGATCTAATTTCTTAAAATCTCGCTCATGAATCCAAACCACTTCTTCTGGCGCGTCAACATCGGCAATCAGATCTCCCTTTTTTAAATTACGTAAAGCGATAGCCGACACTTCTCCTGGAAGTAATTTAGACGGCCTAATTTCAAATACCGCTCGCGGAATGGTTTTAACCCTCTTGATCATATTGATTTATAAAATTATTTCCTTTAAAAAGATTACATTATATTAGGCTGGAGATGGTAATAAGGCGGATTATTCTTATAACGATTGATGGCCATACGCATGATCTCTTCCAGAAAATCGCCAAAATCCAAGCCGATTACCTCCGCGGAGGCAGAAAAACAGCCGTCACGATCAAGAGACGGATTGGGATTGAGCTCGAGAACGTAAGGATTGTTATTTTTATCGACCCGGATCTCAACCCGGCCGTAATCATGACAATCCAGGATATTATAGGTATCCAAGGCGATTTCGCTCAGTAGCGCTTCCAATTTCTTGGGGATATTCTTAGGCGGCCGCTGGACGATGATTGTCTTATAAGCCGGGTCATCCGTATATTTAGCCTCGAAGGGGTAGATGTGCCATTTCCCCTCCGGCATTTCATCGAAGATCGAACGCGATAAAGGCAGGATGCGCAAATCATTCTCTTCGGCGCCAATGATCGGCACGTCATACTCGTCGCCTTCGATATACTCTTCGATCAGGGCCGGCCGGCCGATTTCCTCGACCACTTTCTTGAGCTGGCGATAAAGCTCTTCTTTATTCCGGACTACGGAATCATTGGTAATACCGATAGAATTATCGGTATTAGCCGGCTTGATGATGAGCGGATATTTCAAATCCTCCCGGATATCATCCTCCAAAGAATAGACATAATCCCATTCCGGGGTCGGAATGCCATGATAACTTAAAAGTTTCTTGACCCGGATCTTATCGATGCAGAGGCCAAGCGTAAAAGGATTAGAGCCGGTATATGGGATCTGTAAAGTATCAAAAATCGAAGCGGCGTGCGGTTCGAGCAAGCTGGAATCATTGATGCGCTCGCAGACATTGAAGACTAGATCGACGTCGCTTTCTTTGAGTTCATTGAAGACTTTGGGTAGATCGTTAAAATCAAAGAAACTGACCTTATAGCCGCGCTCCAGAAGGGCTTTCTCGATATCACGGCCGATAACCGTCAAGTCGTTCTCCACAGTCGTTTCCTGATCAGTTTCGCTTTCCGAATAAGCATTGTAGGCGACGCCGATATGGAGATTGCGCAGGTTGGAGATTTCCATCCGGCGTAACTTCTCGATCTTGCTTCTTCGCTTCAAGATTTCCCGATTAAGAGCGGAGGCGGAGAAAGAATTGGGCCGCAAGGTTTTGCCTAAGGATGAAGCAGGATGGAAGCGGCCGATGTCATAATTAACGCCTTTGATCGCTTCTTGGAGATTATCCCGGCAATCCAAGGGATTATCGCCGGAAACCAGAATCCAGCCTAGATATTCATAACCATCGGGCGGCACCAGGACCGAATCGCCGACTTTCTTCTCAAAATAAAATTCTTCCACGCATTCTTTCTTTTTCAGGTCTTCGGCAATATCAAGATTTACTAAAATGCCGGAATAATCAGCGGAAAAGGTCTTAGCCGCCAGATACTTGACTGGCTCCCTCAGGGGCTCGAATTTAGGCAGATAAACTCCCAAAGCGATCTTAGCGGCCGCTTCAATCAGATCGACCTTCCAGGCAGTTTTGACGCTCGGATAAATCTCGTCTCCGCCCAAGCGCAAGTTCACTTCCAAAGGCATCGGCCCGTTCGGTGTTGATTTGGCCTCGAAATGGACGCAGGCATCACGGATGCCCAGCTTTTCTAAAACTTCATCGGCCATCGTAATCAGCGCTTCCTTATTGGTCAAGGGCAGATTTGAAGGCGTAAAACGTTCGGTCTCGACAAAAAACGGCTCTTTGGTCTTGCTGTTATCAGACACGGCGCAAAATTTAATCTTGCCATTCTGAACCAAGATATCGAGATCAACCTCATCGCCATCGATATACTCCTCGACAAAGATGCCTAAGCCATCATTCAGAGCGCTCTCAATCTTAGGTGAAATCTGTTTCTTGATATACTCATAGCTATCTTTGAGCTCCTGGGCGTCATTAACCTTCATGACAAAGGCACTAGCGGCGCCATAACTAGGCTTAATGACTAAAGGAAAAACAAAATCTCGGGATACTTCCTCTAAATCGCGGGCATTCTTCAGCTCCTTATGCTTGACCGTGGGTAGATTATTATTCTGGCAAAATTCCCGGAACAAGAGCTTGTTACGCGTCCGGTTGGCAATCTTATAGGGCACGCCAACCCAATGGAACTTATCGGCCAACTTCGAGGTTAGAAGGACGTCGTCTTCCCAAAAGGTTATGACTCCGTCGATCTTCAAGTCTGGATGCTCCTTGATAAAATAGTCGACGGCATTCAAGGCTTCGTTGTGATTGCGGTTATCGACTTTGATGAAGTGGTCGATATAAGGCTGGGAACCGTTCATCTCCTTATCCAAAATCACAGTGGTCAGACCCAAGCTTTTCAACTTCTTGATATAGGATTTCTTCCAGGAATTGACCACCAGGATGGTCTTGCCCGCCAGATTATTACTATGGGGGCTAGGTTCATTATTGTTCATAAATAAACATAAAGACGATCAGCCATGACCGGCCTCACGAATATACGAAAATCAAAAGATTTATTCTAAATTATAAGTTACGCCGATCTCGATAATCACTTCCCGGCTACCGCTCGGGGCCTGAGGCGAAACCGCTCCCCCCATACCACCTTTGCCATCAGCGCCACCGACATAGCCATAATAAGGCTGAGGTTGGACGACATTCTCCCACCAGCCGCTGATTTCCTTAAGTTCAACGTCAGCCGCATCCGCCAGCGCGCCGCTCTTAGCCTTAGCATCAGCGATCGCCTTGACCCGGGCCTGCTGTTTCAGGTCGTTCATATTCGAAGCGTCAAAAGCCAAGTTTAGGATCTGGTTAGCCCCGGCTTTGGAAGCAACGGCAATGATTTGATTCAGATGATTCGGGTTCTTATCATAATCGGTTAATTTGATAGTTAGCTGCTGATTGGCGCTATAACCGCCGACGACCGTGACATTATCCTTATAGTCATACTGGGGCATGACCGAATAATTTTGGGTCTGGATATTTTCCGGAGCGACTTCGGCCGCTTTGACGGCGGCAATAATAGCATTAACTTTGCCGTTCAGCTGGCTCAGGGCGTCTTCAGCTTTCGGGGTCTTATCGATCTGGACGCCTAAAGTGATCAGGGCGATATCCGGCTGATAACTGACCCGGCCCTGGCCGTTCACGGTCACTTGGCGATACTGCTGGCTGACGATGCGATCACGCAGGATGGAAACGACGACGATTCCAGCTAGGCAGATAACTGCCAGGGACAAAAAAATAAATTTACCGCCGCGGCCGCCCCGGCAACAGGCGCCCGTGCCTTCGGCCGAACAGCAGTCGTGCTTATGTTCTTCAGCCATAGTTTTAAAATGAATAAATAAATTAATTAAATTCGCCTATATTATAGCACCTTTTTTTAAATAGCAATACCTGTTTCCGGCCCTAAAAGCCAAGAAAAAAGCGTCTCGAGGGAGACGCTTTCCTTAAATTTTAAAAAGAAAAAAATGAGCTACAAGGCCTTTTCCGCTAAGGCGGCCAAAGGGGAACGAACGGTCTCGGAAAAGTTAACTACCGAAACCATGGGATTACCATTCAGCTTATAAGAAGCATAGGCTAAGCCGGAAGACCGGAAATCAGGAATCTTTTTGCTGTCAATCTGACCCAAATCACCGGTAAAGACGATCTTGGAACGCAAACCAACCCGAGTGATAATGGTTTTGACCTGATGCGGGGTCAAATTCTGAGCCTCGTCAATAACAATAAAACTGTTCAGCAAAGTAATGCCGCGGATAAAGTCTAAGGGCAGGATCATGATGTTATTTAGAGCAAAGATATCAACCTGAGTGCCAGTTTTGGCTGTTTCTACGACTTTTTCAGCCTTGCTACGCTTTTTCTTTCCGGTCTTGCCATTTTCCGGCACGACCAAGGGCGGAGTTTCATCCTTGAAGTGCTGAGACCCGGATAGGATAACGCGCAGATTCTGTTCGATTGGAATCATCCAGGGCGACATCTTATTGCTGATATCCCCCGGCAAGAAGCCCATATTATCTTCGTCACCCAGATGAACCATTGGTCGCGTAATCAGGGTTTGGCGGAACTTACTGGCTTGTTCCAAACTGGCGGCAATCGCTAGGATGGTCTTGCCCGTACCGGCTCCACCGGACAAAAAACAACAGGAAATATTCGGGTCGAGCAATTGAGCTAAAGCGATCTGTTGCTGCCAATTCGGCCCGTTACCGTTATTGGTCAAAGATTTGATACCGCTAGCTGAAATCTGGGGATTAATGATCCGAAAACGGCCGCCTTGATAAAGGGCCGCAAAACGATCTTTATATTCCTCCTTCTGCAACTTGGTATAGGGATCATAGTCACTAGAACAGATGACGCCTTCATTCTCTTTCAGGCCATTAAATTTCTTTCGATTAGTGCTTTTAGAAAAAGAAAAATAAAGACCATCAGAACTGACTTTGGAAAAAGGTACTTTCAGTCGGAGCGGCGTCTCAGACTTGATTTCTACCTTGATCCGGTCGTGTTGATATTCTTCCACTACTACCTTGGGGTTATCTCTGAATAAATCCATGGCCAGCAGACGAAGCGTTAGGTCGTTAGAAATGAATTTTAATTTACTAAAATCCTTATAACTTCCTTTGGGAAAATTACTGACTACAAAGTTGAAAGCGGCCAAAATCCGGTTATCTCCTTTTTCATGGTCAACTAAGTATTTGCCGAATTTAACGTTATGCTCGATGACCAAGGACTTATCGCCTCGACGGCGCAATTCCTCAATCTTTTTAAGAGCTAAACGGGCATCAAAGCCGATATCCGGCTTGTTCTTGAGGTTATCAAGCTCAAAGATTACCTGGCTGGCAATTTTGACAACATTACCACCTTCACGTAAGAAATCGATGGCGTGGGGATCATGGATCAGAACATTAGTGTCCGGCATGATTAGATTCGGCAGATTTGCTTCGGATTCTTCTTTTTCCGACATAGGGCCTCCATTTTTTTAAATTAATACTCAGTGAATTGTAAAGATCTTAAAATTTATTAAAAAATAAATGATTTTCAGCTAGAACCGGCGGCCTAATCTGGTGCCCCCCCCTATTTCCGACCGCCGTAAAGGTAATATTCGCGCTCTGCCGGTTTCAACCTTTCGATCGCATAGCGCAGGGCGGTCCTGGGCATGGTTTTATGATGCTGGTCCAAAAACGCCTTCAAACTCACCGCGCTCACTCGTTTCCCCATTTCCCTTAACATCCAGCCGACCGCTTTCTGGATCAGGTCGTGCTTGTCTTTTAACAAAATCGTGGCTATCTCCAGGGTTTCCTTAGCTGAACCGGCGCGCAAATAAGCAAAAGTAGTTATCATGGCCATCCGCCGCTCCCAAAGGTCCTTCGAGCGGGCAAGCTTGTTTAAAAGCTTTTTTTCTTTAGGATTGCCCAGGAGATAATCACCCAAGATCTTATAGACTGACAGGTCGACCAAGTCCCAGTTATTTATATATTTAGTCTGCTTCAGGTAAAAGTCAATGACTTTTCGGCAACTCGTTTCGGTTTTTGCTCTTTGATAATGAGCCGTCAGGATAAATAGGGCGATCAGACGGAGCTCATGATAAGGGTTTTGGATCAAGCGGGTTAGATCTTCCTGATCTAGATCGGAAAATTCCTTGGCCAGGCGTCGCGCTTCCGGCACCATTATCCCTAAGAAGCGGTCGCCCTCGCCATATTCGCCCGGGCCGGTCTTAAAAAAACGCTGAAGGACCTGGCCTTGGCTCGGCCGCGCCTGGCTTTTAGCTTTCTTGATCAAGGCCTGAAGCCGGATAGAGGACATATTACTTGGTTTCCTTGCTCTTATCCAAATCGATGGTCAGGCGCCAAAAATCCTTATCTTTCTTAGCAAAGATAATCAACTGGCTCTTATCGGAATTAAAATTGAAATTGAATATCTGGTCATAAAGCTGGCTTGACCAATTATTGACCATGATCAGGTCCTTATTATCCTTCCGAGCCTTATAGACGAAGAAACGGCTGTCAGGCGTAAAGGTCTTCGGTTCAAAAGTCCAGTCAAAAGCCGGCCCGGCCTGACCGTCGATAACAACCATCTCTTTATTATCTTTCTTGGCCGTATAAGCAAAGTGCTGGCTATCAGGGGAGAATTGGACCGGACCAAAGGAATCATAAGCTTCGCCCGCCTGGCCATTGATAACGACCGCCCAAGCCGAACCGCGGCTGGTGGCGTAAGCCATTTTGGAACCGTCTGGACTGAAAAAGATGTAAAGATTATTAAAACTGCTCTCCTGATCAGTCGGCAAAGAATAGACTTTTTCTTCCCGGACATCCTGGTTCTTTTCGGTTACCATTGTTTTTAAGCCTTGGGGATGGAAATTATAATCCAAGGGCCGGTCGAACCGATTTAAACCCCAATGAGAACGCCGCCAGACCAAGCCCAGGATGATCAACAAAAGGATGATGATCAGTATCCCCCGAAAAATCCGGGATTTCTGTAAAACCATGAACTTCTTAGCCATATTTAAAAATTTTATTAAGCCTGTCCCAATTTTGCCTGCTCGGCCGCGATTTCTTCTTCGCTTAATTTTCGGAATAAAGGCGCGAACTCTTGAACTTTGACAAAATCCCGGGCCGGCTCGTCCCAAAGATCCAATTTTAAATTCAAAGTGGTCGCGATCTTAACGGCAGTTTCGGGCAAATACGGGAATAATAAGATCGCTAAACTTTTAACTAATTGAACCAAGACTGCCAAATCGGCTTCCGCTTGAGCCCGATCGGTCTTGACGCTCGTCCAGGGCGAAGTTTTATTAACAAAAGCATTGGCCTCATCGACCAGTTTAAAGATTGCTCGCAGGCCTTCCCGGAAATTGCTTTTCTCGATGGCGGTGCCGGCCTCTTTAAAAGTCTGGCCAGCCAGCTTTAAGATCGCTTTGGCTTCCGAGCTCATTTTTTTCGGCCAATTTAAACCGTCGGGAAAATTCTTAGAACTTAAGGCGAACACCCGATTCACAAAATTACCAAAAGTACTGATCAGCTCGTTATTGGTCTTTAGATAGAACTCCGACCAGGAAAAATCAGCGTCCGAGGTTTCCGGCCCGGCGATGATTAAATAATAGCGCAGAGTATCGGCCGCATAACGCTCCAAGAAATCAGGCAGCCAAACGGCCCAGTGCCGGCTCTTAGAAAATTGCTTGTGGACTAAAGTCAGATATTCCGAGGAAACGATCATATCCGGCAAATGCAGGCCGCCATAGCCGAGTAGGATCCCCGGCCAGATGATGGTATGGAAAGGAATATTATCCTTGCCGTGGACATAATAATGAAGGGCTTTCTTATTCTCCCAAAAATCCCGCCAAGCTTTAGGCTCGCCTTTTTTCTCCGCCCATTCCTGGGAAGCAGAAAAATAACCGCAGACCGCTTCGAACCAGACATAGATCCGCTTGGTTTCATAACCCGGGAGGGGTAATTTAATACCCCAATCCAAATCACGGGTAATCGCCCGATCAGGCAAACCGCCAGCCAAGAGATTCTTGGTGAAATTCAAAGAATTACCCCGCCAACCGGTCTTAGTCTTAAGCCAAGCCTCTAAATCTTTTTCCAAGGCCGATAATTTCAAGAAGAAATGCTCGGAGTCGCGCCACTCCGGGGTGGTGCCGCAGATCTTGCAACGCGGCTTAACCAAATCTTTCGGATCCAAGATCTTACCGCAGTTATCGCACTGGTCGCCCCGAGCGGGATCAAAATTACAATGCGGGCAAGTACCTTCGATATAGCGATCCGGCAAGAAACGCTGGCAGTTCGGACAATAAGGCAGGCTCTCGGTCTTTTTATAAATCAAACCCCGGTCGTAGAGCTTCAAAAAGATTTCCTGGACGACGCGTTCATGGGTCGGGGTCAAGGTATTGGTATAATTGTCATAAGAAAAATTCAGCCCTTTGACTAAAGTATCAACAAACTCTTGATGATATTTCTCGGCAATCTCTTGGGGCAAGCGGCCTTGTTTTTCGGCCTCGACGCTGATTGGCGTGCCGTGGCAATCCGAACCGGAAACATAAAGCACGTCCGCGCCTTGCAAACGCCAATAGCGGGCCAAAATATCCGCCCCGATCAAGCCGGCAACATGGCCGAGATGGAGCGAACCATTGGCATAAGGCCAAGCGGCGGCGATTAAGATCTTTTTCTTAGGCATATATATGAAAACGTCTTAGACTGTCTATTAAAATTTATTTAATTCCCTTTTAATTATTGATAATCGGCGCCAAATTTTTCCCTAAAAAACGCCTGATTACGCACTATTATCTTAGTATAAAGAATATAAATAAGCAATCAAAAATCGCTAAGATCCCCTTAATCTTGACATCAAAAGGCAGTTTTGTTATATTAGCAAAAGATACAAAAATTATTTACAGACTGCAGAATGCGGCTAAAAGGCCGACATTTTAAGTTTTAAGCAATATGGCACATAAGAAGGCAGCCGGCTCGACCTCGCTGGGCCGCGAATCAGAAAGTAAAAGACTCGGTGTTAAGATCACCGACGGCCAGGCCATCAAGACCGGCATGATCATTATCCGCCAACGTGGCACCAAATATCGCGTCGGTTTGAACGTGAAGCGCGGGGGCGATGACACTTTATTCGCTTTAAAGAGCGGCGTGGTTAAATTTACTACCAAGAAATTCACTAAATACGACGGTTCAACTAAGATTTGCAAGGTCGTTAATGTCGTGCCCGCTAAATAAGTTTTCAGTTTCCTAAAATAGCCAAAAACCTCTGAATTTCAGAGGTTTTTTGGTTGATATTTCTAATTCTCTGTCTCATTTCTTATTTCTTTTTCCT
>Ga0265297_10012229_pt1 | contig 10340 bp, 21 predicted proteins | sample Munlanlwell13791_FD_192502 | JGI IMG/M metagenome (GOLD analysis project Ga0265297, IMG submission 192502) | Leachate microbial communities from a municipal landfill in Southern Ontario, Canada - Leachate well 137-91 | ecosystem: Engineered > Solid waste > Landfill > Unclassified | place...
ACAAGAACGCCGCCAAGGACGACGGCGCAACTTCTTTCATCCATGCCAGGTGTACGCCATCCGCTAAAGCCGCGTGGGTGATGGCCGCTCAGCGTGAAGGGCTAAAGCTGACTGAATGGCTGGTCAAAACGCTTAACTCTAACGCATGACCGCGACAATTTGTCACATGAAAATAATTTAAATAAAAGTTTACTTTTTTCAAAAAGTGACTATACTTATATCCAACGAAACGGGAATGGCCCGGATCGAAAGCGGAGAGCAGACATGAGCAACTACACAATTTACATAAAAAATACAGATTCTATCTTGTTTGAAGGCATTGCTGATAATGCTGATTACGCGATAGACCTAGCTAAAGAGGCGTATGCAGACAAATATCCTGAAGAAGTTGACAATGTTGATGATGTTGAGTGGAGTGTCGTTGAATCTGATGAATAATAAACCCACCCAAGGCGGCAAGCGTTCCGGCGCGGGCCGCCCGGCTAAGGCGGACAAAAAACGGACAGTCTCGCTAAAGCTATCAGTTGAAACCGCTGAATTCCTCGCTAGTCTGCCAAAAATGCAGCGTGCTGACTGGGTGGAATCAGCTATAAATCAATTCCGCACCCGATAGCAAAACAAAATACCGAATGAAATGCATCGCATTATTTTAATTAATTGCAAGACAAATAATTAAAAATAGCGTATCATTAAACCCGTGGAAATCATCCACGCAACGGTTGCCAGTCCCGACGACTGGTTAAGGCTTATCCAGGAGAACGACATGAAAACAGCAAAATTAATCGACCGTTTCGTTAACGACCGTAATCAACATGTGCTAAAAGTTCAAGACGAAAGAGGATTCATGAATGTAATTGTTGCATTGAGCGATGCCGACGAAGCCGCTCAAATTGGCGGTGGTTCTCCAGTCCACTTTACGCGCAGCGGTAGCCAATGGCGCTATGTTAATGACGCAGAATGGTATGGGGATGATGAATAATAAGGCTAGTCGAGGCGGTGATCGGCCTGGCGCCGGTCGCCCAGTCGGCAGCATCAAGCCAAACAACAAGCAGTCGCTAACCATTAGACTGCCGCCTGATGTTATTGCCGCCCTCAAAACGCGCGGAAAGGCGGCGGACCAGATTGAGCGCGGCTTGCGGATGTTGTGGGCTTCCGAATCATCAAACCCTTAGCGGCGTCAAACCGATGCCGCTACAGCAACGACAAATATCAATAGAGAACCTGTGTCTGCAAACACAGGATCTCATTTTTTCAACCAACGCCCTGTCAGGGGTATATAACCAAGGATGTTCCCTGTTTGGAATATCGCTTAGCATAATCGCGTTTGCGGTTGTGCTGGCTTTGCTGCTGATATAACAGCAATACCAATACCGGCAAGAAGTACAAATTCTTGCCGGCATAACAAAAGGGAAGCGAATCGAACGCGCTAATCATCCTGTGCTGATTATAAAACTGCATTATCAATATAGCGTAAATACACAGGTTTGTCCATCCGTTCGCCTACAAAAGGCTTAACCATGATCACGAAAGACGCGCATGTTAACCAGTATGGGCGATTTACCAAATATCGCCAGCACTTGCACTCGCGCTAATTCCTCAGTCATACCATTGATCTGCATCCGCTTTGCAACGGATTCGCAGAATCCGTCTATTTCGTACTCGGTCGCCAGTGGCCGGCGTATGGCTAGCCACTGTTCGTCCTGTTCGTATTTTTCTAGCGTATTACTTACCGTCTAACGCCCTAATCAATTCGTCCATTACAGAATCAACCGCCCGGCACCCTTGCAAAAACTTTCCGACGATCCACGCCAATTCCATCACCACAAAACAAATGGCGCCGGCAATCAATGCGGTACATGTGAATAGTGGGTTTTTGGTGGTCATGCGTTTAGTCCAGGGCCATTTTGTTTATGCCAATCTGAATGGCATGCTGAGCAAAGCCATCGAACATCCAGCGGCCTGGCGTAATCGTCATGATGACCGTTGATTGTGCAATCAGTCTTTCCGCACTCAACACAATACTCTGATTTTTCAATGCGACTATCACGAACAGCATTATTTACAGCGTGCTGAGCTGCTCGTTTTGCTGGATTTTGTTTTGACCACTTGTGCTTTGCTTTATCGCCGGCCAGCTTTCCTTTGTCTGATTTGGCATACTGAATTCGCCCCTCTACTCGACATGGAAGATTTGCCCTTGCATCGTCATATGCTTTGGCGCACGTCTTGCATTTTGCTGCTAAGCCATCATTAGAGGCGGTTCTCTTATGGAATTCCGTTTCGAGCTTATCCATTCCACATGTATTACAGTGCTTCATAGCCTAAAATGGTATTCGGTCGTCGTCGAAGTCGTTGTAACCAGCCCCCTCATATGCGCTTTCCGGTGGCTGATTGGGATCACTCGGCGCTGACGCTTGGCCGTAGGCTGCTGCTTGTTGTGCGGCCCTGGCATCACCATTGCCTGCGGCGCGCTGTCCGCAGAATTGGAAATCCTGAATCACATACTCGGTAGTCCATCTATCCGAACCATCGGTGTGCTGATATTTCCGAGTGCGTGACTTGGTGGTAATGTGGATATGGCTACCTTTTTGTAAATGGTCAGCAATAGCCTTGGCTCGTTTTCCAAAACACACCGCCCTGATCCACTCGGTGGATTCTTGAATCTGGCCGCTCTTGTCCTTCCATTTTTCCGTACATGCGACGGAAATGTTAACGACCTCACGCCCGTCAGGCAGGAAACGCAAATCAGGGTCTGCACCGAGATTGCCCATGAAAATACATTGATTGATGCTCATTTATTACTCGCCATAACTGTTAAAAGACTTCCCCTTACCCTTACCGGCAAAGGAATCGGTTCTGCTGTGCGGTACTGCTACTTTTATCCGCATTTCTACCTGGGCGCGGCCGTGCTGGCAGCGTCCTGGTTGGTCGCTCTGTTTGCGGCAGCCAGGATAACAACACTCATATACTGGCCAAATAATTGGGCGAAAAAATTCAATCGTAGATTGCAGAATCTTAGACGGCGAAATAGATTTACTCATCGCTTACCCTCCAGATATCCAATAATCGCTGTTTTCGCCGACTCCCATCCGTAGCAGACAATCGACGCATTCCCGTGCTTTTCCAGTTGATCCTGCCACCAGATTTGATTTGGCCTAACCCTGCCGTCCGGCGATTTCATTTCAATAAACAGGCAGTTTTTACCGTGCCGAGCGATCGGTAAAACCAAATCGGGGACGCCGGCCTTAACTCCCTCCGCTTTCAGCTTTTCCGCTACCCGCTTGTTACGCTTGCCTCCGTTTGGTACGGCAAAAAGCAGCTTTAGTTCTGGTGTATGCCTTGATTGCATTTCCGCCCAATTCATTAGAGCAACCTGTTCTAAATGTTCAGTTTGTTTCATTCCGATAACCTTCCACACTCCATTGACGATAATTTTTCTGTACTTATCCCAAGCCTTTGTGCGCAGTCGAATAAAGATTCGCCGCGGCTTACACGATCTTTTCTTAAATCCTTCCCTCTCTCTTTCCGCTGAAAATACTCGGCATCAACCACACCGGCTCCATTGCACTCGGGGCATTTCGCTTTGGTGAGAAACCCTGAAACACTGGGGCCATCAAAAAAGCACTCAACAGTTCCGCTGCCTTCGCAGAATTTACAATCGCTCATTTCTTCACCACCAACCCATTATCCAGCCAATATTGCTGAGTTCTCTGCATGCCCTGGTAAAAGCACAAATCCACATAGTCCTTTTCGCGTCGCCTTGTGCGGCGATCCACTTCATCGTGACAACTGGAGCAGCAAAAGGACGCAAACAGGTCGTCGTGCTTGGTTCCCATACCGCCGCCATTCAGATGCGCCAGCACCACCGTATCGGGCGCGTGATTGCATACGCCTGGAATGCGGACTAGACAGCTTTTGCCGCGGGCTGATTGTCTGAGTTTGCTCATGCGTAAAAACGGCAAGTAAGATTTGAACCGTCTGAAAATATGTAATCCCAAACAATCAAATAATCCCCGATGAAAATTACCGATGTTTTTTTCACGGCTAGGCCATGCGCCATATTCGCCCTCTCATAAGTTAGAGCCTTTGTTTTGCTTTTTACCTGCTGTGCCACGGTCATTTCTGTTCCTGTGTTAGTTGAAAAATTCATCACGCCGCCACCCCATAACTCTGATACTCATACCCCATCGCCTCCGCGAATATCCTGGCGTCAATACGCAACAGAACCCCATGATTTCTGGCGTACTGCATAACGCAATCCAGGTATTCGCGCATGATGCGGATCATCTTTCTGTCGGCCTTCTCGCCGGTCGTCGGGTCGTTATCGCATTTGCGGGTAATGCTGGTTTCAGCCGCTATCCACTTCAACAGCGCCTTGCGTTCGTCATCGGCGCACTTGCGAACCGTTGTCAGCATTTCCGCGTAGTCGCTGAACTCTCGCTCGTAAATCGGCATCAGGAACCGGCGTTTCATGGCTAAATGCCATTGGTCCTTAGTTCTGCCGGCCAACTCGTTTGCCTCGGTGTTTTGCAAGTCGGTCAAAACCATCCAGTAAAGCCGCCGCTGCGCGTCACTTATGCCCTCAACCTCGCTCCAGGGCTTGATAGCCACGCGCCAAATCTTGTCGAAATTCAGCGCGGCCACCGCCGCCAAGGCCATGCCGCGTGTGAAGGCGTTGCTGACCATGAAGCTGGTTTTTTTGGGTTTCTTAGCCATGATTCAAATGCTGCATATCGAACAACCGTTGCCACCGACATCGCCGCGTAACGCGGACTTGCCGGTCTCTTTTTCTAGCAACCTCACCGCATGCCGTTGAGCGTTTCCAAAATCATCAAAATTGAAAGCAGCCTCTATTTCTTTGTCGCCCAACGCCAAGCACGGGAAACAACCAACACGTTTTCGCCCTTTTTCGTAATGCGGATGCTCTTCGCCAGCCAAATATTCAAATACATCAGATTCCGACCAATCAATAATCGGCAGGCGAAACATAATTCCGTTTTTGGCCATACGTTTTGGGTAATCGCTCATGTACAAATTCGGATCAACAAGCTCGTCGCCAACTAACCCTAAATACCGCTTTTTCCGCGCGACGGACTCGTCTTTACGCACTCCCCACCAAACCTCAAGAGGTCCATTTTTTTCGGAAAATTCCTCTATCCATCGTTTTCCAGGTCTGATTTTCAGATGCTTGGTACAAAAACGAGTTTGCATTGATGGAAACCGGTTAAAGCGCAATACCTGTTCAGGAACAGATGCCCCATCAGTGACTCGATTGATTTCTATTCCGTAAATTTCGCGCAAATGATCGATATGTTTGTATGTGTCAGGGTGTTCCCAGTGCGTATCGTTAAACATGCCGACCACTCGCTTTCCTGTCGCAATAGCCAGCTTCAAACATGCCTGCGAATCCTTGCCGCCCGATACCGGCACCACGATCAAATCCGCTTTAATGTCGGGAACCTGCTCGATGCCGTAGCGTTCCTTGTCAAACAATTCAATTTGCTTAGCCATCACTTGCAAACCTCGATCAGCCAAAGCAAATCTTCAAAATCGCAAATTGAGCGCTTTTCCCCATCGGCTCCAGCTTCAAATTCTCTTTTGCCAAAATCGTTTTCCATCCAGAACCATTCGAGACTTTCAAATTCATCGCCAAGCTGTCCAGAAACCAATTTCGTGTAGTTACTGAAAGAGTTCCAGGCCGCGTCATACAATGGCCCGGTAACGCCGTCGAACAGCTTGCCAAGCGCGTCAAACTTCGCTTCCAGGTCGTCATGCGCAGCCTTCCACGCTTCCAGCATTTGGAGTTTTTCTTCGGTGGTCATCATCCCCATACCTCGTAACCGTTGACCTTGTTAGACCAATCAACCGACTTAATTTGAGCCTTTGGAAGGCCATCATCATCAAGCACTCGATCCCGGTAACTTTCCCAGCCAAACACAACCGTACTGCCTCCGCCCTCTTGAAGTCGATCAACAACACGCTCGCCGAGATACTCGGTAATCTCGGACGGCAAAAGGTTGCTGATAACAATGGTCGGCTTCACGTTCTCGTAGCGGCCGTTAAGAATTTCGAACAAAATCAGTTTCTCGGCTTCGCTGCCAAACTGCACCCCAACTTCATCAAGAATCAGCAAATCAGGCTCGATCAGCCCTTTGTAAACTTGGCTCTCGGTAACGTCTGCGCCCTTTTTCCAGGTATCCTTCACCATGCGCGTGGCTTTCAGCACGGACATAAACACCGCCGATCTGCCTTGGCTACAAACAGCGTTTGCTATGGCTGCGGCTAAATGCGTTTTCCCGGTTCCAGGCTTGCCACAAAACATCAGGCTTGCACCTGATTCGAGAAACTTGTCGAAGTCCTTGGCAAAATACGTGGCAACGGCCAAGGCTTGCGACTGCTCAAGGCTTTCCGCTTTGTAGTTGTCGAAGGTGCGCATGGCGAAGCGCTTAGGAATGCCAGCGTCACCTAGCAATTTTCTGATCTTTGCCTTCCTGGCTTCACGCTCTTGCCGCTGCGCCATTTCCTGTTCCTCGGCTTTCCTGTCGTCAACACAGCCAGGGCATGCGGTTTTAAAAACCTTGCTCATGAGCTTTTGAGACTTTTGCTCGAATGGGCCGTGCTTTTCACAAATAGCCGTGCTCACGGTTTCACCCTGTGAATCCCGGGAGGCGGATAACGGATTCTCCGTAGTCCTTGTCGCTGAAATTTCCATTAATCACCTTGCTTGCGGTAGAATTACCGCCGTTAGTTTTTGAGAAGCCTTGGTTTTGACTTGTCCGGTCGCCAAGGCTTTTTTGTTTAATGCTGTCTGGGTACAAATCCGGGTACCCAGCGCCAATCGAATAATCGATAACTTGCTTTTGCTGTTCGACCGTTAAGCCTGTTAGCTTTTCAAGCATCAGCGGCCTGGATAGATCATCAAGACCCTTGCGCTTTTTCTTCCTAAACAGCTCAAACTTTTCCCACTCCGCCCTATTCAGCCAATCAGGCAAAACAATCTCAGGCTTTTCTTTTTTTTGTTTTTTAGGCGATGGCGATTTATCGCCTTTATCTAAATAAATATCTTTATCTGTTAATCCGTTATCTGTAACTCCGATGTGTGCCGTGGTTCCGGTAGATGGAAAATCAACTGAGTTTTTGTGTATGTCGCTGTTATCTTCCTGTGCCGCGTAATTACTGGGTTTGTCAGTGCCGTAGTTCGTGCCGTGGTTGTGCCGTGGTTGTGCCGTTGTTGTGCCGTGGTTATCCGAGACGGATTGATTCCTATCAGCCTTACAGAGAAAAAAAATTAGATAATCCTTGTCCTCTACTCGCTCAATTAGCCCGACTTTTTTCAACTGATCCAAAGACACAATCACTTCTTTTTTTCCAGGCTGCTCACGCTGGCGATTGTTAAAAGCCTCTGCAACTTCGCTCAGCATCTTCAAGCTTATCCGTCGATCAGGGCCACCAACGACGCCTGTCTTGTAGTTCATATAACGACGCAAGCCGCGCAAATAGATGATCTGAGCTCTCAAGGGCAATCCTTGTAGCAAATCATCCTCTGCGTCGTTCCACTGGGTTATCACGCAGTAGCCTTAAACTGATTACACTCACGCAGACCTGTACCACCCCAAAACAGCCGATAACCTGGCCTGTTACCCAGCGCAACTAATGCCGCGTTCTCGCGCTGATCGCCAAGGTCTTTGGCGACAACACCGTTAAACGCTAGGCACTGGCCAATGCCGGAACCGTCGCCGATCAGGTCGCGAATGAACTTGGCACAGGCGCGGCAATTAACCAGCATCACAACTCATCCTCATCAATCGAGCGCATATCAGGATCGAGCGTCAGACATAGCCATAGGCGAAAAACAGCTCGATTGCCATGGATAGGATCGTTTTCATTGCAGCCGCCGCGGTGCATCAGACTCAGCCAGCACGTCATCCAAAGCCTTATCCACGGCTTCCGCCAGTTTCTTTGCAATCAACATGGATGCCGCCTCTTCGATTGTTGAGTTATTAAGCCTTGAAAACGCTTGCAATTGAGCAAGCTCCACATCGTCCAGCTCAATCTGTATTTTTTGCATTCAAAAGCCCTCTTAATGAGAGCTATGTTCGATTACAGTGCCGGCCAACACGGTTGAGATTGAATCCAGCTTCGACACAACAAAGCTTCTACCCAACACGCCGGCCGGAATGCCTTTGCGGGATGCCAACTGCCTAATAAGCGTGAAATCGTCATCTGTCAGATATACGGACAGACGGTTTACATGAACTTCACTATCGTGTTTTTTCGGGCGTGCCATGGCTATGTCTCAAAGTGTCAAAATCAGAAAAAAAGCCGGCCCAATAACTGCCGGCGAGTAACAGCGGGAGGTGTGGCAAAGGGTCACGCCGCGCACCTGGGTTCCCTTGTTGCTAGAGAAAGTGCTGGGGTGGTTGGCGTGGTTGTTCATTGTTTAGCGCCAATTGAAATTTGGCAAAAGCTCGGATGGCTTCAACACTCCATTCGAAGCGTCTGCAATTTTTATTGCGGCTTCTGGCGGAAGGCCTCGTTTTTTCCACTGATGCGCAGCCATGGTCGTATAACCAATGGCCTTGGCAACATTGTTAAGGCTTCCAAAATATTCAATTGCAGGCTGGAGATTTGTCATGGCATAGATTCTAAACGTTTCGTTTGATTATATCAAACCTTTTGTTTGTGTAAATAATAATCATAAATCTGTAAACTTTTTGTTTATGAAAATTGACGGAAAAGCAATCTTTGCGCGAATAAAATCGGAACTTGAAGCCACTGGAAAAGAACGTGAGTGGTTTTGTGTGCAGGTTGGCGTGCCTATAGATGACTATAGCCAGCACTGGACTCACTGGGTTAATAGAGGATTTCCAAAATCCAGGCTATTTGCGGCCGCAGAAACGCTTGGGCTTGCGTCTGACTGGCTTGCAAAAGAAGAAGGCCCAAAATATAAAGACGATTACGATGGCCTCGCCGCCATTCGGACACGGCAACATGACAAATACGTCATGGGACCAATGGGCAATATAGAAAGCCATCCTGAATCACTAAAATCCGTAGCGGGCGCTTTACCGCTCAACAAGGATTTTCCGCCGCTCTTAACGCCTGAGCAGGCGAGAAAGCGGCGGGATGATGTCGATTTAAAAAAAAATGGTTCCACGCGAAGGATGATTGACGATTTAGAGCTAACTGATGCAGCATTTAAGTATGTTGCTCGCGGAATGGGGATGTCTCCAAAAATAGAGGACGGAGACAAAATAATTATTGATCCCGGCATTGCTGCTCAGGATTCAGACACGGTATTAGTCGAGATTGCCGGCGATCAAAGCATCATGCAGCTCTGGCGTATCAATGGCGAAGATTGGCTAACGTTCAGCAACCCGGCTTACGGCGATATGAAAAAGCCGTTATCTACGGCCACGGTGCTAGGCGTGGTAATGGGCAAAATTCAGCCGCTCATTAAGATCAGTCTGCGGTAACATTTAGGCCGGCAACAGGCAATCTCGTTGACTCGGGAGTCATATTAGCGAATTAACTTGTAAGCTAATACTTACAAAAATAACGTTTAAACTGATTTTTAACCAAAAAGGAAGGGAAAATGAAAAAGATCATTTTTATTCTGCAGGTCATGCTCTCTGGCTGCGCCCTTGATCATCTGCAAGCCAGAAATTTAGCAAATGATGATTTATGCCGAGCCGCGTATAACGGCTTTTACAACAAAGAAGGCCAAGATAACGCGCTTTATGAAATACATTATAGGCGGATCGATTGCTCTACTTATATGCAGGCTGACAACAACCGGACAAACGCATTGATCGGAGCTGGAAACTACTTTAATAATCAGGCCGTTCAAAATCAGAGGATATATCAGCAGAACAAGCCGACAAACTGCATTTACAACCAACTGGGGCAATCAATCATCTCATCCTGCCAATAAAAAATTTACTCATAACGTCCCGCTTCGGCGGGATTTTTTTTGCCAATCAGCCGGCCTAGCGCCGGTTTTTTTGTGCCTGGCGGAAAAAATCAAACAAAGTGTTTGACAATCAAAACAAAGTGTTTAGAATGAGTCTCAACAAAGCAGCAATGCGATGTGCGTGACCTCCTAACCTACCCCCGGCTTTGATAGCGGGGGATTTTTTGGGAAGGCTGGCTAAAACTTTTTGGGGTGAAAAATGGAAAAAATACAAATCAAGTGCAGATTCAGCGGGAAAGTGCTTTTTGAGCATGAGCAGGAAGGGAACTCAATCAAGTTGACGGTAGAGGCTGCGGTTAAGGCCCGCGCAAACCTGACTCGCGCAAACCTGTCCCGCGCAAACCTGGACGGCGCAAACCTGACTTTCGCA
>Ga0265297_10012230_pt1 | contig 10340 bp, 14 predicted proteins | sample Munlanlwell13791_FD_192502 | JGI IMG/M metagenome (GOLD analysis project Ga0265297, IMG submission 192502) | Leachate microbial communities from a municipal landfill in Southern Ontario, Canada - Leachate well 137-91 | ecosystem: Engineered > Solid waste > Landfill > Unclassified | place...
GTTGACATCGACTTCACGGCCGGCCATAGTCTCTTCAGCGCGCTCGACAAGTGCCTTTAAATCACCCATGCCAAGGAGCCTTGAGATAAACCCATCAGGGTCGAAGCGCTCGAGATCATCGATGGTCTCGCCGCTGCCGATGAACACGATTCCTGAAGCAGTCTCCGCGACCGCTGAAAGAGCACCCCCACCCTTTGCGGTTCCGTCCATCTTGGTGATGATGACACCGTCGATATTAATAGCGTCGTGGAACCTGCGGGCTTGCTCGGCTGCCTGCTGGCCAAGTGCCGCGTCAATGACGAGCCAACGGTGGCGTGCCGATGCAATCTTCTGGATATCAATAATCTCCTGGATGAGCTCTCCCTCAAGGGCATGGCGGCCCTGTGTGTCGATGATGACCACTTCGTTTCCTGACATTGAGGAGAGCCCCTCCCTGACGATCTTTAAGGCATCCTTCGCATCCGGATTCCCGAAGACGGGCACGTTAATCCGCATGCAGAGGGTGTTCAGCTGGTCGAATGCACCAGGCCTGAAGGTATCGGCGCAGATGACTCCCACTCTCATGCCTTTTCTCTGGAAATACCGGGCAAGTTTCGCGGTGGTCGTCGTCTTTCCACTGCCCTGGAGACCGGCCATGAGGATAACCTGGGGTTCGAGCTTCGCTTCTCCAGTTGAGCCTACGAGTTTCACCAGTTCCTGGTATACGATGCGCAACACGTGCTCACGGACGGTCATGCCTTTCGGGGGCTGTTCGTCAAGCGAGCGCGCCTTGATAGACTGGGAGAGCGCCATGACCATCCTGACGTTCACATCCGCCTGTATGAGCGCCCTCTGAAGATCCTTTACCAGTTCCTCGACCGCTGCTCTGTCAACGACCGTTTTTCCCGCGAGCTTCTTCAGCGCATCCTTAAGCGAGGTTCCAAGACGGTCCAGCATCAGGCACCATCTCCCAAAAGTTCCCCTACAACCCTCTCGGGGGAGAAGGGGATGATATCGTCATACCCCTGGCCTGTGCCAAGGAACATCACCGGTTTTCCAATGGTATGTGCGATAGAGATGGCCGCCCCGCCCTTGGAATCCATGTCAGCTTTTGTGAGAATCACGGCATCCGCCCCCACGGTCTTCTCGAACTCATATGCCCGGACCACGGCATCATTTCCGGCAACTGCTTCATCCACATACACCACGAGATCGGGTTTCATCACCCTCCTGATCTTCTCCAGCTGGTTCATGAGGTTCGCCCGGTTGTGAAACCTGCCCGCGGTATCAGCAAGCACCGCGTCTATGCGATGAGCCTGGGCGTACTGGACCGCATCAAAGAGAACTGCCGAAGGATCCGCCCCTGCCTGGTGCTGGATCACCTTAATCCCGAGTCTCCCTGCATGCACATCGATCTGTTCGAGCGCACCTGCACGGAACGTGTCTCCTGCACCTATCACTGTGGTGCAGCCATTCTTTTTCAGGTACGATGCGACCTTGGCAACAGTGGTGGTCTTTCCGGTCCCGTTCACCCCGGTAAAGAGGATCTTCACCGGGTGATCATGGCTTTTAATGAATCCGATGAGATCAAACCCCTGACCCAGCACACCCATGAGGGATTCGCGCAGCGCAGAGATGACAATTTCATCCACAGACTCTCCGATTCTGCGTCTTTTTCCGGTGAGTTCTGCCTTCACCCTCCGCAGGATCTCGTCAGCGACAGGGAGGGCAACATCATTCTCGAGAAGAATCATCTCGAGTTCGAAAAGAGGTTCCTCAATATCTTTTTCAGAGATGAGGAACTCGCGATCCGCGATGAGGACCTTGACGCGGGTGAGAAATGAAGGGTCCTTCCCGGATTCCGTATCCGGCGATTCCACAGAAGATGCATCGCTGCCCTGTGGGGATGCAGCACCTGCAATGTTCTTCTCCAGGGTCCCCTGGACCTTCTGGAGCCTGGCACGCAGACCCTCAAACATCACCCACCTTCCGGATCACTTACTCCTGGTTTTCACCAGGTACCGGCCGGGCCTGCTGCATCTGGTACTGCTGATATCCAGACTCAAGCCTGCGGGCTATTTCGTTCATCTGGTATTTGAGCTGATCGAGGGTCTCCACAACCTTCTTGGCCGAGGCTTCCATCTCTGTGAGGCGATCCTTCAAATATTCCACTGCCTCTTCACTCGATCGCTCAACAATCACATCTGCTCCAACATTCAGGAGGACACGTTCAGGTTCCACCATCCTGGCCCGGACGCTCGCCCCGCCGCCAAGCTGCAGCAATATGGTATCGGCAGGGGACTCCTTGATTCCCATGATGGCATCAATCGCAGTGAGTGCTTCCACTCTTCCTTCTTCCAAGAGTGCGAGCTGCTGGGTGAAAATTTCAGCCTGCTGCCTGTACTCGTTCAGATAGATTTGAAGCGACTGGAGTTCCCTGGGATCGATCCCTTCCACCTTACTCACCACTGAGTAGCGTTACGGACTGCACGGTGATATAACTTCTTTTCAGCCTGTGTTCACTGCCGATAAGGGTAAAAATCCGCTCTTTTGCCTGTATCTCGTTCGGGGCTTCGACCACTTTTTTATAGGGGCGCCATTCGTCCCCCATCCTGAAATCGCCTTTCACCTCAAATTTTTGTCCTGCCATGTGTATCACTCCAGAAATCCGAATACATCCTCTATCCTGCCAAGTTCGAAACCTGTCGTTTCAATCCCGGCCGCATACCCTCTCTCGCTGACAAGGAGCCCGGTTCCCACAAGCCCGACACCACGGTTGATGGAACCTGCTCCGACCGGCACTCCGGCTACCTTCTCCAGCACCTGGAGTTCCGATCTCGTACTCCGGGGATGGACGAGCACACCCTTGTTTGTTGCTACCCCTGCCATCCCGACAGTCTTGACTCCTCCAAGAGTGAGCGGGATGACCGACACTCCAAGGAACTCGCCAATCTGTCTTGCCATATTCTGAGGCATATCGGGGTGAACCGCGGCAAATGAGTCATTTACCATGATCACGTTGCCTGCGGCATTCATGGTATGTTCAAGAAGAAAGACATCCCGGTATTCTTTCAGCGTGGAGATCTCCTCTTCTTTTGCCATACCGCTTACCACAAATCCCTTCCTGTTCCCGGTAAGGAGTGAGCCGATGATCTCGCTTCCATGGATCGTAGTGGAGATAATCTCCGCATCCAGCAGTTCCTTTACCGCATCCCTGAATTCATCGGGAGCTGTTGGAGGAACGATTGCCAGCTCGTCGATAATCCGTGAGAACACTCCAATATTGGCATCCCCTGCAAGGGAGATCGTCCTGTCCATCTCACTCCTCGGCCAGTTCTGCCTGGACCTGTCCGTCATCGAACTTCATGGCCCTTACACGGATCCTTGATGGGGGTTTCTCGGCTCCGCGATCCCAGACCCGCTCGTTGATGGTGCGGTCGAGTTTCACATCCTGGCTCTTCAGGTGTTTTGCCAGGAATTTCCTGATATCCTTAATAGCCGTGTTGCTCCGTTTCCACTTTGGTGCCCTTTTGGCATCCCTAAGCGGGATGATGTAAATCTGTTCCTGCATCTTTTCTGCCATACGCCTACACCTTCAGCGTACTTCTTCGCCAGTTTCGCCTGCGGGGGTGAGCCGATACTTTACGCTTCGTCCGTATCATCACCCATGCTGGTACCCTGCGATTCTGTTCACATGCCTTTGCAAGTCGTATTTTGTATCCCTTTGTAGATTTACTCATAACGTCCTCACCCATGTATTGAAATCGTACCGATCACCAGTGACTGCTCATGGAAGGCGGGAAAGTATTTCCCGGCATCCTCGCCCCTGGCTCGGAACTCGTCCCTTATCTCTGCTTCGTAATCCCCATTCTCCAGATTGGACGTCTCTCCGCAGACTATCCGGAGATGCCGGGATGCCAGACTGTTGATTTCCCGACGGGGAAATCCAAGCAGAGGGCGGATATAGGAACATTGCCGGGCATCCTGGAGGGACTGTACCTCGTCTCGCGACAGCATCGGGACCCTGTCATCAAACCGTGTACCGTCCGCAAGGACATGATACATCCCTGAGAGCTCAGTGAGGGCACACCGGTGAACCATCTGGATGGCATCATTCGGATATCCCGAGGATTGTATCATGGTTACTGCCTTTTCCAGGAGACCTTCTTCGAAGGTCCGCACATGCCATGGAAATCCCAGTGCCATGGCGGCCTTTTCCACTGCGGGCAATCTCCTTCCGGAGTCGAACACGAATGTATTCAGTTCAACAGTATAATCCCGGGAGAGAAGGACCGCTGCAAGTGAGCTGTCCTTTCCCCCGCTGAAGAGAACCCCGGCTTTCATCCTTTCCTGGTAATCTTGAAATCCTTCTTTGCAGGCTGCAGCTGCTGCAGGAGTGATTTCATCTGTGCATCGTTGATCTTCTGCTTGAGACGACCACTCTGGGCCAGCATCACAAGTTGCTGTTCAACAGCCCGGGCAAAATCCGGCCGTGTCAGCTTGATGGTGTTGAGCCTCTCCCTGGCTTCCGGTTCCAGGATCTGCAGGAGAACCGCATGGACCTGCGCATCAATCTGCTTCTGGCGCTCCATCTCATCCTGCATGGACTGCTGGTCGAATGACTGCTGCTGGAGCTGGGCCATTCTCTTCCTTCGAAGTTCTGCCAGCTCATCGTCTCCCATTGTGTTCACCTCTTTCCTGCACCCTTACTTGGTGACAGGTGCTGCTGATTCCTTGGCAATCCGATCAGCAAGGCCATCCATGTAGGAAGCTCCTGCTGGGCTGACTCTCCGCCCGGTCTTATCGTGCAGGATATAGCCTGCGGACTCCAGTTGCTGGAGCGACTTCCGGAGGATGGATCCGCTGCCCTTTCTGAACTGGGATGGGCGGGAACCACGGTCCTTCTTGCCGCCGTATATGGAACGCATCCGCTGTACTCCGATAGGGCCTTCAATGTACACCCTTCTCAGTATGGAGGCGACCCTGACGAACCACCATTCGGGGTCCTGGGGGGGCATCTCCTTGTGCACTCCCGTCTTGGAAAATGCAGCCCAAGCCGGAGGCGTTATCTCCGGCTTCTTCTTGAGTTCCTCAGCCAGGGTGCGGATGAACCTGTCTGCCGGAACGTCATAGACGGTTGTCATACGTCGTAAAACCTCACTGTCACAGATTCGATATAACAGTCTTTATCTATATGTTGCACGCGCTTTTATATATTTCGAGCATGATACCATAATTTTCCGGATTCCTTACCGGATAGACCTTGATACCCTAGCTTTTTCGTTCAGCGAATACCGCTGTCCGGCCTCTTACCTCAATGAGGATGGCATCTGCATGCCTGGCGAGATCCTCAGGATCGACATCGGTGTTCCGGAGCCACTTGATCTTGATGCGATGCCTCTTTTTCAACTGCTGTGCCACCTCATCAACGAGAGCAGGAGTAACCCCCTGTTTCCCGATCCAGACTGTGGCCTTCATCTCCTGCATGTCGGATTGACGGGATGCGTCTTTCATGTATTCCTCTTCACGGGAAACCTCATCTTCTGTCTGCAGGAAAGGCACGTGATTACCACTTTTCCATGACCGATCCTGACTCTCATGTTCACGCCGGGGACCAGGAAACGCTTGCAATGGTGGCAGAACTGTCTCCGGAACCTCGGTTCAATCCGAACACGCTGTTTCATTGATATCTTCCTTGCAAGCGCAACGTACCTGTCGCTCAGGGCAGGGTCATTGGGAAAACACTCCCGGGCACGCGAGAAGAGTATGGCAATACGCTCGCGTGAAATACGCTTTGAATCCGGGGATGATGTCTTTCGGGCCATCTGGATACATCTTCAATTGGGGGGTCGGACGAACGAAACGATGCGAGGGCATCCGTCATTCCCGGATCAGGCAGCAGGGCCTCCTGTCGAGATATGCACACGCCTTCCATGAACGACAACCCTGTCCTGGCAAAAGAGCCTGACTGCATGCGGCAGACAATGGTGTTCCTCCTCAAGAATTCTCTCCGAGAGGCTCTCCTCATCATCATCGTCAAGCACAGGTACACATGCCTGGACGATTATGGGACCGGTATCCATGCCCTCGTCAACCAGATGTACGGTGCACCCTGACACCCTCACCCCGTACGTAACTGCCTGCCTCTGGGCATGGAGCCCGGGAAAGCTCGGGAGGAGAGCAGGATGAATGTTGAGGATTTTCCCATGGAATTCTCGGACAATTGCAGGCCCGAGTATCCGCATGTACCCTGCAAGGACAAAGAGATCCGCCTGCAGATCGTGCATCGTGGTGCAGAGAGCCCTCTCATATTCGTCTTTTCCGGCATACTTGCCATACTCAAGCACAAAAACAGGGATGCCTGCCTCCCTTGCCCGGGTGATAGCAAACGCATCCGGATTGTCTGTGATCAGACCCGTGCAGTATGCAGGGATCTCTTTCCTTCCGATCGCATCAATAAGTGCCTGGAAATTGGATCCCCTTCCTGATGCGAGGACTGCAATCCTCTTCATTTTCTGGACCCCCCGGAATTCTCATCCTCTATCGTGTGCTGGATGAGTTTTACCTTGACTATCCTCCGCGAAAGCATCTGGGTGACAACGAGGGAGATGTGGCTTTCCTGGATATAGACGCTCTCCCCGGGGTGAGGAATGTGCCCGAGGCGTTCAATAATCAGTCCCCCAAGGCTCTCATATGATTCAGATACCGGCAGCGAAAGGCTGAGCTCGTCGTTCAGTTCCTCCACCCACACCTTCGCATCGACAAGATAGACCCCGTCTGAAATTTTCTGTATCTCAGGCTCCTCACGGTCAAATTCGTCCAGAATATCTCCCACAAGCTCCTCGAGAATATTCTCGACAGTGACAATCCCTACAAAACTGCTGTATTCGTCAAGCACGATTGCAATCTGGACCTTTCTGAGCTGGAGTTCCTTGAGGAGATCGTCGATCTTCTTGCTCTCCGGGACAAAGAAGGGATCATACATCAGGTCTTTGATGGGGATGTTCTTCTTCCCGGCAATCTGGCTCGAGATAACGTCCTTGACGTTCAGCACCCCGATGATATTATCCATATGGTCGTGGTATACGGGGATTCTTGAAAACCCGGTCTCGTTAAAGAAATGGAGCGCTTCTTCGAGCGTAGTCTGGTCATCGATGAGCGCCACGTCAACCCGAGGGGTCATGATCTCCCTGGCGGTGGTATCTCCGAATTCGAGCACCGAGTAAAGCATTTCACGTTCTTCCTGCTCGATTGCGCCCTCCTCCTTCCCGACATCGATCCATTCTTTGATCTCGTCCTCGGTCACGGCAGGCTCGGCCTGTCCCTCATCATCGTTCCTCCGACCCATTACCCTGTCGATTGCAAAGATTATGGGTGACAGGATTCTGCAGAGCATGTGAATAGGCCGGGATACGGCGAGTGCAAACCGTTCCATATTCCGCGTAGCATATGTCTTTGGCCCGATTTCCCCAAAGAGAAGGAGGAGAATAACCACGGCTCCGGTTGCGATTCCTACCCCGACATCACCGAATATCCTGATGGTCACCGCGGTTGCCAGCGCAGTAGCGGCAACATTGACAATATTGTTCCCTATTAGGATGGCGATCAGGAACCTGTTTGGCTGTTCTTTCAGTTCTGCGAGTGCTTCAGATCCCGGTCTCTGTTCGTTGACAAGTGTCCGGACCTTGGCCCTCGTGATGGAGATGAGCGCGACCTCAGAGGCAGAGAAGAATGCCGAGAGCCCCAGGCAGAGGATGAACAATAAAAGGAGTAAAAAATCCTCAATCATTAAATCCACGCCGTAAAACGGCTGTACAATGTGTATTCATATGTTCTTGGGCACTACATGTATCGTGCTGAAATTTTATAAATCCGTCGATGGAGCAAAACACTCTTTCATGAATTCCAGTTCGGTTGAGAGAAGGAGAATCTTCTCTTCAGATGAGAGATCGTGGGAGAAGTTCCGGTCTTCAAGTTCAAGAGTGAGATTTCCTTCATACCCGGATTGGGCAAGGTAATGCAGGATTTCAGCCATTTCGGGGTCTTTTCCGAGAGGGAGGTGCATTTTTCCCCCTGCTGCCCTCCCTACGTGCACATTGATGAGGCGATCCCCGCAGAGATCTACATAGCGCTTCACACTTGCTGCACCGGCAGGCATTGCATGGGAGATATCAAGAGTACACCATATCCATGGTTCCCTGTCCAGGAGTTCCCGCATGTCTCCCGGGGTGCAGAGAAGGGAATTTACCTTGGGTTCCATGTTCTCCATTGCAACCCTTACACCACTCCCCGATGCTGAACGCTTGAGTGCTTCAAGGTATATGGAAAACCGCTCGAAATCGAAAGCCCCCGGTGGCCTCTTTGCAGTTCTCCTTCCCGGATGAACCGTGACCAGGTCGATCCCGATCCGGGATGCCATCTGTATGGCTTTAATGGCATATGTGATGGATATTTTTGCAATATCGGGGTTGACAGATGTTGGATTCAGATCGAGAATGGGTGCGTGGAGTGTAGGAGAACTGAGTTGCGGATACGAATTCATGCACCTCACCAGTTCATCTACAGGCAGCCCGGAGAGCCAGAAAGAGGGGGTCTCCAACCAGAATTCTACAGAATCAAGACACGCCTCGTCGATATACTGGAAAATTTCCTCAAGGGGATATTCATGAAAAAACATGCTGGAAACGGCGAAACGGACCATGATCCTAATTCATTACCCACCGGCCATAATAGTTGTTGATGACGTGGTACCAGCAGGGGATTGCTGATGAACGCAGCGGGCATACCACTGAAGTATTCACAGTATTCCAGGTCTCCTCGCTTGTCGAGATGCTGCTCGATGATTCAAGGATCCAGGATATCTGGATACGCGGGGAAGTCACAAACCTGAAACTTCATGGTTCTGGGCATTATTATTTTTCTCTTGGCGAAAAGAGTGACACCCATTCTGCTGTGCTACCCTGCGTGATGTGGAGAGGAGATGTGCAACGGTTGAAGTGCGATGTTCGGGACGGCATGAAAGTTGTGGTCTTTGGCTCAATAGGACATTATGCACCCCAGGGCCGCTACCAGCTGTACGTCAGGGACATCCAGCCTGCAGGGAGAGGAGAGAAGCACCTGATGATTGAGAGGTGGAAAGAAGAGCTCTCCAGAGAGGGGTGTTTTGATCCCGCACGGAAGAGAAGCCTCCCTCCATATCCCTCCAGGGTTGGTGTGGTCACATCAGAGACGGGAGCGGTCCTGCAGGATATCAGGAATATCATCTCCAGGCGTTTTCCCCTTGAACTGGTAGTCTCTCCAACCGCAGTCCAGGGAGAGGGTGTGCATCATGAGATCGCACGCGCACTCTGTCGTATTCAGGATGAAGTTGACGTGATCATACTCGCACGCGGAGGGGGGAGTTTCGAAGATCTCTTTCCATTCAACTACCCCGAGGTTGTGAGAGCAGTATCCTTGTGCCCCGTTCCTGTTGTGAGTGCGATCGGGCATGAGGTCGATGTCACACTTGCAGATTTTGCTGCTGACGTCCGTGCCCCGACCCCTTCTGCCGCCGCAGAACTGGTGGTCCCCGACCGCATCCTCGTGCTCGATTCACTCGCCGAATCCCAAAGAACACTGGGGAACCGCCTGCTTAACAGACTGGACAGGGCAGGAAAGGATCTCTCCCAGGTACGGGAGAGGCTCTCACCCCACAGGATGGGACAGAGGGTGACTGCAAAACGGGAAGACGTGTCTGTGCTCTCTGACAGGATCGGAAAATCAATTTCATCCCGCCTGACCCTCGAGCGTGAACGGCTTTCTGCCATGGTAGAGATCCTCTGTGCACGAAATCCTCTCCACCTTATCCGGAAGGGCTATTGTATCCTCGAGAAGGAGGGCAGAGTGATCAGATCTACAGATGAAATTACCGAAGGTGAACACCTCTCTGTCCGGCTCATGGGCGGGAGGTTTGACGCGAATGTCGAGAGAGTGTACCATGACCCAGAAATTTGAAGACCTGATGAGAGAATTAAAAGAGATCCTTGTAAAGATTGAGGATAACCAGACCGGGCTTGATGAAGCTATTGCACTCTACGAGCGAGGGGCAGTCCTTATCAGACAGGCTGAGGAGATCCTCTCCTCCGCAGAGATGAAAATCTCCCTTATCGGGAGGGAATAGGAACGCACACCGCCCTTTCGTGCCAGGCCGGGTGACTCCCTGGGATCTTTTTTGAATTTACCCAGATCCCTCGGGGAGCATCTTTCCGGGGAATTATCAGAATATTTGGATTATAGTTAAGAACTCAACTATTTATACTTAAACAGATCATCTTTTCTCATGACTAAACCCGAACAGATCCAGATTCAGAGGCATCTCTCCA
>Ga0265297_10012231_pt1 | contig 10340 bp, 9 predicted proteins | sample Munlanlwell13791_FD_192502 | JGI IMG/M metagenome (GOLD analysis project Ga0265297, IMG submission 192502) | Leachate microbial communities from a municipal landfill in Southern Ontario, Canada - Leachate well 137-91 | ecosystem: Engineered > Solid waste > Landfill > Unclassified | place...
GCATGGGTCAGGGGAAATGGGACAGGGGTCAGGGGGGGCCGAGGTCGCCACCCTGACCCATGTCCCCTGTCCCCTGACCCAGTTCTCTCCCTCTTCTTGACGCAAAACCCGATCCCCGCTCCCGCCCATGATAGGATCGCCACGAGGAAGAATGCCTCAACCCAAAACAAAAAAGCCGCTCGTTCAAAAACTCGCAGAGCAGTACATCACGGAACTGCACATCAGCACGCTGAATCCCTCTGGAGAACCTTGGACGCCACGAGGGCTGTATGAGGGGTATTCGCGCCCAGTCAGTCGGAGAGTGCGAAACATGTCCTCCATGAGGCTTGGCGCGATCGTCGCACAGGGATTGAATGACGAGCAAGGAAAAGCTCGAGACAAAACATCTTTTTGGCATGTCTGTGACGATGAACTCGATCCAAAGCAATCGGGTCGATCGGATCTACGAAGTGTCGCTCTGAGAACGATCATCGCCGCAATGTTCGACATCCTGCGTGCGAGAGAAGCCACGAACGTGCCGGGCGAAAGCGCGATATGAGTCCTCGGCGGGAAAGGGATCCCCACGTCGTCCCCCTTCGCCCCGTCAGACGGGGCTACGGGGGACTCCTCTGGATGACAAATCGGTTGGCATTCGCGCATCAGACCTTGCGTAGAAGAGGGCGCAATGCGAGGGACGATCAAGTCCCGCTCGCACCATCGCACATTGCTGAAAACCGACCCATGCGATCTTGTGGGTCGGTCTTTCGTTTTTATTCCCTCCGCTTCCAGAGATGAAAAACGCCCCGCTGCTCAACGCCGATGATCGGCGGAGCGGCGGGGCTTACTGCGAAAGAGCATTATCGCGCGCTCGGCGCGGCGGATGCCGAAGCCGAGGCGGACGGCAATGCATTGGTCGACGTCGTATTGCATTGGGCATTGGTCAGTACGAAACCGGCGAACCCGCAGACAACAACGATGACGATCAATTCTCCGCAGGAAAAGCCGAAGACATTGGAAAGATCGACACCGTCGTCCGTACGGATGTCATACCCGCAGTTCAAACATCGCCACTTCTGAATCGCCCGTTGTCCGCAGCGCGGACATGTTCCAGCTGCCATGATCGTCTCCTTTCAGGATGCCGCGTCTGATCCCATGCTTATCGCGCGCCCGGCGCGGCGGACGGCGTAGCGGGCGCCACCCTTTTCACCGAACACGATTTCAGATCTTTCACGAGGAAGCCGCACAGAATGGCGGCAATGACGACCACCACGAGCACGGTCACGGCATTGCCCCAGGGATCTGGCTCCTCGCGTTCCTCTTCGCGCGAGCGCACGCGGCTCGGATCAACGAAGCCGCAGTTCTGGCACGCGAATTTCCCCATTGAAAACTTGCCGCATCTCGGACAGGTATCTCTGGCCATCTTGTTCTCCCTTCGCGGTCATCTTGCGTTTGGCGCACGATGGATCGCATCGACATTGGAAACGTCTTGCGCATCCGGACCGGTGAAGTAGTCGGCGATGAGGCCGATCGCAACACCGAGCGCAAGCGTCAGGACAAGCTCAACGAGCCTACGAGCATTGGACGCATCGGCGGCACACGCGGTTTCGACGGCGCGTGTATCTTCCGTGCGTCCGTTCGGCGTTCGGCCGTCCGTTGGCATGCCTCCGCCTTTCCGCATTGAAGACGCATCCATTGTCATGGCGATCTCCTCCCGGCACATACCGTCAACGGCATGGTGATGACCTCGCTCCCGCTCGGCTGGCTATTAGATGTGAAGGTTCGCCACCAATCTATCAGATGCGGACGCGGCGTCAACCGGCACGAGCGCCGATCCGTTCAGCCACCCGATCCCTCAACTTGACACCTGACGCGCCATGGAGTCTCTTGTGCATACGGACATTCTCCAACCCTAACGCTCGGAGGGCACCGTGAACGTACGCATCATCATTGGACACGCAGCATCAGCACTCATCGCGATCATGCTCATGGCCTGCGATCGACCGGACGGCTATGCGATGAGTGTCTGCAAGGTAAACGCAGTCTGGTTCGAAGGCCAGCATTTGCAGGCGGAATGCGGAAGCCGCAACATCAAAGACAACGCGAAGAGCACGTCCGTCGGCTTCGATCGCATGACGAAATGCATCAACGCGCCCGCGTCGATCCTTGGCGGCGCCACGTACGCAATCGCCTTTGACTACGCGTCGGACGCGTACACCTGTTTTAACGTGCCGACGATCGCCGTCGGCGGTACCAATGCAGACGGCGAACAGGACACCGTTCATGATGACGACTTTCCGGCATGCCTGGAAACAGGCTCCGGCGAAATGACGTTCGTCGCGGACGGCGACTACGCGGATCCGTACATTCGCATCACAACCGGCGATTGGTGTTCGAGCGTCCGCATTACGGACATCGTCGAAACGTTCACGGAGTAAAACTGGGGCATCCGCTGCCCCGCCTCACGAGAAGCGCCTTCCACGGAAGGACGCTTCTTTTATTTAGGGAATGGGGTTTGATTGTTAGATTGCTCGATTGTTTGATTGTTGTTATTTTTCAAATCAAACAATCAAACAATTCAGTCCCAACCATCCATTCCCCACTCCCGCTTGACCCATCTCCCAATCTATTCTAAGGTACCCCGTCGGCTTTAGAGAGAGGGCCGTCCATGCCGGAATTCCAATGGCTCTCACCGAATCGCAACAGGCTCTTGAACAGATCACTCGCGCCTCGCGGATCCTCATCGTGACGCGTGAGTTCGCCCCCGCAGACGCGGTCGCCTCGGCGATCGCGGCGGGGCTTTTTTTGAAGAAGATGGGGAAGACGGCGGATATCGCGGTTCCCGGTTTCGATGAGCGCGCCGCGCCGGCATTCCTCGCAGGTATGAGCGAAATCCGCTCCGCGCTCGGACCGCTCCGCGCGCTCGAAATCTCGCTCGACGTTACAAAAACGCCGATCGACGAATTCTCATATGATGTCCGCGACGGGAAGCTTGAGATCACCGTGATTCCGAAAGAGCGCGAATGGAATGTAAACGATCTCGCATTCAAACACGGGAAGGATCGCTATGACCTCATTGTTGCCGTCGATGCGCCGGATATGGCGTCGATCGGCGCGCCAGCGCGCGACCACGCGGATTTCTTCCACCGGACGACTATCGTCAATATCGACCACGCGGCAACGAACGAACGCTGGGGGCAGGTCAACCTAATCGACTTGAACGCCGTGTCAACGACGGAGGTTCTCCACGGCCTTTTGGCCGAATGGAACCGCGCGCTCATCGACGAACCGATTGCGACGGCGCTCTTAGCCGGCATGATCGCAAAAACGCGGAGCTTCCGCACGGCGAACGTAACGCCGCGGACGCTCTCAACCTCGAGCCAACTCATGGCCATGGGCGCGAAGCGCGAAGCGATCGTCAACGGACTCTGGCGGACGCGCACGGTCGCGACGCTAAAACTCTGGGGCCGCGCACTCTCGCGGCTCCGCCACGAAGCGAACACAGGCATTGTCTGGACCGTCCTCTCGCACAAGGACTTCATTGAATCCGAAACGGGCGACGAAGCGCTCGACGACATTTTCGATGAACTCATTGCGTATGCGCCAGAGGCGAAAATCGGCGTCCTCATTTCCGAAGACGAACGCGAACGCGACGCCGTGAACGTCACGATCTCAACGTCCGCACCCTACTCCGCCGCCGACATCGGCCGCCCACTCGGCGCCTCTGGCACGCGCGACCGCGCGAAAGTGACGCTCCGAAACATCACGCTCGTCGACGCGGCGAAGAGCACGGTGGATCTGTTAAAGAAAACGGTGAAGTGAGAATAACGAAGCAGGCGTCGGACGGTCAGACCGCAACGTCAACCGATTTGTCATCCCGCGCAGCGGGATCCCTTTCCAGATCCACAATCGAACGGAGCTGAAGATCCAAAAAAAAGACAGCGGTCTAGACCGCTGTCTATTCATCGTGAGGCGATGCCGTTGCATGCGCCTCCGTTGGAAAGGGATCCCGCTGCGCGGGATGACAAATCGGTCGTCAGCGTAGCGATTGGACTCAGGCGATCATCGACGACCTCCAGCCCAAGACTCTTATCTTTTCCCTAGCCCCTATCCCCTGTCCCAATCTCCGTATTCGTTCTACTCTAGAAAACAAGGAGGTGCCCCATGGCACAGAACGGACATTCCCAAGTGCAAACGGACTTCAAGACATTCCTCGCCGAGCTCAATGAACGGCTCTGGAAGCGCGAGTTGAGCCTTCGCTCCTCGCGCAAAGGCTGGCGCATGCCGCGCGGGCAAATTACGCGGGAAGAGCTCGCGCTCATCCGCACGGCAATCGCCAGGAATGCTCTCCCCTGCGTGATCCGGTGGCGAAGCGAGGGCCCGGAGCTCACGGTCTACCACATTGCGGATGGATCGCCCGCAGAACCCATCCTTCGGCTATTGCCGAAGCACCTCAGCGCACCACTTCGCCGCATGCGCGACGCGAGTTCTGTCGCCGACGGCCTGTTCAAGGCTATCGTCTTCACGGAGCAGAACCGGCTCAACCTTGAACGAGCTAACCTCGTCCAACCCAGCCGACGATCGTCACTCCCACCGCCGAGGTCCTGATGCACAAACCCACGTCCCGCCACGGCGGGCCCAACCCCGGCGCACTTCAGGTGTCTCGATGCGAGGAGCAATCCGAACCATCGCGCACCGAAGCCGCCGGGTTTTATATTAAGAGCAACGGCATGGAGCGTATTTCAGGCTCCATGCCCAAAAAATCAAAAAGGGCGGTATCCGGCATAGTCGGGCATCCTCGCCAGGCGACACCGACTCCGGATACTGCCCCTTTTGCCCCAGCCCGCAAAAAATGCGGGATGAGGAAAGGTAATAATGACTATATCACACCTCCTGACTTCCTCCCAGTATCTGACAAGTCAATTCAACGTCTCGAATCATTCTCCCAAGAAATAAAGGGTTTACGGCGCATTAAACAATTGCTGACCAGATGTCGCCGACGATGGAACTTGGCTGTTCGCCGGAAGCTTTGGCGAAAGCGCATCGACCTTCTGCTCGATCCGTTCGAGCTGCTCACGAACCGCACCCATCTGCTGGAGCATTTGGACTTCGCTCACGGTCTGGCGTATTGATGTCCGCGTTTCGCTCGCAGCCTGCACGGCGCTATACGCAACCGTCACGGTAATAACAACAGCGAGTCCGGCAACGGCTGCAGCCGCCCACGTGTGCTTACCGCCTTCGGCGGCCATGCGCATGTGGTGATGTCCCGGGTGGGATGTTGGACCGCAGTAGCGAACGCTGATCGGTCCGCGGCAGTTCCCATCGCAACCCGCCTCGCCGCACTTCGGACAAGATTCGGGAATCGGGCTGTTCGCGGCAGGTGCTTCCGCTTGAGCCTTGGCACGCGAAGCGCGCTTCGCGGCGGGCTTCTTTGTTTTTGGTTCTGGCATATGAGTAAGACTGGAGAATGATGTGTGAAGAAATCTCGTGGAGAGACGTGGCACTAGTATAGCACACGGAGGGTATTGGATGGATAGATGGATAGATGGTTCGTGTTGGTGTGCTGCGCCGCGTCAAACGCGGCTTCGCACAATCCTTCTATTCCCCTCTGCCTGCACGCCATAAGATGGATTGTGCGCGCATGCGCACTCCAACACCATCCATCCAACCAGCCATCCATCTATCCCCCACTAAAGCATTGACGAATCCGCGGCATTCCGTTACGATCTCCGCACATTTTACATCTTACATCGCCACGCGGACGGCTAGCTCAGTTGGTTAGAGCGTCACATTGACATTGTGAAGGTCAGAGGTTCGACTCCTCTGCCGTCCACCACGCATAAGCCCCGGAACATCCCCGGGGCTTTTGTTTGCTATAGACAGGGATTGGATGGATAGATGGCTGGTTGGATGGATGGTGTTGGAGTGCGCTATCGCGCACAATCCATCTTATGGCGTGCAGGCAGAGGGGAGTATAAGCAACACCATCCATCCAACCATCTATATATCTCACTCCCTCCCCGTGACATTCCCCCCGCTTTCACGTAAGCTTATCGCGTCCAAAAAAATTGACGAGCCTCCCTGCGTATGCCCACCCACAATCCCGTGACCTTCTTCAAACGTTTCGTCGCGTCCCCGATCGCCGTTGGCGCCATTCTCCCAACGAGCATCGCAACGGCGCGCGTCATGGCCGCGCCGATCCCGAAAGGCGGGAACGTCCTTGAACTCGGCGCGGGTACCGGTTCGATCACGCAAGGCATCATCGAGCGCATCGGCGATCCGACGCGGCTCACGTCGATTGAAATTGATCCAGAACTCGCGAAGGAATTCAAAAAGAATTTTCCGTCCGTCAACCTCTGCGTTACGGATGCCGAAGAAATTCTCAAGAAGAACGAATCCTATGACGCGATCGTCTCCGGCATTCCGTTCACGATCATGACGCCGGCAAAGCGCGCGCGCATGTTCGACCTCATCACGAAACGCCTCAAACCCGGCGGCGTCTTCACGGCGATCCAGTACTCCATGACCTCGCTGAACGAACTCAAAGAATACTTCGGGAGCGTCAAAATCCGATTCTCCCCGCTCAATGTGCCACCGGCCATTGTGTACGTATGCAGAGATCCGAAACAGGTTGGAGCACGGCTTGGATCTTAAGGGCTTTGGATGGATTGATGGATTGATGGATTGATGGGGTTGGAGTGCGCATGCGCGCACAATTTTTCTTTAGGCGTACGGGCGGATGGGAATATAAGGACGATGCGCAGCCGCGTCCGCGCGGCTGCGCACCAACACCATCAATCTATCAATCTATCTATCCATCAATCTATTTATCTATTCCTTGCCTATTGCAAACAAAAACCCCGCTCATCGCGGGACTTTCTTTTTTCTCTGAAGCTTCAACCTTCAAAGAGTGATCGCAGACAATACTGTCCCTCCGAACTATTGATCAGACATTATTCCGCCGAAGCGGAAAACGTCATGTCGACTACTTTGTTCCGATGTAACTCGGAACGGGAAATTTACTCCCTAGAAAGGAGGTGATCCATCCACAGCTTCCGCTACGGATGCCTTGTTACGACTTCGTCCCTATCATCGACTCTACCTTCGTCCCCTCATCGGGGCCTTCGGGTATTTCCGACTCTCTTGACGTGACGGGCGGTGAGTACAAGACCCGAGAACGTATTCAAGGCGCCATTGCTGATACGCCTTTACTAGCAAATCCGACTTCATGAGGGCAGGTTGCAGCCCTCAATCCGAACTGGGGCATTTTTTGATGGGATTAGCTCCGCCTTGCGGCTTGGCGACCCATTGTAAATGCCATTGTAGCACGTGTGTAGCCCTGGACGTAAGAGCCATGCTGATTTGACGTCATCCCCGCCTTCCTCCCCGTTATCCGGGGCGGTCTCCCGTGAACAATTCAACACGGAATAGGGGTTGCGCTCGTTATCCGACTTAACGGTACATCTCACGACACGAGCTGACGGCAACCATGCAGCACCTAGACAGCACCTTCGAAAGCGGCCTCCCTTTCGGGTGGCTTGCAGCTGTCTTTCAAGCCCAGGTAAGGTTCCTCGCTTATCGTCGAATTAAACCACATGCTCCTCTGCTTGTGCGGGTCCCCGTCTATTCCTTTGAGTTTTAGTCTTGCGACCGTACTCCCCAGGCGGAATGCTTAATGCGTTAGCTTGTTTCACCGACACCGGGAGGGTCGATACTCCCGATATCTAGCATTCATCGTTTAGGGCGTGGACTACAGGGGTATCTAATCCCTTTCGCTCCCCACGCTTTCGTCCCTGAGCGTCAGCAATGTTCCAGCGAGCTGCCTTCGCATTTGGTGTTCTTACCGATATTAACGCATTTTACTACTACACCGGTAATTCCACTCGCCTCTCCCATGCTCTAGCCCGACCGTATCGGTTGCGGTCTCGGAGTTGAGCTCCGAGTTTTGACAACCGACGCATCGGGCCGCCTACGGACCCTTTACGCCCAGTAAATCCGGACAACGTTTGAGGTCTCTGTATTACCGCTGCTGCTGGCACAGAGTTAGCAACCTCTTATTCCCCAGGTACCGTCAATATTCGTCCCTAGGAAAAGCAGTTTACGAGCTGTTAGCCCTTCATCCTGCACGCGGCGTCGCTCCCTCAGCCTTTCGGCCATTGGGGAAGATTCTCGACTGCAGCCACCCGTAGGTGTCTGGGCAGTGTCTCAGTCCCAGTGAGGGGGGTCGTGCTCTCACACCCCCTACCCGTCATTGCCTTGGTGGGCTTTTACCCCGCCAACAAGCTGATAGGCCATAGGCCCCTCTCGAAGCGTATTTTGTACTTTACATGGGAATGACTTGCGTCCCCCCATGCCCATCGTGGAATTAGTCCACCTTTCGGTGAATTATGCCCGACTTCGAGGCAGGTTACCAATGTGTTACGCACCCGTTTGCCACTAACTCTTACTCGTATTGCTACAAACAAGAGTTCGTTCGACTTGCATGCCTTAGACGCGCCGCCAACGTTCGTCCTGAGCCAGGATCAAACTCTCAGATGAACACCGTGTCCACCGAAGCCCCGAAGGGGCGAAGGCGGACCCGGTATCTAGAATAGATTTAGGACAATGTTGTTGCGATCACTCTTTGATTGTCGAAGGAGGTAGGGGCGTGGTTGCGTGGTTGCGTGGTTGCATAGGATTTTTCTTCCCTACGCAACGACGTCCCTACGCAACCACGTCCCTATTTTTGTTCACGAAATCCCGGCAGGACCGGGACTCTTTCATTGTGTGCGACGCCGTGGAGTTATCCACCGTATCGCCCCTCTTCCGTACGAGGTGCTGGAAGGTTAATGGAAAACGCGAAGGCCGTCAAGAGCGAATTTGGGGATGGATCAGGGGGCGGGTTCGTAGGTGCGTACGTACGTGAGTGCGTAAAAAAAGCGCTCTACTTACGCACCTACGCACATACGCACTAACGCACTCGTCCTCTGGACAAGCCTCCTTGACAAATACCCATTTTTATGCTATGTTTATTCTGTTGTTCTGGGATTCTGCCCTTTAAACGGCAGCGTCTCAAACCAACGCCAAACCAGCCAAAATCCGAAAGGGTTGAGGCGAAGTCGGGCTTTCTGCACACCCACGGCCTCATAGGCCACACCTGCAAAGGAGAATTCCATTGGCAAATTCGACAACGACTAATGCCGCTACGACTACCGCCCATGTCGTCCCCACCATCGCGTGGATCGACGAGCAGCTCGCCCTCCCGTTCGAGGACAACACTGCACCGACGGCGGCCGCGCGGCACCTGGTGATCGCCCGCCTCTGGTGGACGATCAGCCACGCCGAGATGGAGTACGAGGAGCGCCGCTCCCTGTTCCTCCACCTCAACGACCAGCGCATGCAACTCGACGGTGGCGATGTCGCGTACATCATGAACCGCGTCGAGCGCCGTGAGGCCGAGGTCGTCCGGGCAGCGAAGTCCATCGTCGCCGCCATCGTTCGCGATGGCAGCTACTCGAACGGACGTCGCGGAGCGATCTGCGAGGCTCTCGAGGAGCACCTCGGGTGCTTCTACGCGACCCAGGAGGGCGAGGCCGATCCGAAGGCCCACGCGCAGGAGACGGTTCGCCGTCTCCACGCGGAGGTCAGAAACGGCCACCGCAAGAGCTCGCCCGCCCACGCGAAGCCCGCCCGGACCACGTCCGAGCCGCCCCGAACCGCGTCGGCGGAGCCCCGTACCGAGGCAACTCGGACGGACGCTCCGTTGATCGGCATCGTGGTGGTCAAGGGCGCGCTGGGACGTAATCCCGGTCGTCGCGGGGAGGTTCTCCGGAACTTCCTGGGAATCAGGGACCGCTTGGCCCCCGAGACCCTCGCGTTCGTCGAGGCGGAGCTGGCGAAGCTCGCCCAGAGCAAGCACGAGCAGCCTCGGACCGGGTCGACGGAGTCCCGTACCGAGGCAACTCGGGCAGTGGTTTCGTTGATCGGTATCGCGGTCGTCCGGAACGCGCTGGAGCGCAAGGCCAACGCCGAGCGTCGCGGGGAGGTTCTCCGGAACTTCCTGGGGATCAGGAGCCGCCTGGCTCCCGAGACCCTCGCGTTCGTCGAGGCGGAGCTGGCGAAGCTCGCCCAGAGCAAGCACGAGCAGCCTCGGACCGGGTCGGCGGAGCCGAGCGTCGAGCGTCCCGCGCAAGCGGAGACGTCCGGTGCGGAGCCCGCGCCGCAGCGTCAGGCCAAGCCCCGCCGTCTGGCCGGGCCGCGCCGTCAGGGCCGCAACGCTTCCCGCAAGGATGCGGAGCAGTCCGGTGACGCGACGGCCGTTGCGACGGACGAGACGAACGCCGGCGACGAGTCGGAGCAGGCCTCCCCCGAGGTCATCGCTCTGG